>ERZ779852.321-NODE-321-length-52760-cov-12.999810_pt1 | contig 52760 bp, 36 predicted proteins | sample MGYA00511559_ERZ779852 | MGnify/ENA primary metagenome ERZ779852 (study PRJEB29588, sample SAMEA2157977) | human gut metagenome | biome: human gut; feature: human-associated habitat; material: faeces | place: Denmark | collected 2008/2010 ...
CCTTTACGAAAGCAGTTTCTAATATGGCAATTATGGATATTACGGATATTGAACCGCTTTTTATGGCTGTTTATGAACTATTGGAGGAAAACGGGATTTTTGTCTTTGCAACGCAGCACCCTTGTTTTATCACATTGACTGAAAAATATATGACACCGCACAGTTACTATGATATAGCGATCGAAGGGCAGCCGGAGGAGCAGATTTATTATCATCGTTCCATACAAGATATTTTTAACCTTTGTTTCAGAGCTGGATTTGTCATTGATGGATTTTATGAAGAATGTTTCAAAAACAATAAAGAAATTCCTATGGTAATGATAGTAAGGCTTAAAAAGGTAAAACGTGATAGCTTAAAATAAATTCCAATTTGTAAATCATTTTTCTCAAAAGTGCTGAAATTGCTTGCTTTTCAAGGCGTCTGGATGTTTCTCTACTCTCGATTTCCCTTGTTTTTTCCCTTGTCAGGAAAGAACAAGGGAAAGTCTTATTGCACCTTGTCCAGCAGTTTCGCGGCGTCTCGCTTGGCTTCCTTACTGGCGTGTGCGTAAATATTCATTGTGGTCGTCACATCCGAATGGCCAAGAAGCTCCTGCACGTCCTTCGGCGCTGCGCCGTAGGACAACAGATTGCTGGTGAAGGTGTGGCGAAGCTGGTGGAAATGAAAGCTCTCCATACCGTCCACTCTTTTCTTCGCTGTCTGGCACATATTGGAAACCGTTGCTGGAGACTCATACCTGCCATCCTGCCGCACACAGACAAGGCTGATCGCCTGATAGCCCTCTGGAGGATGCTCTGAAACCGGCAGGCTGTAGACCTCATAGTAGGTGCGGTTCTTTTCCTCAATGCTCAAGTAGTAATTCTGGCTGTATAGCGGCCCGCAGGCAAGGCGGTCAAGCATCTGCGTCTTCTTTGCCTCTTTCAAGATATCCGCCAGTGTGTTGCAGAAATCCACTGAGCGGATCTTTTTGCGCTTCGTGGTGCCAATCTCCGTCCTGTGCCGCACCGAATTATAGCGGATGCTGCGTCTCACCGTCAGCCGCTGCTTCTTCAAATCAATGTCCTGCCAGGTCAGGCTGCAAGCCTCGCCAATGCGAAGTCCGGTGTAGTATGCGATCTGGATGGGCAGAAGGGCGGGATTTTTCTTTTTGGACAGCATCTCATTCAGTTCAAGAAACTGTTCGTAGGAGATCGTCGGGATAATGGGAACATCCTCCTCCGCACCGTCCTCCGAAAACAGGTCGTAGTCCTCCGTCCTCTTGCGGTACACGATGTACTGCATGGGGTTGAAGGAGAGATACCGCTTAGGGAACACCGCGAAGCGGAACGCACCTTGCAGCACAGCGGAGTATTGCCGCATGGAGCCGCTGCTCAGCGCTTTCCTCACCGTGCCGTCCGGCCATTCACCACCAAGGCTCAACAGGTCCAGATAGCTTTGCAGATGATCCGGTGTGATCTTCTTCAGTTTACGGTCGGCGATGGGGTGCTTCTTGATGCGTCTGGCTGTGTCGATGTAGGCGGCCACCGTGCCGTTGCTCAGAGAACCGGGCTTCAGTTCCTCCTCAATCCACTTGTCCAGCAGCCCTGCAAGGGTCAGGTTTTCAGATTTTGCTACGAATTGCTTTTCTTCATAATCCGCCATGGCCTTGCGGAGCATGGCTTCCGTTTCGCTCTTGCTCTCGGAGCCGGGAAACTCCCTCTGGACGCTGTTGCCGCTGGCATCCTCTACGTAGAACCGATAGTACCACTTCTTCCCCTTTTTTCTTACAGAACCTTTTGCCATAGTGATTCTCCTCTCATAGCGGCAAACGGAGCTGTTATGATGTGTTGTCTGCTATTATAGCAGACCGCACACAAACCGGCAAATAAAAAGCTCCGCACTGTCCTGTCCTTCATCTGACCGCACGGACCTGTTCCCGCACCAGAAGATCTGCACCCTGGTTGGCTTCCATGAACTTATGAATGACATCTATGCGGATGATGTATCTGCGCCCGATCCGCAGTACGGGAATCTTCTCCCATTCCACGAGCTTCCGCATGGTGTTTCTGCCAATGCCTGTATAGTCTGCGGCTTCTTCAATCGTTAAGCCAATTTTATCTGTCATGGGGATACCTCCCAAAATAGTAAAAGTTATAAGTTGTTATTATCACGCTATAAATAGTGGCAAGAACGGATGGCGGCTGGCAGCCGCCCACGGGAATCTCACCCCGGCCCATGCTGATGGGTGCGCCGCGCAATGCTTTGAGGGCGTTCAACGCGGGAGTATCGTTAGCTGAACGGAGGTCATGGCCATCTGTGATGCCACACACAGATGCAAACTGGCTGAATCGCTCGCCCAAATCCTCCTTTCCGTGCGGATCATGGCGCGCCATTTGCTGGGCTTTGCTCCGTTCAGGTTCGTTATCCGGTTGCCTGTGAAATTTTCAAGGTACAGCAGATCCGCGCTTTCAGGCGCGTGTGATATTTGGCTGTGGATCAGCCGGGAAAGGCTCCTATCGGGTGATAAGAACCTTTCCTCGCGGATGCACGAATGGCCCGTTGCAGAAGCGTGGAAAGGGGCACACGCTTCTGCACGGGCTGCTATGGGTTTTTAGGCTGTTTTGTTTACCTTGAAGTCAAGAATCTTGGTAATCAGCTTGGTTCGCATCCTGCATACCTTTTCTTCATCGAGGCAAAGGTGCGGAACACCGTTTTCGTCATACAGGGTTCTGGTTGCCAGAGCCGCAATATAACGCTCATAGTGCTTCAGCACAGCATTGATCGCGTCCACATTGCCGGACGCTGCCGCTTCGATGGTCGAGTAAGGCAGCAGAGATGCAGCGGCATTACTCAGATTGCGCGCCATCTTCAGTAACCTCCATTTCTTTTTTCAATTCCTTGAGGGACTGAGCGCGCTTGTATTGCACGGTACGGCGTACCATGTCCAGCTTGTCCGCAATTTCCTGATCGGTCATATCAAGGAAATACGCAAGCAGAACAATGTCACGCTTATCATCCGGCAGCACCGTCAGGGCGTTGGCGAGATCTTCGTTTTCGATTGCCACATCATAGCCCTGCACATGAAAATGCGTTTGCTCGGACGGATACTCGTCCAGCACATACATTTGGCGCTCCTGCTCCTCTGACAGCTCCGAAAGGGATACCTCATGGTTGGAACGCCACGCAATATGACGCTCATAATCGCGGGCTTCTTCGCGCAGAACCTTCCTGCAAAAGCTGTCGAACTGATGTCTAACGGTTTTCTTTTGGGATGGTGTCAGCTCCAAGAGTCGTTCACCTCCTCTCATGCACCGAGAGGTCGGCTTTCTTCCCCTTTCGCTTCTATCCCGAATGGAAGGCGCGGTTTTGGCAAAGTTTCGGCAAAAATTTTCAAAAAAATTTTCCAACGGCATAAAGAGCCGATGGAAAAAGAAAATATGGTACTTTGAGCAACACAAAGCGGTGTTCAGTCATTACACATCCAGATAGTTTTCTTAGCGGCATAACATGACCAGGACAATCATTTCCTTAACTGAATCAGTCGCCGTTACTCCATGTCGCTTGCGCGCTGATCCGTCGATGCTTGAAATGTCCGAACAAACGGCTTTGTTGTAAAAAAATAAAATCTGTGCTAAAATCTATCTGATCTCCGGGAGGTGATGAGCGATGTATACAGTGGCGGTCTGCGAAGATCAAAAGGATACGAGGGAGGAAGCGGCGGCACTGTGCGGCGAAGTCCTCACCGACCTGGAAATCGAACATCATATCGCTGCATTTTCCTCGGCAGAGGAACTGGAAACGCAGCTGCTGACCGGCGACCGGTTTGACCTGCTTTGCCTGGACATTCTCATGGACGGCGAGAGCGGCATGGAGCTTGCGAAAAAGCTGCGCATGACAGATGACCGTACCAGTATTCTGTTCCTCACAGGTAGTTCGGAGTATCTGAAAGACGGCTACGAGGTCCGACCGATTCAGTATCTGTTCAAGCCGGTATCGAAAGCGGAACTGAAACGAGCCATTGAAACCGACCTGCGGCTCCATCACCGACCGAAAACCTTTTCCATTAAGGTGGGCGGGCGCATGGCGGTGCTGCCGCTGGAAGACATTCGCTATGTGGAGAGCCGCGACCACGGGAGCCTGTTTCATATGGAAAGCGGGGAGCAGTTTTACCCTCTGAGCCTGACCGAAATCGAGGGAAATCTACCGGCAGAGCAGTTCTGCCGCTGCCACAACAGCTTTCTTGTGAATCTGGCGTGTGTGCGGGAAGTCAGCAGCCGCACTGTTTCCCTTGAACATTTGAAACTGCCCATCGGGCGGAAGTATGCCGAACGATTCAGGGAACAGTTTGTGCGATATCTGAATGAGCGATGAAAAAACGGACGTATGGGAAGTCTCCCCATGCGTCCGTTTTTTTGTTTTAAGGCAGCTTGAGGGCGGTCATGACTGTGAAACGCTCCGCATTGTAGCTGACGGAAAGGGTGCTGCCGTATTTGGCAGCAATCCTGCGCATTTGAATTAGTCCGTAGCCGTGGTCGGCAGATGCAGTCTTTGTGGTCAGCAAATTGTTCTCCTCGTCGAGGGCAACCACACCGCTGAATGTGTTCTCGCAGCGGATGGCAAGGTAGCCTTGGCGAATTTGCAAGGAACAACGAATTTCCCGCGGCTTGCCCGATGGTGTTCCGGCTGCGCCCTCCGCGGCATTGTCCAGCAGGTTGAAGAGAAAGCTGCACAAGTCATCCTCATCAATAGACAGCTCGGCAGGTAACGGAGCCGTTGCATGGAAGGCAGCGCCAATCTCTTTCGCCTTGGCTACATAGCGCTGCAAAACGGTGTTGACAATGAAGTTCGCCGTATAATGGAGGGGTGAAAGCTGCTCCAACTGGTCATCCAACTGCGCAAGATATTCCGTCAAACCTTCGGTATCCCCCTTGCGCTGCAAGAGCGACAGCACGGAGATGTGGTTTTTCCACTCGTGGCGGAAGGCCGATACATTCCGAAGGGATTCTTGGGCTTGCTTGTATTGCTCCTGTGCCTGTTGGCTGCGGCTTTGCAGGGCTATCATCTGCCGCTGGCGGGAGAAGGCGGTGCGGATGAACTCCGCCACCACCTGCACTGCACAGAGCAGACCGGTCACAGCGCACAGTAGGGTATACAGCGCTTTCGGATTGCCGTAGAGCAGGGAGGTGATGGGATTGCTCAGTGGATAGAGATATTCCACGCCCACGAACCGGCTGACGCACCATGCGGCAAACAGCGCGCCTGCGACGCAGCAGAGGCAGAGGCTTGTCCGACGGAGCATCCGTTCATGAGAGAGCAGCATCAAAAGAACCGCCAGCAGGAACAGGCCAAAGCCAAGCCAGTCCATCAGCCTGCCGTAAAACAGTGTGACCGACGTAAAGCACCGCAGGGCCGAGCACAAAATGTGCGCCGCCGCTCCGATCAACAATATCCGGCGCTTCCAACCATGCAGGGAAATGGCCAGAAAGCAGAACAGCAAGTCAATATAAATGAGACAGAGCCAGGCCGTCAGGCTGCCCGTTGTATCCAATCCGGCAGAAAGTGCGAAGAATGAGCCGCACGCCACAGGCACCGCCGTCAGCAGAAAATAGCCGCTCAGCGGCAGCAGTTTCCACAGATACGGTCCCGTCTGGGCGCTGAAAAGGAAAACCAGCAGCAGGAAAAGCGCCAGTATGACCTGTGCTGTGATGGCCGCCATGGGCCAGACAATGCTGGAAACAGCGGTCACAGAGTCGGAAAAGCGACTGACCAGAGATGGGAAAGCAGGGTAAAGTAAACCGTTGAGGGCTGTGCCGTAGGTGACGATCCGCAGCGTCTTCCCGGCGCAGTCTATAGGAAGCGGGATGCGCAGATCGTCATAGGAAATGCTGCTGAAATCCACATCTTCCAAAAAGGCATCCGCACGGTTTTCTTCGTTCGGAAAGTCAGTGTAGAGCAGTTCACCATCCAGAAACACCTGTATCCCCGCACCAAAGCCAAAAAATTGCAGCAGATCCCGTTGACCAGGTTCCTCCATGACCCGCTCCGCCGCCACCGGGCTGTCTCCGTCCACCGGAATACCATCCAGATAGCCGCCTAAGCCAAATACAGGTTCCACCGGACCGCTTTCTGTCTCAAAGGTCCAACCGTTCCGGTTCGTCTGTGTGCAGTTTAAAAGAAGCGATGTCTGCATCCTGTCTGGCTGAGACAGGCGGAACAGGCAGAAGACCGCTGCAGCGGCAGCAAGGATCAACAGAGTGGCTGCGGGCCAGATTTTTCTGTGCTGAGGCTCCATGATACCGCCTCCTTTCCTGTTTGCCATTGTAACAAAGTGTGTTCCTCTGCACAAGCGGCAAAGGGTTCTTTTTCCTAAACGACACGAATTTGCCCCTAAACAACACAACACAGCACGGTATGGGAATGGTAAAATAAAAGTGCAACATCATGCTGTGGAGGGGCTTGCGTGCAAAACCCTCTCAGGCGTGCGCCTGAGAGGGAGGCGTACTTTCCGCACATCCAATTAAAAAATGAGGAGGGGTATTGGATGAGGAGAAAATGGAACCGGTTTGTGGCCGGACTGCTGAGTATCGTCCTGCTGGTAACGATGCTGCCCATGGAGGTACTTGCCGCAGGCAACGGCGGCAGGGCGGAGCAGCCCAGCCAGACAATGCCATTTCAGGATGTAAAGTCCTCGGACTGGTGTGCCAAAGCTGTGGAGTACGTCTATTCCCACGGCATATTCAACGGCACCTCAACTGCCACCTTTAGTCCCAGCGGCACCATGACCCGTGGAATGTTCGTTACGGTGCTTGGGCGTATGGCCGGTGTAAATCCAGATGATCACAGTGGAGAGACGCCGTTTTCTGATGTGCCGCAGACGATGTACTACGCCCCCTATGTGCAGTGGGCGGCGAGGTACGGCATCACAGTAGGCACAGGTGACGGAAAATTCTCTCCCGATGCGTTCATCAACCGGGCACAGATGGCAGCATTCTTCGTGCGGTATTTTGAAGCGTTCCAAGTGGACTATGCGACCGGCGCAAATGTCACCACTACGCCTGCGGATCTGGAGCGTACCCCCGCCTACGCACAGGATGCTGTGCTGAAGCTCTGGAAACAGGGGCTTTTGAACGGTGACGGCACACGCTTTGCCCCCGAAGGCAATGCTACCCGCGCCCAGATGGCGATGCTGTGTATGCGTGCGGACGAGGCGGTGGAGATTTGGTATTCAGCACCCGGCATCGTGGGGCGTAAATCGGGTGAGACACCCCAGAAGGAAGATCAGAGCAAGCCGAATAGCGGCAGCAATTCCTCCGGCAGCAGTTCCTCTGGCGGCAGCTCTGGTGGAAACGGTTCTGGCAGCACAGCTCATACCATCACGCTGTATCTGCCCGATGGAACGACTTCTACCTTTACACAGACAACTTCTGCACTTTCCCTTGCCAATCTTCCCACGCCTTCGGTAGCGGGGAAAGCCTTCGTCGGCTGGTATTATGATGAAAGCTATAACAAGGCCGTTGCCGACGGTGATCCGCTCAGCGAAAATCTGTCCCTTTACGCAAAGATGGTGGACTACGATGCAATCGAGGGCGTGGAAACACCGACTTACGCCGGAGCGACGGATGTCGGACCGAACTTTACGATCCGCGTCAACAGCGATTCCGAAAGCGACCTGACGGGCAAGATCAGTCTGATCGGCACGGAGCAGCCCACCAGCGAAGTGGACGCGGACGGCAATACGATCCTCGTTGTCGGCAGCGTCAGGAACAATCACGATGGCACCTACACCGTTGCGCCGCCCGCAGGCGGATGGGCAGAGGGCGGCACTTATAAGGTGGTATTGGAAGATAACAGTCTGTACTTTGACGGTACAGCACCTTCCGTGCGGGAATACCACTTCACCGTGGAAGCGGGCGATCCGGTGCTGAACTGGCATCTCAGAGAGGAAGTTAAATCCATCCCGGCAACCGCCATCGGCAATGCCACCCAGAACGGCAAACGGGTCAAGGCACTCAGCATGCCGGTCGCTGCTCTTGGTAGCGGCGGCACAGCCATGGATGCTGTCTCCGACAGCACAGGCAGCTTTGTTTACGACGGCGACTTGGCAGTCGGTGACACCGTGGCCATTTATGAGGGCACCGAGCCTGAAAAGCGTGTGGCAGTCGGAACCACCGATGCCAACACCGGCGATGTTTCCTATGTGAAAATCACTGGGGTCAACAAGACAACCAATACCTATTCCTATCAGTCCGCCGCGGTGGAGGATGTTCTGTTCGTTCCCGATGTGCTGCCGGTGAAGGCAAGCCGTAAAACGGCTAAGGAAGAGAACCCGTCCGACGACTATACCATCCTCGTTCCCGTGGAGGAGCTGACCTTTACCGCTGCATCGAGTGTGGGAAATCTGGACGAAAACACCACCGTTGATGTGGGTGATTTCCTTGCGTTCTATACGGGCGAAAGCTATACAGCCGGAAACGTAGAGTCCGATGGCTACGGCCGCATCACGGCTGTGGACTATACCACGGATGAACTCGGTTCTGACTATTATCAACTCACCTATACCGATGCCACTAAAGATGATGTGCTCTCCTCCATGGATGTGGACACCACTGACCCTATCAGCGGTGATGCCATGCTGGACGGTGTTGACACCCAAAAATTGGAGGAACAGATTGCCCAGCAAGCCATAGAAAGCGGCTTTGCCCAGACTGTGGCGGACCGCATTTCCGTGGCGATAGACGAGATGGATCTGAGCGGCCTGACGGCAGGTGATGAGATTGACCTGCGTTCCATTGACATCGACCCGGAGGGCACTCTCGGTATTTCTACCCTATCCTTGAATGATGCAAGAGGCTCCGGCGCTGTCTCACCGGCGAGGGCAAATGCCAACGGCGGGGGCAAGACCAGTGTGAAGGTCAAAAGCGCTCAGATTACAAAAAAATTGCAAAACTTTACGGATGCGTCCGGAAACCCGCTGTCCGGCGTGCGTCTGGAATTGCAACTGGAGGTCACGAAAGAGGTTAAAAAGGACGGCGGCAGCATCGTCATCACCGTCACGCCCACCTTTATTCAGGAGCTGAAACTGGATCTGAGCACCCACGGCAAGCTCGTTTGGAAACACAAGTTCATTTTCTACTGGATCAGCGATGTGTATCTGGAGGCCGGTCTGAATGTTTATACCTACACCGCCATCAACCTCGACGCCACCGTTGTTTCTCAGGGCGAAAAGGACACCGTGACGAAGGTGAAGGACTTGGTGAACAAACTGGGAAAGAAACTGGATGCTTTGGAGGGCAAGGACACCGGCGGCGAGCGAGAAGAAATTGATACTTCCAAGCTCAGCTTGCAGGAACTGTACAACAGTATGCTGGAGTTGGACAGCGACTGGGTGGAATTGTACCGCAAACAGATTTTCAGAACAAAAAAGACCGTCGCAAAGATCATCAAGTTTGAGCTTACGGTAGACTTTGTGGTCGAGCTGAACATCCGAATGACCATGGGTATGAACTTCAACTATACCAATGCCAAGCGATATGTGTTCGGCGTTTACATCTTTAAGCACAGGACCACCACCCGCACCTACAATCTTGTGAACGAGCAGTACAATCTGCGCCTGTACGCGATGGGTGCGGTGGGTTTGCGAGCCGGTGTGGAAATATGGCCCAGCGTCAGCCTCATATCGCGGAAGGTGGCCACGGTGGGCATTGTGGCCAAATTGGGCGCATACTTAAAAGGCTACGGGTATGTGCTGTATGCGCTCCACTATGAGGCAGGGAAACCAAAAACCTCCAACGCCTCGGGCGCGCTGTATGTGGAAGTCGGCATGTTCATGGACATCAGCGCCAACCTCTCCGCGTTTAAGGGCAAGGTTTCGTGGACACCGGAGATATACGCCGATGAAACGCCTTTGTGGTCGGCAGGCAGCACCCACGCCATCACGGCATTTAAGATGGAAAATGCGGACGGTGAGGAAGACACACCGACGGTTTATCTGAAAAACGGCGGCCTTGATGTCGTTTTGCCCCAAACGGTGCAAGCGCTGACCGGCTTTGACCTCACAACGGGCAAAGACCGCACCGAGACGTATGATTGGAACAAGTTTGACATCAGCTTTGACGATCCCCGCTTTACTACCTATCACACCGGCCCCGACAGCGGCAATTATAGTCAGCAGTATGTGAAACTGAATCTCTCCGACTGGCAGACCTGCGACGAGCCAGAGATCGACTGCGTGATGACGCTCACCTACAAAGGCTCAGACCTGAGCTTTTCCACCACCCCGGTGCAGCTCAAGGTCAAGGTCCATTGGGACCGCCTGCGGGACGGTTATCCCATTCATGAGCTGAGCAGCACCGGCGGTTACATCGGTTGGGAGCAGCGGAAATTCGACGAGGCGCTCAATCTGAAAACGCCCGCCCGCACCGGCTATACTTTTGAGGGCTGGACGTATTATCTGCTGGAAAACGAGAGCGACATCTTCTCTTATACCGAGGCAGATCGGTATGACGGCACCACCATGCCGGAGAGCGCATTGGTAGCGGTGGCAACGTTTGAACCCAAGACCGACATTCCGTACACCCTCAATTTCTATCTGCAAAACGAGGACGGAACCTATCCCGAAACGCCGACCGAGAGCAAGGTTTATTATGGCACCGCCTACAACTACTTTGTGCCGGATGAGGCCCTTGTGCCGGACAAAATCGGCTACCACCACCCCGGCTATGCGGGCATCCACATCCGTCCGGACGGAACGGGCGGGCAGAATTACTATTACAGCCGCGCACCCTACACGCTTATATTAAGAAACGATGGTCAGGTAAGCACTGTGCCCTATCGCTATGGCGATCAACTTGACCGGCTGAACGATGCCCCCACCCGCCTTGGCTACACCTTTGACGGTTGGTATACGGACGCAGCGTACACAACCAAGTTTACTGAAACCAAGATGCCCGCCAAGGACTTTACCCTCTACGCCAAGTGGGTGCCGGATAACATCAACTATTTCCTGGTGCTCCGGAAGGAGGGCGCAGACGGTAAGTGGACGCAAACGACCAAGATCCAAACCGGAAAAACGGACGAAACAGTTACCATCAATCCGGCGGAGTTCCTTACAGAGGCGGAGAACAGCATCTATACCATTCCTAAACCGATGAGCTACAAGGTCAACGCAGAGGACGGCGGAACGGTTTCCATCAGCTACGCCCGCCAGCGGTACAGTCTGACCTATGACTTGAACGCCGAGGACGCAGCATGGGTTTCGAACCCCGGTGTTAAATCCTATCGTCTGGGCGCTGCGCTCAAACTCCTGACGCAAAGCTATGTGAAGAGAGCGGGTTACGCCTTTGATGGTTGGTACACGGATGCAGACTGCACGACTGCGGTTACTGAGATCACCATGCCCGACCACGATGTCACCCTCTACGCCAAGTGGACAGCGCAAGGCGGTATCTCCTATACCGTGGAGCACTATCAGCAGAATGTGACGGACGATGACTATACCCTTGCGGACAAAGAATCCAAGACCGGCGCTACGGGTCAGCCTACTGCCGCCGAAAGTAAGTCCTACCCCGGATTCACCGCCCAGAACTTCGACCAGCAGACTGTCAAGGGCGACGGCAGCACGGTGGTCAAGGTGTATTACACCCGTAACGAGTATACGCTGACCTATGACCTGAACGGCAGTGATGCAAGCTGGACGGACAGCGCAGAAACCAAATCCAACACCTACCGTTATGGCGCGGCTGTCACCGCCCCGAGCGCCAATGACCTGAGCCGAGCGGGTTACGCCTTTGGCGGCTGGTACACGGACAAATCGTGCTCAAGCGAAAATGAGTTTACCGCAGCCACCATGCCTGCGGAGAACATCACCCTGTATGCCAAGTGGAACGCGGGGCAGGTCAACTACACCGTAAACTACTATCTGCAAAACGTGGACGGCACGGATTACGTACTGAAAGATACTGTGACCAGTTCCGGCGTGACCGGTCAGGCGGTGAATGTGCAAAAGTCTTTCGAGGGATTTGTACCGAAAGCTGATTCGTCCACCTCAATCACCCTCAAAGCCGACAGCGCGCAGAATGTGGTGGATCTCTACTATACCCGTAACCGATACACACTGAGTTTCAATCTGGGCGACGGAGTAAATCTGGACGATGGCTGCGCCCCCAACGGCGGAAGCATCTATTACGGCGCAGAGATTTCTACGGACATGACGAATGCCAAACGCACCGGCTATACCTTCGTCGGCTGGTATGAAGATGAAGCATATCAGACTGAATGGAGCGGCACGACCATGCCCGCCCGTGACCTCACGCTCTATGCCAAGTGGGATGTTATGACCTATTTCCTCCGCTTCGACTGGGACGGCAATGTGCCGCTGAGAGACTGGCTGCTTGAAAATGGCGGCAAGCTGCTCACGGCTGCGTACGATGAGGAAAATGGTGTGTATAGCAACGCCAACGACCACGGCATTCCCTATATTGATGTGAGCGTGGCATACGATCAGGTCTTTACCCTGCCCACCGGTATCCGCGGCGCCGAATATTTCGGCTATTATAAGGAAGAGCTGAACCAATGGGGGAATCCTACCGAGACTTTTGTAAAAGTGGAAGATACCAAACTAACCCAAATGGCCGCAGAACAGGGAGCCATCGTCAAGGTCGGTGTCCAATGGAAATCCGAACCTGACAACAATGGCACAGAGCAGCTCTACAATGCCAACGATTTTCTGACTAAGGTCGTGCAGGATTACTCCTATGAGGCTGCAAGTTACGCACTGGGCGTTGATTTGGATCTCTGTAATGTGAATATGACGTTCAATGGAGACATTGTCGGCGGTATCACATTCGATGGAAACAATCACACGATCTACCATGTGAAACGCGGCGAGACGATTGACAAATATGCCGAAGGCAGCATCTACGGTTACGGAGATAACGTGACGGTGAAAAATCTGACCATCGACGGCATGACAATCGACTACACTGCCCAACCCATTGCCGGCGGCAACTACTATCAGGCTTTCGGCGCTCTGGCGGGTTTTGTGGGCGACGGGTTCACGGCGAAAAACGTGACGGTCAAAAATGTGACCATGAATCTGAACCTGCTTGGCGAGGAAGGGAATGCTTATATCTCCGCCCACCTGCTGCCTGCGGAGTGCATCGGCGGACTTATCGGCTATGCCAAGGGCACCGTGACCTTGACTGACTGCAGCGTGGAGGATCTGACCGTCAATGTCACCGATAAGAATGACAACGGCGGAACGCAGTTCCTGATTGGCGGACTCATCGGCTATGCGGATGCGCTCTACACGCAGATCCCGGGCGAGAACGAGTATTCTTCTTCCAATGATTACAATGGTGACGGCAGTGTGACCATCACCGGCTGCGCGGTATCGCGTATGACGGTTAACGAGAATGATGCAACCGGTGTGTCGGTCGGCGGTTTCCTCGGCGGCATCGGAAAGAGCGTTACATCGAATATCGGAATAGCATACTCCGTGACAGCCAACATTGATGAGGGCAGCACGTTCCCCAATGAATTTACGCGCATTGGCAAGGAACTCACAATGAACGATTCCACCGCCAGCAATTCCGCGGCGCGGTCGCTCGATGCCATGCCCGCTGCTGCTTTCGAGGATGAGTCCGACGAGGAAAACACTGCGGCTTGAGCCACGCATCACGAACGCACGATCACACAGAGGATGGCAGGCAAGCGTACAATCACTTTACCTACCGCACCTACAAGAAAGATGGAGAAGCCTGCACAGGCCACTACATCCGGGAGTACGTTCTGAATGAGATCGTACTGGAGGACCTGCACCGGGTGACGAGTGCGGCGCGGGAACATCCGGAAAAGTTCGCCGCCTACATTGGCAGCAAGCAATCCGCCGAGCTTCAGCGGGAGATCCGCAGGCAGGAGAAGAAAATGGCAGCCATACGGAAGCGGAAAGCTGAACTGGACGCGATTTTCAAAAAGCTGTATGAGGACAGTGTGCTGGACCGCATTACAACAGAGCAGTTCCGGATGCTGTCCGGCAGTTACACGGAAGAACAGAACCTCATCACTGTCGGCATCTCACAGAAAGAGGACGAGATCCAGCGTCTGCGGGAAACGGTGAGCAGGACGGACGGCTTCCTCGACAAAGCGAAGCGGTACACGGATATCACGGAGCTGACGCCGGAGCTGCTGCGGCTGTTCATTGAAAAGATCGTGGTTCATGAGAAAGAGGTAAAGTGGTCTAAGCACGCGCCCCAGACTGTGGAGATCCACTACAACGGCATTGGCTATGTCGGCAGCGGTCAGCAGGATATGGCAGAAGCGCTGGAAGCACCAGAACCCAAGGGCACAGAGAAGCCCCGGCAGGCATCGTAAACACGATGACCTGCCGGGGTATCCCAGGAATCACTTGTTACCCCTGTCAGGGGGGAACAAAAGGTAAAACTTTTTTACTCTGCGTAGTACCTCGGTCTACTGATAGATGTAAAGCCCTCCAGACCAGTAACGACCACATTGTTATAGCCGCTGGCGCAGTGGATGATCAGCAGCTCTCCGTTTGCGTCCCTGCCGCCAACGATGCCCACATGGGAATTATCCGGGTAGAACACCAAGTCACCGGGCTGTGCATCCGCCCACGAAATATCGGTGCAATGGCTGTGCTGCATGGTGGCTCCGCCGCCGTGGCCGATGACATAGCTGCCGCCAGACTGATTGTAAAATACCCAATCCACGAATCCACTGCAATCCAGTCCGTAGGGGCGGTAGGTCCCCGTGGTGGAGCTGCCTGCCGCCGTGACCTGCCGCAGCTCGCCCCATCGGGCGTCCCAGCCGATCACGAGGCTCTTTCCTCCCCAGAAGTAATTCACCTTGCCGACAAGAGAACAGGCGGTGAGTACCACCGCTTCGCGCTCCGGCGATAGATCTTCCGGCAGACTGCGGATAAGCGCCGCCGTATCCCCGCTGACGGAGTATACATCCTCGATCAGCTCCCGCAGGAGGTCGCGCTGCTCCAGCAGTTCGTCCAGCGCCGCGATCTGGTTACGGTTGAAATGATACTCGGTTTTCATCTCCTCTGCCGTTTTTGCGGTAATGGTGATATAGAGGTTTCGCTCCGTCCAGCCATCGTCATCGCCGCTGCCGGGGTGATGAATGATCTCAACACGATGGGTAATGGTGGTCATATCCCAAAAGACGGCTTTCAAGCGAGCGATGCGGTCGGCATCCATGGTGGCCACATCAGTGGCATCCACATCTGCTCCCGCCACCTTCACCGCGAACACCGCCAGCACCTCGATCCAATCGGCGGCTTGTCCGTCAACGGAGATGGAATCATAATCATCTGCCGTTTGCAGGGTTTCCAACCGCTCATTGAACTCATAGTTGGCCTGCGCCACCGCAGCGGAAAGCGGCACAACGCCTGCCTCCCGGCTCTCGTTGGAAAAAAGGATGCCGAAGGGTGATGCCACGATTGCCGCCACGAGGATCACTGTCATGAGCAGCACCAGCACCACCGCACCGCCGCCTGCCGACAGGATCGAGCTGACCGCAGACGCCACTCCTTTCCTGATTTCCTTCACTGCCTGGACTGCCGCGCTGCCCAGCTTTTTGGAAGCCCTTCCGCCACTCTGCGCGGATTCCTGAAGCATCTTCCGCCGCGCCTTTCGCTGTGCCGCCGCCCTTGCGCGGCGCATGATGATTGCATTGTTCGGCACTGCGTGGTCAGTTGGTCGAACACGCATGATGCGCGTGGCCTTGGTCATGACCTGTCCGCTCTTTGGGGCAGGACCGCCCTTGACCGATGCGCCCTGATTGCTTTTATGCGGAGGGGCCGTTGTGCCTCCACGGTCGGACGGTGGAGGTACAATGTGCCGCTCTGCTGTTTTTTTCTCGGCAAGGTTCCGCCGATAGGCGGCTTTTGCGTCCTGCGCAGCTTTCTGCCGCCCACGCTCCTGCGGGGCGGCATTTACGCTTTTTGTCCCTTCGCGAGTTTTCAGAGAAATGGTCCGGTTTCCGACTTCATTTCGTGCAGCGGTTTGTACCGGAGAAAAGGCATATTCCATCGGTGTGTCGATGAAAACACTTTCCGAACCGATCTCCCTATCTGGTGTTTCTGCTGTGCTATGAGTTCTTATCGCATTCTCTTTACCCTGTCTCAGCTTTCCTCGGTAGCGCTTTATCATACGCCGCGAGGTATCCGCCGCTCCAGCTGCACCACGGCGCATATTTTTCTCCACGCGGTCGGTGGCGTAACGCACAGGATCGCGGCTTTCCGGCTCTTTTTCCCGCTGTCGCTTGTCCATGTGCTGTTTCAGAAGGGAATCCGCGTCCTTGGGCGCATGGTTCTTCAGCTTCGCCTTTGGCGTGTCCATGCCGGGTCTGATCTTCAAATCCTTCATACCATCAATCCTCACCCGGCTTGGTGGTCATCAGGCGATACAGTTCTGTATTCTTGGGCAGCTCATTGGCGAAAGGCACGATGGCCCCGCCTACCTTAATGAGCCCGTGGCCAGCAGGGGCATTGTCCACATAGCTCATCTGCGTATCCGATGCACCCAGCAGACGGGCAAGCTGCTCCCGGTCGGTGGTGGCTTGATTGAGCATCAGCAGGAACTCGGAGTTTGCGAACATCATCCGCGCCGTATTGGATAGCAGACATTCCTCCACATTCTGTGTAATGCCGGTGAGCGTCGCGCCGTATTTACGGAAGCGCTTCCAGCACTTGTAGAGAAATTCGCTGCTGTAATTGGTAATGCTGTGTCCGCTGCCGCTCCCATTGGCGAAAAACAGATAGATCTCGTCGATGTAGACATGGGTGTATTTTCCCGCCTTGCGATTTTGAATGACGCGGTTGTAAATGGCGTCCAGCATCACCAACAGGCCCACTGATTTCAGATTTTCGCCCAAGTCCTGAATATCGAAGCAGAGAATGCGGCTTTTTGTGTTGATATTGGTCTGGTGGGAAAATACATTCAGACTGCCCACTGTGAACAGCTCCAATGCCAGCGCAATGCGGTGGGCCTCCGGGTTGACCTGCTTCATCAGGTCGTCATAGAGGTCCTTCAGCGTGGGCGGCTGTCCCTGATAACTTTTCAAATATTCCCGATAGATGTTTCCCACGCTGCGGTCAATGATGGACTTCTCCTGCGGCTCGATCTTATCCGCGCCCATAAGCTGCTCGTAGAGCGACATGATAAACTCAGACTTCATCACCAACGGCTCCCTGCCGTCGCCATACCCCTCGGACAAATCCAGCGCATTGATGTGACAACCGTTTGGGTCAGAGGCGGAGATGGTGATGACCTCGCCGCCCAGCGCCCGTACCAGCTCACCATATTCGCGTTCGGGATCGACAATAATAATGTCATGGTCGGTAGAGAGCGCCAACGCTGTCATTTCCTGCTTTGCCGCCATGCTTTTGCCGGAGCCGGAAACGCCGGTAATAAAACCGTTTCCATTCAAGAGATTGCTGCGGTTACAGATGATGAGGTTATGCGATACGGCGTTGACGCCGTAGTAGATACCGCCCGCGTCCTGAATCTCTTGCGATTTGAATGGCATAAGGACGGCGGTACATTCCGTGGTCAGGGTGCGGGTGGCGTCAATGCGCTTTAAGCCGAGGGGCAGCACCGTGTTCAGCGCGTCCTCCTGTTGATAGCGCAGAATGTTGAATTGACAGCCCCGTGCCCGCCCAATGGCTTGCAGGGCCTCGGTGTCCTGGTCAAGCTGTTCGAGGTTGTCCGCCAAATGCGTCAGCGTGACAAGTGCCAGCATCATGCGCTGATCGCGGCTCATGAGGTCGTCCATGAATTCCTTCGTTTCGCTCCGCATCTGCTCCAAGTCATAGGGGATATTGGCGGTAAAATTGTTGTTCTGATTCTGCCGCTGCTGCCAGCGGGTAATATCCGATTCCACGGACATAATGCGCTTGCGAATATCGCTCACTGCTTCGTCCATCGCCACAGGAATAATGTCAATGGAAAGCATCATATTCCGAGGATAGTCCATCAGCTCCGTAATCATCGCGTCGGAGATAAAGCTGGCATACTCCCGCAGAAACAGGGTGCGCCCCACATGATTGCCCAACTCATAGTGATTTTTCTGAAAGGAGATACAGTCCGGGGCGATGCAGTCCCGGAAGTCATGCCCTTTGCGTATGGTGTCCTCCAAATTGAACCGGAATAGCTGTTCCTCGCCGGGGCGATAGAAGTCATGCAGAAGCCGCAGGCGGTCATTGACCGTGATCTCACGGACGCTGGAGGACATACGGGAAAGTCCCGTGGTAAGGTCAGTCCCAACGTGGGAAAAGAACGCACGGGCCTCCTCCACGCTTTTCTTTTCTGCCGAAACGGTGATGTACTTCTCCTGAATGAGATTGTTGCTCTCTGCTGCCTTGCCCAAAACAAGTGCGTTATACTCGTTGCGGTAGAGGTCACGGCGGTCGCCCTGCATAGACATGAGCAGCGTCCGCCCGAAGTCCTTTTGATTGAGCTGACGGTTAAAGAGCGTGATCTTTGCCGTGGCTCCGATGGGCAGCGAGTTCAAGAAGGCGCAGTAGGTCATAAAGAGTTCCCTCTGCTTTTCCGGGGAGGCTACGGCATAATTGACATCAAAAAAGCGCCAAGTTTTTGAAAACTTGCCGCTTACCTGAAACACGCCGTCTTGATAAATGCGTTTGATGGGAATGGACTTTTGAACGCTGCGGGGAACGGAAAAGGCGTCCCGTTCCGCGCTGCGCCGATGCTTGAAAAAGATCAATGTTTCTTCACCTCGCGTTTCATCGCTTCTTCATAGTAGTTTTCCGCTTTCCAGACACGCTTGCCTGCCATGATGACCTCTGATTTCAGCCATGCCCATAAAAATCGCTCCAACGTGAGGCCGTTGTACTGAAAAAAGCCCGCAGCGGCCACGGGAGCTGCGCCGACAATGCACACCCAGCTCACCGTTTCCCGGTCCAACACTCGGCTCAGGCTGAAATACAGTGCCACGGCTACGCCAACCGCCAGAACGGAACAGATGAATTGCCGCACGGACAGGCCGAAAAAGAGTGTTTCACGGTACGCGCGAATTTCCTTGTTGATTTTGATTTCCAATTAAAACCCTTCTTTCTGCAAATATAATAAAAAGATGATTTGGAATAGCCTCCAAATCATCTTTACTCAATCCGCGATATACTCCGCAATATCTTCCAACTTGCAATCTAACGCCTTACACAGCTTGTCTAAGGTTTTTGTCTCCATGTTCTCGTTATTTCTGAGCCGCCGAATGGTCTTACTGTCAATGCCGCCCTTTTCACGAAGGGCGTAGGTAGTGACACCCTTCTGCTCCATAACCAGCCATAGCTTGTCGAATTTAATCATGGGAACCTCCTCAGCTTGACTACTCATATTATGGGGGTTATAATCCCATGTATTAAGGGGATATAATCCCCATGCAGAAAGTTGAGGTGTTCAAAAGTGGAGTTGGCTATGGAATTATTAAGTCACATCCTTGCCCAAGGTGAGGTGCAGATTACTTTCCCACAGCAGAATGAGCCATTTACACAGATAGTGGAAGGACAATGCTATCAAGCGCTCTGTAAAATCAAAGCAATTATCGAAGATGATCGTCTTAATGATAGTGAGTGCTTTCAAAAAATTGAGGAGATTATTCGCGCATTTGAAGAAATCGGAAGCGGTGCCGGTAGTCGCCATGATTTTGGTTAAAGCCCCAGCATCTCTTTTGCGATGTGGTCGGCAGACTTCACCAAGCCCACCAGTACCAGCAGGTTGAATATGACTTCGCCCAAATAGCTCCACACCTGCGTCACTACGGAGGCACTGCTATCCACCACCGGCGTACCGCTGGAGGAAAAGGCTGAAAAGATGATGCAGGCCAGAACGATCACCGCCCCTTCCATGCACACGCCTACATAGCTCCGAAGGAACGCCTTGCCGAAATGGGAAGTTCCCTCTCCGGCAAAGGATGCCAGTGCCACCGGGGACAGCGCGGCGTACATATAGATCTTAAAAAAGCGCCCATAGACGGTGAGGATCATAATGAAGGCCAGCACCGTAATAAATAGACTTCCCAACAGAGTTACCAGCCAAAGGGGGATGCTTGCAAAAAAGCCCACATCTCCGATGGCATCCGCGATCTCCTGCGGCAGTGCCACGGATGCGCCGGTCAAGCCGCCGATACTACCCGCCGCCGTTGCCACAATGCCGCTGCACACATCAAATACATCTACCAGCAAGTCCATACCATAGGTGATACCCAACTTTGCCAGCACAAAGTAGATAAAGTGCCGCAGCAAATGCTCCGGCCTTTGAAAGTCTCGAAAGCCGGAGGCACTGCGAAAAATACCAATGGCAAAGAACAGCACCAGCAGTCCATAGCCGATGGCCTGCATTCCGCCGTTGATGGTCACAATGGTCTGCCAGATGGTGCCGCCCTTGAAGGTCTGGGGCGATTCCGTCAGCAGTGACCACATTTCCGTCATTTTACTATTCCAAACGCCAAAGGCGTTGGTCAGGTTTTCTACGATCCAGTTGTTGTTCAAATGAAAATCACCTCCCACAAGGGAGCCGGGAGATCCGCCGCAAGGCAGTATCTCCCGGCTCTTTTCATTAGATCGCACCGATGGCGGTCAGAATTTCCTTCGCAAAGGCGATCATTAAGCCACCAAACAGGCAGAGGAAGCCCTGCGTTCTCTGGCTGGCATCGTGGGATTGGATCGACATACCCACCTGCACGATGCCCCAGCCGAGAATGATAACGCCCAACGCCTTGATGATGCTGAAAATAAAATCGGAAAGGTTATTTACAATATCCAGTGGATCGCCGCCCGCCGCCATCGCGGGCGTAACGCAGCAAAGGCAGAGGGCAGCAGCCCCAGCCGCCGTCCAATAACGCCGCTTCACCTTATTCGGCTCCATCGGTTTCCAAAGGTTCTTCTTGTTCAGATTCATGTTCTGTATCCTCCGTGTCAATAAATTCGTAATCGTCCAGTGATTTGAACGCATAGGGCAGGTCAGGCAGTGCGTAATCCGGCGCGCTCTGCGGCTTGTGGATGTATGGCTTTGCCTTGCCGTCCAAGGTCAATTTGATGTTGGGATGGCGCTTGAGGTTATATTTCCGGTCGATCACCGGGTCCTCGCCGCGGATGAATAAAATCGCTTTATTGGTGTCCAATTTTCGCACTTCATCAATGGTCATCAGGTCACGGCCCGTCTGCTGATAATTCGTGGTGCTGGAGCCGTTCCGCCCCTTGGTCAGTCCCCGTGTGCGGGTAGCCAGTGTCTCCCGCCCCAGCAGCTTTACGATAAACTCCAGCGAAGCGGGCTCGTTGCCGCCGCCAAGGAATAAAAGCGTGTCGCAGTTGCCGATGATGCTCTCGTGTTCCTTTTCGTACAGCGCCTTGATCTGCTGCACATTCTGCACGATGATGTTCAAGCCAATGTTGTAGCTGCGGCAGGTAGCCAGAATTTTCGGGTAGCTCTCCGGCTGCGCGACATTGGCCCATTCGTCCTGAAGCACCCGCACGGGAACAGGCAGCCGCCCGTTGTATTTCAGGTCCGCACGGCGGTATAGTTCCTGAAAGCATTGGGTATAGAGCATACCAACAAGGTAGTTCATGCTGCTGTCGTTGACGGGGATGACGCAGAAGATGGCGCGTTTGCGCTCGCCGAGGCTGCCGAAGTCCATCTCGTCCATTGAGGTCATGGCGGCGTACTGCGGAATATTGAAGGCCGCCAGCCGGACAGCAGCCGTCACAAGAATGGATTTTGCGGTCTTGCCGGCCGCTTGCTTGAAAACCTTATATTGCTTCACGGCAACATGGGCGGGCTGCTCCTCCTCTAAGGCCCGGAACAGCATATCCAGAGGACTGCGGTACTGCTCGTCCTCCTCCCGCACATCGGCAAAATTCATCATGTAGAGCATGGTTTCAAAGTTCTGCTCATCCTGCGGCGCTTCATGGATGAGGTAGAGCATGAGTGCGGAATCCAGCGCAACCTCAGCCTTTTCCCAGAAGGGGTCATTGCTGGAGGCGTTGCGGGGCGTAGTGTTCTTGATGAGGTTGTCGATGAGGGACAGCACATCCTTTTCCTCCCGCACATAGACGAAGGGATTGTAGCAGTCGGACTGTTCGGGGTCGATGAGATTGAATACCCGCACTTCATAGCCGAGAGACAGAAGCAGTCCCCCCGCTGCCTTCAGCAGTTCCCCTTTGGGATCGGTGACCAAATAGGAGCAATTGGCCGAATAGAGGCCCGGTTTGCAAAAGTAGCGGGTCTTGCCGCTGCCGGAGCCGCCAATGACCAGGATGTTCATGTTGCGCTGGGTGATATAGCCGTCCATGCCCAGCCGGACCCGCTGGGTCAGAATGATGTTGGCGTCCTTATGCCGGTGATCCATATACTTCCGGTTCAGTTCCTTGGGATTGCCCCATTTAGCGCTGCCGTACTCCTCGCCCGGTCGTCGGTTCTCCCGGCTGGAGTAGTAAAGTGCAATGCCACAGCCATAGAGCAGCAGGCCCACCAACATATATTTCAGTGTGTAGGGCGTCCATCCTATGGAAAAGGGGCGCTCCAGCACTTGGCTGAAACGCCCCATCCATTGAAAGAGGTTCATACCGTCCTCGTAGGCATAGGCGGCGATTGCCGCCAGCCAGAGGACCAACGGGGAAAGCGCCGCCCACACAGGGGCAGCACTGCGAAAGTCATTCTGCCGCAAGGCTTAGTACCCCGTCTTGGGCAGTCTCACCTTTGTTTTGGTGTAGACGGTAGTGAGCCAGCGGGACACCGCCTGAATCCACTGCCCGTTGTAAAGGCCACCCACATCCGCCACATTCACAATGCCTGAGTTGTTGGCAAGACCGCTGCGGGCAGTGGCGTAGATATAAGGTGTTTCTACCTGTGCAAAGCCCGCCTTTACATTTCCGAATACGAACATGACTTCGGTAACACGCTCATTGGCGGCAAGGCCGAGGACAGCGGGACGAGCGTCCAATACGTAAACCTTGCTTGTACTCAGGTTGTCCGCCAAAGTACGGTAGTCCCCGGAAAGGTTGGTCTTATAGACCACCTTGTAGGAAAGCGGCTGATTGTAGCTGCCCGTGACGATTTTGCTCAGCGTCACCTGCGCGGGAAGCTGATCGCGCCAATAGAAGGAGTCGAGGGCAACGGTGGAGCTGTTCTTGATCTGCGAGAACACATAACGGATGGGCTGACCGGGGACAGCCTGCACAGGGCCGGTTTTCTTAATGGATACGCCGGTGGAAACGCTGGTATTCTGCACTTCAAAGGTGACGATCTGTCCGTTGAATTCCAGATAGGCGGTCATCGCTGTGGGGTTGATGGAGTAATTCGCAGGCGCTTTGATCTCGCGGACGGTATAGCGGGACAACGGCAGCGTCTTGGAAACGGCGCGTCCGTTGCGGTCGGACTTGATGGTGTCCACCACGTTACCCGCTTTGTCGTAGATCTCAAACACTGCGCCCTCCAGCAGCGTCCCGGCAGGCAGACCATTGATAGGATTGTCGTTCGCAGATTTTTTGATGATCTGGATCTGACCGCACTCCGCAGTATTGCTCCACTCGATTTCTGTGGTGGAGCCGTAACGGACATAGATCGTTTTCAGTTCAGGATCAAGCACATAACCGGGGGCGGCTTTGATCTCACGCAGATAATAGCGGCCATCGGCCAGTCCCTCATCGGCGTAGATGTAGCCGTCCTGATCGGTCACATATTCCCCAATAGGATTGTGACTGCTGTCGTACAGCAGGAACACCGCGCCATAGATGCCCTTGCCGGTGGCCTTGTCCACCTTGTGGAGCAAAATGCGGGAGGACTTGTGATTGGTGATCTCCAGCGTGGCCGTCTGCCCGTCCTTGACCTCAATGCGGTGGGGCGTGGTATCCAACAGGTAGCCGGACGCGGCTTTCAGCTCCGTCACGGTGTACCAGCCGCTTTCCAGTTCAGGAAGCTGGATCACACCATTATTGTCCGTAGTGTAGCTGCCAATAATCTCGTCGTTCATCTTACGCACCTCAAACTGAACGCCGGAGATGCGCTTGCCGCTGTCCTCATCGCTCTTGATGAGGATAAGCCCACCGATGGGTTTGTTGGTAAAAGTGAGCGTCTGCGTGTCGTTGGTGTTGACCACCACGGTCTGCGGGGTGCTGTCCAGTACATAGCCGGGGATCGTTGCGGTTTCCGTTACCACATAGGTGTCGGGAGCCAGCCCGGAGAGAATGATTTTTCCGTTCTCATCGGTGTAATAGAGGCCGTTGGAGCTGATCTGTCCCTCGGCATCCGCAGCGAACCGGCCGGAGGAAGTGGTAACGGTAAAAGTCACGCCTTTCAGCGCCTTGCCGGTCACAGCATCCTTTTTTACAATGATGAGAGAGCCTTTCGGCGCGTTGCGGAACTCCAGCGTCACGGTCTGGCCCGCCCTGATGGTGGCCGTCTGCGGCGTATCGTCCAGTACATAGCCGCTCTTGGCGCGGGTTTCTTTTACCACCAGCGTTGTGCCGGGGTTGATATTGCTGATTGTGAAGCTGCCTGCGCTGTCTGTCACATATTTGCCGTTGGCATCGCCCACCACCGTTCCGTCCGCAGTCGTCACCATAAACTCAACATCAGAAAGGGGCTTATGGGTCGCGCTGTCGATCTTCTTGACGAGCAGGCTGCCCTTGGGACTGTTGCCAAAATAGAGCTGCACCACATCCTGCTGCTTGCCGCTGATATAGGCGGTCTGGGGTGCGGTGTCGATCACATGGCCGCTGTCACTGGAGAGTTCTTCGACGATATAAGTGCCTTCTTTCAGCCCCGTCACGGTGAAGCTGCCATTGGCGGAAGTCTTGTAGGTGCCGATGACCGTACCGCCTGTGCCGGAGGTTCCGGTCAAATACTTCACCTGAAACACAGCGCCCTGCACCGCTACACCTGTCACGCTATCGTACTTCCACACGACGAGGGCAGAAAGCGGAATGTTCTCAAAGGTCAGCACTTTGGAAGTGCCGGACTGGATATAGACCTCCTGCGTGGCCTCCTTGATGGAATAGCCTGTGGGCGGCTCCAGCTCCGTCACCTTGTACCAGCCATCACGCAGGCCGGTCAACTGAAACTGGCCGTTTTCATCGGTATAGAAAGCGCCAAGGTCATTGATCTCGCCGGAAGATGTGCTGTTGCTGGCGTAGGTAACATGGAATTTCGCACCCTGCAAGGGATCGCCGGTCACGCTGTCCACCTTTTTGACGGTCAAATTGGGTTTCTGGTGATTTTCAAAATAAACGGCGTGGTCTCGATTGGGATAGAGCGTGGCAAGCTGAGAGGGCGCATCCAGCAGATAGGGGGACGGCACGGATTTTTCAGAGATCTCATACACACCGGGCAGCAGATTTTTCAGTTCCGCTTTGCCCTCGCTGTCCGTCTTGATTTGGTCAACGCTATGGCCGTCTGCCGCCCGGACTTCAAACACAGTGTTCGCAATCGGCTCGCCGGTGTCGGCATCGTGCTTATACACGGTCAGGTTGGGTCGCTTCTGATTTTCAATGGTCAGGGTGCTGGTTCGGCCTGCGAACAGCTCCATGTGATACTCCCGCAGGTCGAGGATATGAGAGGAATCCGTGGCGGTTTCCTTGACGGAGTAAACACCGGGTTCCAAATCAGCAATCAGAATTTCGCCCTGCTCATTGGTGGTACGATCAAGGTAGTGCGTTCCGTCCTCGATCTTGGCGATATGGAAATGAACATTTTTCAGTCGAGAGCCGTCTGAGCTGGTCTTGATGATCTGCAACGAGGGCTTGATGGTATTGGTGAAAACAAACTGTGCGTCCTCGTTGGGGTCGAGCTGGATAATGCGCTGCGCCTGGTCGATCACATAGCCCTCACAGGATTTTTCCGTCACCACATACGCGCCGGTGGGCAGCTTGGAAAGGTCAATTTCGCCGTTCTGATCGGTGGTAAATTCCTTGGGGCCGTAATCACCGACTACGGAGCGAATTTCAAAAACGGCGTTTGGGATGACCTTGCTGGGGTCGGTGCTGTCTACCTTGATGAGCCGCATACCGGGCTTCACATCGTTGAAGAACAGCAGCTCCTTGATGCCGTCACCAGCAGACAGCTCCACCTCCTGCGGCGTGGTGTCGAGGATGTGGCCATCGCTGCCGGTATCCACCTCCACAGCGCGGTAGGTGCCGGGAGCAGCATCGGTCAGGAGGATTTCACCAAACTCGTCCGTGCGGAATTTACCGAGAGAAACACTGTCTCGGAAAATTTCAAAGGTGACATTGGCCATCGCCACCATGTTCTTGCGATCATACTTGATGATCCGCAGACCGGGCAGCTCCTTGTTTACCAGCGAAAAAGTGGTGGTTTCGCCGGTGGCCACGGAAGCCGTATAGGTGGCGTCGTCCTTCAGCCAGCCGGAGGGCGCGGTGATCTCCTTGATCTCGTAAGCACCGGGCTTGATGTTGTCAAAGATGGCATAGCCCGCAAAATTGGTTTCGGCGGTGTAGGTCACGCCGCTCTCGATGTGCTTGATCTGCACCATGGCACCGGGCAGGTGCGCCCCGGTGTCGGACAGCTTTTCGATGCGAAGCGTTCCGTAAGGCTCGTTCCAGCAGGTCAGCTCCGCCACCTTGCCATACTCCACCTTGATGTTCTGTGCGGGCGTATCACTAAGCAGGTGATCCAAAGGCGCTACACGCTCATACACGGTGTAGTTGCCCGCCAGCGTCAGGGGGATGGTTACGGTGCCGTCCGAGCCGGTGGCGAAGGTGCCGACGGTGGCTCCGTCGGGATCGACCACCTCAAAAATAGCGCCGCTGAGAGGAGTATCTGTACCCTTTTCCAGCTTGATGAGCTTCAGGCCGGTGTCAGGCGCTTCGGGCTTTTCCCCATCGCTGAAATTGCTGTATGCGGACAGGCGCATGGTGACGGTAGGATCGGTGTCGCACATATAGTTCTGGAGCTTGCCGTACTTGTTGACCTCGGCGCAGGTGGCATAAAATACCGCGTATTTATAAACATCGGTGGTAAAAGAAAGCTGGACGCTGCCGGTCTTGCCCGCCACCGCAGCGACAGGGTACAGCACCTTGAATTTACCGCCGTAGCCATCCCCGGTGCCGGAGGTGGTGATGGTGGTAATATCCTTATTGTCCATATCCACGATGCGCGTTCCTGCGGGAACAGAAGCAGGGTCCGAAAATGCAACACGGATGGCATAGTCGCATACCCAGGTATCCGAGTGGACCGTAAACACCTGCTGCTTGTACTGCTGTCCGTCTACTGTAACAGCATAAGCGGTATCCCGGTCAGCCGTGGCGGTAACACGGGGCGAGTACACCTTGCTCCACGCCGTGCCGCGCACATAGATGTCCTTGGCAGCGGCAAGGATAGCCCGCGCCCGCTGAAGCTCCGCACCGGTCAGGTTGGGATTGACCTTCAGGTTATTGATGTTCCAGTTGGGAAGCAGATAGCACCACAGCGCCATTTTAGTCGCATAGTAGGCGTGATATTTGTTTTCCAGCTTCAGCTCCGAAAGGCCACGGGTGGGATACCCGTTGGCGATGATGCCCATGACCTTCGGGTCACTGCCTTTTTCCTTGGCGATGTATTTGATACTCTCGCCGGGGGCCACGGTCTGCGGCACACCCGTTGTATTCGGATTGACGCAGTACGCGGGAATCTCCTTCGTCCTGCCGTTGGCATCCACATGGTTGAAATAGGTATAGATCAGCTCACGGATGCGGCCATTGATGGAGAGATAGGAGAGCTTCTGTTCTCCGTTGTAAATATTGACTTCGCCCAGGGCTTCCTCCTCGCTGCTGGCGGCAAGAGCGGTGGCCGGGAGCATCCCCAGCACCATGACCACCAACAGCAGCATGGAGATCAATCGTTTTTTCATCGTGCGTTCCTCCTGAATTTTTTGGATATAAAAAGGCGGTATGCTTTTCACATACCGCCTGCTTGGAATATGAAATTGTCAGCTTACATAGATGCTGTACTCGGTGTACTGGAATACGCCGTTTTTGTAGACATCCCATGCCTCCATGGAGTAGGTCCCCGGAGGGCAGGAGTTGAACAGCTCCGTGATCTGCTCCGCCCGCCACGGTCAGAAGCTCTGAGGCGTAACCTCTGCTGGGATGCTTAGGTTGATCTTCACCTTGTCATTCCCGCTGGGAAACCTCACGGGTGCGCCGTTCTGCCACGTTTCCGGGTTGTCCCCGATGGCATTATACAGGGTGTAGAGCATACGGCGCGTTTCATAGAGATTACGCTGGAATAGGTAGTCCTGCCCGCCGCTTGTGAAATGGCGCGCTTCTGCCTGCGGCATTTCCGGCTGGGGCAGCTTGCTCCAGTCACAGGTGGCGGCAGGCAGTTCTCCCAGCGGTGCGCTGGAAAAAGCGTTTTTATCCCAGCGGGATACATCTTTAATAGTGTAGTCCGTACCATCGTTGCAGCGGATTACATCGCCCACCTTGGGAACATACCGGGAACCGTCTGTGGGTGCTGCGGCAGTCTGCTGGGGTGCGGTTCCGGTGTAGGGCTTGCCGCTTTCCACCTGCACACAACCGTTGGTGCTGTCCCAATAGACATTGAAGCCAACTTTCTCGCCAATGTCGCGCAGCCTCACATAATTGTTGCCGTTAATGACATAGGCTTCCATCTGGACCTCCTGCCCGTCTACAAAAATGCGGTGATTGCTGCGCTCCGCCATGATCCCGGCGGCAAAGGCCGTGGTGGTGACGCCCATCAGCAACAGGCAGGTAAGAAAACCGGCTGCAAAACTTCCTCGCTTCATTGTCTGTACCTCCTATGTTTTGATAGATACAGCATAACGCAGCTTATTTCTGTTGTCAAAAAATCAACTGGCCTTTGCCTGCACACACCAGCGGTAATCCGGCTGATCCATCACGCAGGTGACAAGGGTGATGATATTTTCCGTGCTGTCGTTCAGAACACTGGTATCGTCCACGCCGATCTTACTGACAGAGTACACCTCATAGCTGCGTGTGCCGAGCTGGGTGGTCAGCTTGATGGTGTCGCCAATGTCGAGGGTGTGAATCTTTCCGAAGTGGTTATTGACGCCCCGATTATGGCCCGCAATCGCCACATTGCCTTCCCAAATGGAGGTGTTGGCGAAATGTCCTGCGCCCTTGCGGAGCGCGTCCGCATCCGTTCCCTGATACACCTTGACAGACAGGCCGAGGGTGGGGATTTTCAGCGTACCGAGGTAGCCGCCGCTGTAATAGAGGTCTTTTGTAACCGCGGTGTACTTCACCAGCGTGTAGGAGCCGGTATTTCCACCAGTGGTGCTGCCGGAAGCGGAGGGCGGCAGGACGGTCACACCGCCTGTGCCGCTGATTGTTCCCGTGGCCGAACCGCTCACAAGGTTTGGCGTCAGCAGCTCCCCGGCATTCAGCGTATAAGAGGTAGGCGAGCCAAAGGCAGGCGGGATGTAGGCGGCGTTTTTGCTGCGGTCGGTGTTTGCAGGCTTATCCATCGTGACATAAATGGTATCGTCCGAGGTGGGGCGTCCGAACACCCCTGCGTCCGGACCGTCAAAGTGATACTCCAATGCCGATGCAGGCATGGAAAAAGCCGCCAGCATACAGCAGGCGGCCAGCAGCGTGGTCAGATATTTTTTCATGCGGCGTACCCTCTTTTCTTATTGATGTAGTGGCGATAGCCCTTATAACCGGCATAGCCGCAGCCGCCCAGCGCCGCCACTCCCACGGGGAGCAGCAGCCACAGCCAGTTAAAATTACTGCGTCCGGTTTTCACTGCCGCATTCCCAACACTGGAAAAAACAGCGGTATAAACCACCGTATCACAGCTTGTGCGGGTAACGTCACCCTTATAGTCTGCCGTGACGGTGTAGCCGGTGGCATATTTGCTGGTGGCGGTGCCGGTGTAGCTCGCCACAGCGGTATAGCGAACGGGAATGTCATAGCCGTCCGTGGGATCGACAGCGGCCTCCTGCCAGCTTACATCGGCAAGCGTCAGGGTGCGGCCATTTTCATTCACGGACTTGGGAACAAGGGACACATCCGCGTCGGAGAGGTTGGGATAGGTGCGCTCTGCCGTCACCGTGCGGCTGCTGGTTCCATAGCCTACCGCCTCCACCTGAATGGTGGTGTGGTCAAGGGACAGGACACCCTCATAGCCGTCCTCGGTCTTTATCTCCAGCTTCGGCTCCAGCATTTTCAGAATTTCCGCCATGTCCTTGGTCTTGCTCTCCAGCGTGACCACCTCGATATGCTCCCGCGTGTCCGTTTCTGTCTGGTCATTTTTCAGCAAATCAAGGAGCGTATAGGTGCGGCCCTCGCGCTCAAAGTCAGCGGTGGGGATCGTGGCGGGATCGTCCTTCGCGGTCAGGTAGTAGACCTTTTCCAAACGATAGACACCGTTTTCCTCGCTGGCTCTGACCTCGGCAGGATAGGCGGAAACGCTGGGGAGCGTATCTGCGGCAGAGATCATTGTGGATACCGTATCGGCTTCTGTCATGGGTTCTGCGGCCAGCGCCGCGACACTCATGCTGCACAGCATCAGCGCCGCGCAGAGAGCAAATGCAAGTTTCTTTTTCACATTATACCTCTCTTTCTTAACGAACGGGCCGGTTCTGTTCCGGCTGCTTGCGCTCCTGCGGAGAGATCTCACGCTGAATATCATTTTGCAGCTTGCGGAAATACTTTTGCAGGCTGTCTACCACGCCGCGGCGATCCTGCACCTCCATGCCGTCAAACATCTGCCCCACGCGGCTCACATCGGGCTGCGGGGCCTCCACGCCGAAATTGCGGCAGAGCATATAGCTGACGCTCTCGGCGTCCATGGCGCAGTCCTCACGGGTATAGTAGGGATAGCGCCCGTGGTCATGGATGCCGGCGTGGACGATCTCACGGGAGAGCGCCGCGAAGATCTTGCTGTCGATCAGGCGGCTGGATACCGTAATGCTCTGCGTCTTAGGATCATAAACGGCGTCCTGATACATGGTGCTGCTGGTGACCACGGGAACGGGGGAACTGTCCAGCAATCGGCGCAGGGCGGCGTCCATTTCCGGCGTATTGTCTTTCAGACTCAGCGCCGGAACACCGGCCTTGCCGTGGGTCTGGGAAATATCGAACACACGCCCGATCTTATAGCCGTGATACTCTCTTCCGTCCTTCACATAGGTATCCGACACGCGGATCTTCATGCCGTTCTCGTCACGGTTGACGCTGCGCCCCAGCCGGTTCCACACCTCCAGGCTGTTGATGTAAGTGATCTCCGGGTTCTGCGCCATCGCCAGCATCACATTGGATGCGCTGTATCGCGGGTTGATGGCCTGCGTATCCAGATAATGCAGATATGCGCCGGGTTCACTGGTGACGTGCATGACCGCATCGTCGGATAGCTGCCCCAATTCCTCGCGCTCCGCTGTTTTCTTTGCCTTCCAGTCCTCGTCCCTCTGCTGCTTCTGCTGGATCAAATCGTCTAACTTTGCCATGTTCGTTTCTCCTTCTCAAAATCAATTTATTCCCGCGTAGGCATAGCCTTTTGAATGGCTTCCCGCACGGTGTCCTTGGTGGGGGCTGTGCCGTCCCGCTCCGCTGCCGCTTGCAGTGCCATCAGACGGCTGCGGACGGAGGGGCGGGCGTCAGCCTTCTCCGCAGCCGGTTCCGTAGACGCTCTCGCACCAGTCCCGCGCTCCTTGGAGCTGTTCTCGGACGGAGCGCGGGCGTTCTCTTTTTTTGCGGCAGTATCCTCCTTCACCGGGGCGGGATAGCCCATGCGTTCAAAAATGCGGTTGATTTGCTTGGCGTCCCTGGCCTTCGCCATGATCTCCACCGTACCGGTCTTTTCCACCTTATTGACGATGGGGTAAAACAGGACGCCGTAGCGTTTGGCTTCCATCTGAAAGCCCTTCAAGTCCTCCTGCTTGACGGAAAAAATGGTCAACTCCTCGCCGTCGTGGATCAGGCGCTTGAGGTTGGTTTTACCGGCGAGCTTCTGATTGTCGTTGGCAAGGGCGATCAGAAGGGCGGCAAGATTTTTAGCCCCCAGCCCTGCCAGCTTAAGGGCGCTCTCGGTGATCTGGATGCCCTCACGCACCATCAGGTCAGCGGTTTCACCGTTGGTACTCATGCTCGTGTTCCTCCTTCTTCTTTAGATTTTCCTGCCGTTCAGCCTGCGCCTGCTGGCACTGCTGGGATACCTGCGGAATGTCCGATTGTATCCTGCGGCACAGATGCAGCTCCCCGCGCTTTTCACGCAGGGCGGCAGTCTGCTGTTGGATCTCCGCGCTGTACTTGGCTTGTGCTTCTTCATCGCTGGTGTTCCTCCTTTCCTGATAAAGTGGTTTTCTCTGCTCCTCTAACAAGCGGATGTCCCACTCCAGCACACGGATACGCTGCTCCAACTCCGCTTCGGTGGTGATCCCGCTTGATAAAAGGTATTTGAATTGCTGCTCATACCGCTCCAGATGAATGACCTCCCGCTTGACGGAGAAGGGCAGCTTGGGCGGCAGCTTTTTCCGCCTGCCCCCACGCAGCAGGTAGAGGTAGCGGAGATAGAGGGCGTGAAAGCCGGTGATTTTCTTTTTTCGGACGGTGGCCAGCTTGCCCTTCACGCGGTAACGCTTGGCGGCATGGGTGACGGTCGGCGGGGCCATGCCACCGTGCCGTTGCTTGGAAAGTTGCGCCATAATATCCGCTTCGGTGTAGCCCTCACCCAAGCTGTCCAGACGGATCGCCCGCTTTGCGCCGGGTGGCTTAACCGTTGTGTATTTCCGGTTGGGGCTGCGCCGCACCTCGTAGCCGTTCCGTCGCAGGAGCATGAGAAAGGAATCGTAGGTGTAGGCTTGCCCAATGATCGTGTCAATGTCGGCGCGAATGATGCCGCGCACGGTGGGCTTACCGCCCTGCTCCGCCTTCCATTCGGCATAGTGCTTGCCCTTACCCTGCGGAGTGATGACGGATAGATCATTCTCCCGGCACAGTGCGTCCGAGGTGCCGCGCACATCGTTGTAGTAGCTTTCTGGGCTGGAATGGTACTTGTGGCCGTCCGTGCGGGAGACAGAATTGACCACGATGTGATTATGGGGATGGGCCTTGTCCAAATGGGTCCCGATGACGGCTTCAAAATCCTCACCGAATAATCGCCGTGCAAACTCACACCCGATCTCATGGGCCTGCTCCGGCGTCACCTCACCGGGGGCAAAGGATTGAATGAAGTGATAGCCGAGAACGCCGCCCGTCTTTTTGTGTTTCTTTTTTGTTTTCTGCATGGCAGCAAAGGCGGTTTCGGCAGACCGGCAGTTCAGCGTGGTCACAAAGCGCACAGTATCGGTTTTCTCCGGGTCAGCGGTGTAGACGATCCACTCGTCCAGCTCGGTCTTTTCCCCATTGATGGCGTACTTCACGCGGTCGTCCAGCCTTGCGCGGATGGCGAATACCTTGGTGTATGCCATGTCACAGCCGCTCCGCGATGTTCCAAATCGTTTCCTGCGCCGCCGTGATCGCGGCGATGTCCTCACCGCTGGCAAAACCGCGGGCGTTGACTGTGCGGGCGATCTGATTGATGTTATTGCCGATGGCGGCGAGCTGGCGGCGTATCTCGGCATACTCATCAGGCGGACGTGGATACAGGGTAAGGCCCATGATGAGGCTACGGATAAATGATTCTGTACTCAAGCCTGTATAAGACACCTGCTTTTTCAAATGGCGGTGTTCTTCTTCGGTTAAGTGGATTTCCACTCGTTTATATCGTTTTCGCAACAGTTCACCTTCTTTGGGTATGGGGATATTAAGGGGCTGCGCCCCTTAACAAGCGCATTTGACCGGTCAAATGCTATGCTTGCGACTGCAAAGCAGCCGCAGGCCGCTTGCAGTCCTAAACCAGCCGAAAAAGAAAATCAGCGCGCCTCGCCGCCACGGGTCTTTACTCTGCCGCTGATCCCTTTCACAAGCTGGAGCTGGTCGTTGTAGTCCTTTCCGCGCCGTGGTGGGTTGTCGATGATCTCATACTCGGAAAGTCTCTTTTGTATGGCCGCAGACGCCGCCCGTCCCGGTTCATCGTTGTCCAGGCACAGCACGATCCGTGCCACGCCGGGATTGTCCTTCAGGTATTGCTCCAGTGCCGCGGGGAATCGGATAGAGCCATCCTTCCGTGGCTGATAGATGCCAGAGAGGGACAGCGTATTGGCGGTGCGCCAATCCTGCCCCCGCAGCTTTAGCAGCGTCAGGTAAGAAAGGGCGTCTATGGCGGATTCAAACACGCAGAGGGTTTTGCCACCGGCGTGGAGTGGGACGGCGAAGGAAAACCGCTTATCGCTGCCGGGGACTTCACCGGCGAAGGTGGTTTCTGAGAGCGTCCCACGTAGTGCACCGTAGGCAGGGGTTCCATATTTGTAGCCCACAAATACGCAGTTATGACGCTCGGCGTCCTCGTAAAGCTGCCCGTGCTTGATGCAGTGATTGATGATCTCCGCGTCAATGCCGCGGCTCCGCAGATATGCAAAAACACGCCGGGTGTCGGCGTGTTTGGGTGGGAGGGTAAATTCAGTTTTCGGGAGCGGTGCGGTTGGCTCTGATTTGGGCGGCACACGGGGCAATTCTCCAAGGATGCGCTGAACGGCATCCAGAAAGGAAAGCCCCTCCACGCGGGTCAGATAGTCCAGCGCATTCGTGCCACCGATATTCCGCGACCACCAGCACCATTTCCCGTTGGAGATTTTCAGGGAATCGTGGGTGCGGGTGGTGTAGGTGTTCCCGCCGATATGTACCAGCTCCTCCGGATCAAAGCGGCGCAGGTAGGTCAGCAGGTCCATCTCGCGGGCGGCAGCGATCTGGTCTTTCGGAATATAAGGCATGGCGTTCACCTCCTTTGGGCATAAGAAAAGCGCAAGCATTTCTGCCTGCGCTTTAGACTTATTAAGTTCCATTTCTGAGTATTTCAAGATATGCTTCGTAAGAAAACACACGATTTCGTGCTGCATTTGTCGTTTCACGCAGGATACCCAACTCCACAAGCGTCTTTACCGCGGTAGAAGTCGTGTTATAGCTGATTTTAAGAGCCTCTGATGTGTGCTTAATATCAATGATAGGATGCTTTTCAAGGTAATCGAACAGCATACGCAGATTATCCTTTTTCCGCTTTGGCTTTGGCAACAAAGCGATATTCTTTTCATGCAGTTTTGAGAGCTTTTCTATAGATTCCACAGCATCTGAGGCTGCGGAATCTACTGCCTCCAAGAAGAATTTTACCCATTGCTCGTAGTTTCCGCTTCTGCGTACCTCGCTGATTCGGTCATAGTATTCCACCTGATTCTTTTTCAGAAAGTAGGACACATAGATAACTGGTTCCTTCAGTAATCCCTGTTCCATCAGATAAAGCAAAATCAGCAATCTGCCGATTCGTCCATTGCCATCCAAAAACGGGTGAATCGTTTCAAATTGATAGTGGATCAGGGCAGCCCGTACCAGAGGATCATAGTCCTGATTTTCGTTGATATACTTTTCCAAATCCGACATAGCAGTCACCATATCTTCCGGATTTGGCGGAATATATCGCGCATCCTTCAAGCCGCAACCGGCAGGGCCAATCCAATTCTGTGAGCGTCGAAATTCTCCGGGGTTCTTTTCCTGCCCACGGACGCCTTCCAACAAAATAGCATGAGCTTCACGGAAAAGACGGTTACAAATAGGAAGTTCATGAAGCCTTGTAAGGGCATATTGAGCTGCCTTTACATAGTTCACGACATCTGCTGTATCCAAGTTTGCGTTGGTATCAAGCTCAGGGTCAAGGATGTCGTCCAAGGTACATTGTGTTCCTTCCATCTGCGAGGACATGAGCGCCTCTTTGCGGACATACATAGATATAAACAGCTCGGCGTTTGGAATCAATTGGGCAGAAACATCCAACTGCTTCAAACTGCGGCTTGCCTTGACCAGAATTTGAAGCATATCCTCATCGAATTCAAGTCCCGGAACTGGCGGAAGTGGATTAGGACAAAATGACTGATATGAAGTATCTCCCGGCATATTATTGACAAATTTACCTGCTCGGTTCATCTGTTCATGCGCCTCCTTTTGAAAGAAGTTGAAATATACTCTCTACTATACCCGCTTTATTTCAAAAAGACAATCACTTTTTGAAATAAAGTCATTTGTTCCTTTGCCTTATTTCAAAAACGATTTTACCTCTCCGGCGCGTCCTTTTTTACCGCCTTTCGCTCCACACTGCGCTCCGGCTTGGCAAGCTGCTCCATTGCCGCATTGATCACACAGGAGTGGGTATCAACTGCGTAAATGTCCGTATGCCCGCCCATCTGCTTCTGGAGCGCCGTAAAGCGGCCTGCGGCCTGACGCGCCGGTGGGTAAAACCGCTCATCGCCTGTGCGCTGCGCCATGGTGCAGGCCAGCACGAACATACAGCGGTCCTTGCCATAAGCCACTGTCCACTCTTTCAAAAAAGCAGGCAGCTTTCCATCGCTGTAGGCGTTGGTCGCGTCCTTCTCGAAGGCTCCTGCACAGGTCAGCGTCCGATCCCGGCTGGCCATCCACTCAAAGATCTCCCCGCAGTCAATAGCCTCCAGCCTTGTTTTTGGATAAATGGGCTGCGCGGGGTCGCGGTACTTTTCCTCGGTTCTTTTTCGCAGAATATCATTCGCACAGCTCGCGATGCTGTCACGAAAGGCGTCCATCTCATCCGTATCGCGGGAGAGCCAGTCCGTATAAAGCTGCGACAGCGGATGCTCAAACTCGTTCAGCACCGCAAGCTGCCGCTCAGAGAGGCTTGTTTCATCCTCAAAAAGCATCAGCAGGTTGTCCCGGCAGGCAATTTCATAGGCATGAGAAATGATCTCATCCGTAGGCTTTGTTTTCAGGTTTGCCAGAAATGCCTTATTCTCTGCGGACATACGCTCATAGAGCGTATTTTCCAACTGTTCCTTTGTCATGGTAAACCGCCCTTCATCTCGCCAGACCCGCCCGCATCCGGTGGGCGTAATTGGCGACGCTGTATCGTTTCATATAGGCGTTTTCGCTGGGGGCCGGACTGTCAAAGTCCAGCCCCTCCATGCGGGGATCATCGGTGCCGTCCAACACCGCCTCCACCGGAATGACGCGGAGCCTGCCGGAGCATTTCAGCTCGCCGCCGAATACCCCTGCGGCACAGTGAAAGCCACGGTCGCCGCACACCCAAAGCAGTTTCTTTCCTGCGGGAATATCTCCAAAGGGCTGCTTCAAAACAATAACGGAATGTGGTTCCGCCCCGGCCACCTCATAGTAGCCGGACTGCTCCGCCTTTTCGTATGCCTGGATCAATTTCTTGAATTTGTGCTGCGGCTCGATATAGAGCCAGCTTTCCTGATAACCCATAATCTCCTCCATTTTCTATTGGTTTTACCGCTCCAGCTGCGGTCTGCGGCGCTCCGGCGGCCTTTGATCCTCGTCCGGCTCGGTGTCTACGATCTCCGGCTCCTTGTGGTCTAAATTCAGCAGGGAATTCAGTTCCTCCAGCCGTGCCGTTTTGGTGTTCAGCTCCGCCTCGCGGGGAAACGGCTTTTGTACCTCTGCCTTTGCGGTTTCCAACTGCGTTTGCAGGTTGGACAACTGCTCGCGACAGGTTTGCTCCTTAATAGGCAGTCCCTCCAGCGCATTGTCCATGCGCTGCAAATTGCCAAACACATCGGTTCCCAGCGTAACGGTATGGCGGAGCTGCCCGATCATGGTCAGGCGGTATTCCCGCGCGAAGGTATCGAACGCCAGCTCCAGCGTCAGGCCGCGATAGCTGCCGATCTGTGTCGCCTCCGGGGAGAGCATCGTTTGGCTCATGGTCAGCAGCGCCGCACCCGCCTCTTTCTTGTCGGCATGGGTGACGCCCGCCAGCGTAAGCGGAGAGAAACCGTCCTCATTGGGATGGGTGTTCTCCTTGACGGCGGCAATATCCGCGCCATAACCGGTGATCCGTGCCTGCGTTTCTGCGATTTGCTTCGGAAAGCCCTTGCTGATGGCGTCCTCCAGCGCGTATTTCTGAGAAAGATGGTTGGCTTTCAGCAGCTTCAGCTTGGACACCTCAATGTCAAGATCCATCTTTTCCTTGATCATGGGGTTGCCGCTGGCCAGCGCCTTGATCTCGGCATAAGAAAGCGCCTGCTCATCCACATCTTCGGCGGAGCGGACAGGCGATTTGCTGGTCATGATTTGGCTGATAAATTTCTGCTTGCTCTCCACAAGCTGGTAAAGGTAGGCGTCGAAGGTGCCCTCGGTGACATAGCTGTAAATGTCTACCTCCGGGTTTTCATTGCCCTGACGAATGATGCGCCCTTCGCGCTGCTGGAGATCGGACGGACGCCACGGGCAGTCGAGATGGTGGAGTGCGATGAGTTTTTGCTGACAGTTGGTACCGGCCCCCATGCGCTGGGTGCTGCCCAGCAGGATACGCACCTGACCGCTCCGCACTTTACCGAACAGATCTTTCTTCTGTACCTCGCTCTTGGCGTTGTGGATGAAGGCGATCTCGTTTTCGGGAATACCCATTTCCAGCAATTTCGCGTGAATATCATCATAAACGCTGAAAGTGCCGTCATCCTTTGGGGTAGAGAGGTCGCAAAAAATCATTTGCGTGGAGCGTTGGCCTGCGGTGCGCCGCCAGATCTCAAACACATTTTCCGCGCACTTGGCGGCTTTGCTGTTGGGATCGCTGGGAAGCATGGGGTTGACCAGCCGCTGATCCAGCGCCAGCTTGCGGCCATCGTTGGTGATGAGCAGCATATTGTCCACGCTGCTGTCCACCTCGCGGTTGCGGACTTTTTCAGCACGCTCCGCCAGCGACGCCACGATCTCTTTCTGATACTCCGATGGTTTCAGGGCGATATTGTGGTAATGCGCCTCCGGCACGGGGAGCTTGAGCATATCTGCCGTCTGGATGTCCGCCACATTTTTGAATACGGACATTAGCTCCGGCAGGTTATAAAACTTGGCGAAGCGGGTCTTTGCCCGGTAGCCGGTACCCTCCGGGGACAGCTCGATGGCGGTGACGGTCTCGCCGTAGTTTGCCGCCCATGCGTCAAAGTGCTGTAAGCCCTGCTCCTGCAAGGCGTTCATCTGCAAGTAGCGTTGGATGGTGTAAAGCTCCACCATACTGTTGGAAATGGGGGTGCCGGTGGCAAAGACAATGCCGCGTCCCCCGGTAATCTCGTCGAGGTAGCGGCACTTCATAAAGAGGTCTGAGCTTTTCTGCGCCTCGGTCTGGGCAATACCGCCCACATTGCGCATCTTCGTGTAAAGAAAGAGATTTTTGAAATAATGGCTCTCGTCGATGAAGATACGGTCAACGCCCAATTCCTCAAAGGTGACCACATCGTCCTTGCGGCTCTGGTCGTTCAGCTTGTCGATCTTGGCTTGCAGGCCCTTCTTGGTTTTCTCCATCTGTTTGATGGTGAAGTTCTCGGCTTTTTCTCGCTTGGCTTCGGAAATGCCCATCATGATTTCGTCGATCTGCTGTTCAAGAATGGCCCGCTGGCGCTCTACGCTCATGGGGATCTTCTCAAATTGGCTATGCCCAATGATAACAGCATCATAGTCGCCGGTGGCGATCCTACCACAGAATTTCTTGCGGTTTTTGGTTTCAAAATCCTTACGGGTAGCGACAAGGATGTTCGCTGCCGGATAGAGCTGCAAAAACTCAGTGGCCCACTGCTCCGTCAGGTGGTTGGGCACCACAAAGAGAGATTTTTGACACAGGCCCAGCCGCTTTGACTCCATCGCCGCCGCGACCATCTCAAAGGTTTTTCCCGCGCCCACCACATGGGCAAGCAAGGTGTTTCCACCGTACAAAATGTGCGCGATGGCGTTGACCTGATGCTTGCGGAGCGTGATCTCCGGGTTCATGCCTGAAAAGCTGATGTGACTGCCATCATACTCACGGGGGCGGTTGCTGTTGAACAGAATATTATAGGTCTTACAGATGGCTTCGCGCCGGTCAGGGTCTTTCCAGATCCACTCAGCAAAAGCGTCTTTAATGAGTTCCTGCTTGCTCTGGGCGATGGCGGTTTCCTTCTTGTTGAGAACAGCGTTTTTCCTGCCATCGGCATCGTACACATAATCAAAAATGCGAACATCTTTCAGGTTCAGGGTGTCCTCGATGATCTCATAGGCGTTGATGCGCTTGGTGCCGTAGGTGCTGATGGCCTTGACATTGCCGCGATCCGTGCTTTTACCTTCAATGCGCCACTCACCGGTGATATCGGAATAGTGGACCTTTATGCTCCATTGTGCGCTGCGGGGTGTCCCCAGCGTTTCAAAAATAAATCGGCGCACATATTCGGTGTCCAGCCATGTAGCGCCCAGCCGGACGGAGATCTCGCTGGCGGTGAGGTCGGTGGGCTGCACCTGCGCGAGCGCATCAGCGTTGATCTGATACTGCGGGTCCTGCTCCGCCTTGCCTTGAGCAACCGCCCATTTCTGACGCACATTGCCGGAAAGATACTCGTCTGCGGGCAGGTATTTCTCATGTCCATCGTTCTCGCCGGTGTAAGCGGGGTTCAGGAACACCACGCCGGTTAACTCGGAAAACAGCGTCTCCTCATCCTTGCCGGTGAGCCTGCCCATATAGTCCATATCCACATGGGCCTTTTCACCGATGGACAGCGCCAGCGCCTCCACCGCTGTATCTACCTTTTCAGCGGGTTTGTGACTGCGGATGGTGCGCTTGGTGAACAGGTCGGCCTTCCGTTTCAGGTTCCGGTCCTCGTCCAGAATTTCCAGTGAACACAGCAGGAAGTAGGAGCTGTCCTGATCGAAGGCGATGGCGTTACCGCGGGAATTGATGAGTCCATATTTCCGGGTGAAGGCATCGTAGAGAGCATTCAGCTTGGCTTGCTGCTCCTTGATCTCTTCATCGGGATAGTCCTCGGTCTGGTATTCCAACAGCGTCCGCACACAGTCCCGCAGCTCGATCATGCCGCGGATTCTGCTCTCTGCCGTCTTGGATACCTCCACCGGGTTCATCCGGCTGTTTTCCCGGTAGTAGATCTGGCCGTCCACCAGCGTATAGGAGAAGTTGCGGACAGCGGGGTCGGCTTCAATGGAATGATCCTCGCCCTCCAGTTCTTCCTCCTGGTCATAAGCGGCGATTTCGCCGTGGATATTCTGAACGGCCTCCGCCAGCAGTGCTTCCAGCGGATGCTCCGGGTACGGCTCACAGGTGGGCGTGGGGCCGAACGGCCCGGACACCATCTTCATCTCGCCCAAGATCATATCCGGGTGGTCGATGAAGTAGCTGTTCATCTGGATGCCGTCCTCGTTGGTGGCAAGGTGTACCCATTCGGGTTCTATATCCACCATTCGTTCCCGCTTTTGGAGGAACAGAATGTCTGAAACCACCTCCGTGCCCGCCGCGGCCTTGAACGCATTGTTGGGCAGGCGGATCGCCCCCAGCAGCTCCGAGCGCTGCGCGATGTATTTTCGCGCGCTGGCGGTGCGCTTGTCCATGGTGTAGCTGGAGGTCACAACGGCGATAACGCCGCCCGGTCTGACCTGATCCAGTGCTTTGGCGATGAAATACTCATGGATGGGAAAATTCAGCCGGTCATAGCGTTTGTCCGGCACATGGAACTGGCCAAAGGGGACATTGCCGATGGCAACATCAAAAAAGTTATCCGGGAAAGCGGTTTTCTCATAGCCCTGCACCGCGATACTGCTGCGCTGATAAAGCTGGCGGGCGATGCGCCCGGAGAGATCATCCAGCTCCACGCCGTAGAGCTTGCTGCCGCTCATGCTTTCCGGCAGCATACCGAGAAAATTGCCGATACCGCAGGCTGGCTCCAGAATGTTGCCCTGCGTGAAGCCCATCTGTCCCAGGGCGGCATAGATGCCGCGGATGACCACAGGCGGCGTAAAGAACGCCGTAAGCGTGGATTCGCGGGCAGCGGCGTATTCGGCGTCTGTAAGCAGTTCTTTCAGTTCAGCGTACCGGGCGTTTTTTTCATCGAAAAAGTCGGCAAGGCCGCCCCAGCCCACATACTGTGCCAGCACCGCCTGTTCCTCCGCTGTGGCGCTGCGGTTCTCCGCCTCCACCGCTTTCAGGGTACGGATCGCGTCCAGATTGCGCTGAAAACGCTCCAGCGGCGCGCCCTCTCCGATGTGGTCATCGGTGATGCGGTAGTTCCGGCCATCCGCGTCCAGCGGATAGGCAAGCGCGTTTTGCTTTTTCTTTTTCGGCGGGGTGAGTACCGCAGGCGGCTCGTCCGTCTGCGGTGCCGCGGTTTCCCGCACCATGTCCGGCTGCTCCATGTGAGCGCGGACATAGTCGAGGGATTCCTTTCGGAAGATGGGAAATCCCGTCCCGCCTTCAAAGGTCACATCCCGCAGGGATACATTTTGTGTATGATCGTCTACGCTGTCCACTTCAAACTGCCGCCCATCTATGGTCAGGCGTGTGCCAACGATAACGGGATCGGCAGTTGAAACAGGTTCGGACTGCGGCTGCTCCGGCTTCGCTGCGGTGTTCCTGGACTGCTCCACATAGAGCCATTCCGCCGCTTCCTTTTCGTTGACTGCCTTTCTGACCTGCTCCAGATAATCCTCAGCCTGCCACTCGCTGGGGAAGGTCTCACGGACGCCCTCGCTGTCAACATAAATTTCGTCCCGAATATCGTCCCAGACGGCGTAGCCGTCCTCAGTTTCGATCACGCTGAACCGCTCATAGGCGGGCGGCTGCTCTGCGGCAAGCCGTGCTGCATCCTCTGCGACCTGCTCCACAAAGCTGCGTTCCTGCTGAGGAGCATCATGCCGGTGATTGAACAGGCTGAACTCACCGTTTATATAGGCATAAAGTTGAAAATGAGTTTCATGGACAAATTCATAGTGGCGGTCATCTTTTTGCATTTCACCCAACCGGGCATTCAATGCGTCCATGAGCCACATTGCAGTAGACTTATCCTGCAATTCTTCTTCAATCAGCGGTACCGCCTGATAATAATCCATGCCCATGTAATAGGGACGCGGCACATTGTCCGGTGCATTGTACAGACTGGAGTAAATGGCCCGCGCCACCTGTCTCCGCTCATATTCCGGAATCTTTGCGATGGCATCCTCGCCGGGGAATCGTTTCTGTGCGATCAGGCGCTCATACTCCTTGACCACATTGGGAATCGTCAGATGGACGGTATCATATTTCTTGAAATTATAGTCGCGCTCATACTCCAGCCCTTTTGATGTTTTCGTGTGCTGGTATCCGGCACGGCCACCGCCGCTGTACTCACCAAAGCTGCCCTTGATGAATTTCTGATGTTCCTCCGGCGTGTGAGGATAGCAGAAGTGAGAATATACGGCCAGTCGGCTATCCAGATGGTCACAGAGGAAAAAACCGTCGATCTCGTCTTGTGTGATGAACATTTTGCACTGACGCAGGAAGCTGGGCTGAGCATCAAAGTGCCGTTCCTCGTATGGCAGGTCGTTGAGGATGATGCCGATGCGGTGGGTGCTATACGCTGAAAGACGGTAACGCAGAATGGATGGATCATCATAATAAGCGTCGAGAAAAGCGTGGTATTCCTGCGCCAGCATTTGTAGGCCACCATCCGTCTTTGCGAACGCGACCATGTCCTCGTCCAGTTCCGGGTAGCCCTTGTGCTGGTCGTGGATGGCCAAAGTCTGCGGGAGCAGCCCCATGTCCCGGCCTTCCTTGGTCAGGTCACGGGCTGTCATCAGGAGGGCGTCCATTGCTTCGTGCAGCACCTTGTCAGGGGCCTGTGTCAGTTCGGCGGCGGAGAGATAGATCCCGGCCCGTAGCAGCCCCAAAATGCGGCCCGCCGCCAGTCCCCATGAGACCACGGTTTTGCTGTATCCGGTGCGGACGCTGTCGCCTTGGGCGAGGTGGATGCCGTCCTCCAGAAACCAAACGGCATATTTGCGGCCTTCGTACTCGATGCCGCGCCCATTTTCTGTGCCAAACTCCCGACGCAGAAACGCTATATTTTCCTGTTCAGAATGCTCCCGCATATAGAACATCGCAATGCGTTCGGCGCTGCCGGGTTCGTTTCCGGCCGTGTAAAGCGCCTGGTCGATGACCTCCTGCGGCACCGTGCGGGCCGGGGCCAGAATGCCAGAGGGCGCGTCTGCTGGAGCCTCGTACACCGGGGCGTCGCCGCCCATGTCGAATAGGGCAAGCTGCTCTGCGACGATTGGGGCGTTTTGCAGCCCCAGCTTGATCTTGTACTCGCCGCGCTCGATCAGGCCCTCGGTCATTTCGGTGATGACCGACCATGAAAAAACGGACTCTGAGGTGCGGGAGAGGTAGTTGCCCTCCCACATCAATAGTCCGTCTTTCTCGGCGTGGTAGCCTGTCCGAACACCATCGGTCAGTACCTCCACCCATATATCGTTGTAGCTGTTTTTTAAGAACTCCGTGCGTTCCGCAAGGCTCTTGTGCGCTTGAAAGTATTCAAAAATCTCCTGTCGCTTGTGCTTGCGCCCGCCGTTGTCCAGCAGATTCGCTTCAATGAGGTGCATATCCAGAAAGGCGGGCAGTTCTGCGGCATTTTGCTGTGCGGTGTCATGCTCCAGCGCAAAGGCGACTGCCTGTTCCTGTGCCTTTTCGTCCGGGTAATCACCGTAGACGCGGAGGCACTGGTGTGTTTCGGCATCATAGACGGCAGCGCCGTCATAGGCAAAACCATCTTCCTCCATCGTACCGGCAACATAGCCCTGCGCCGCGGCCTCCGCTTCTTCCAGCGTTTGATAGTCCAGCTTATCGTCAAAGCCGTTTTCAAAATGGTGATAGGCAGCGACCTGATAGGGTGCGGCCATCTGCGCGGCGTAGCGGTCAATGGCTTCTGTGGTCAGCCATTCCGGTTTTTCCGGAAGGGCATCATACAGCTCCCGCATTTTCTTGATCTGCGCGTGGACATTGCCTGCCCACAAATGCTTTTCACTCCGGCCCCCAGCGCCGAGGAAATACTCGCAGTCAGCGCGCAGGCGGTCCAGCAGCACATAATCCCCGCTGTGATCCGTCGAGTCCCCGCCAGCCAGCTTGGGATAGGTCTCGCCTAAAAGTTCCTGATGCAGCCTGATATGGAATGCGGGCATATCGTAATAGAGCTTGGCAAGCCGCAGATCGCCGCTTTCGCTGACGATGCGCCGGATCGCCTCCGCCCCCTCCAAGAATGCGTTCTCCCGGTCTGAATTGCGGCAGGCGTTTCCAAACGTCGCATCTTTCATCAGGGCGTCGCCCACGGTTTGTTTGTACTGTGCAAACAGCTCCTTTACCGTGGGTTGAGGGGAGTCGGCAGAGGAAAAGGCAGGAAGCTCATCACTTCCTGCCTTTGCGGTTTCTTCTTGATTTAGCTGTAGATCAGGTCGTTCATCACCAGCTCCTCCGCGCTGTGCTTTAGATTGTTCATCAGGCCCGTCCAGCGCAGGGGATCGGTCGCTTTCAGTTCCTCCGTCACGCCCTCGGTCTGTGCCATCTGCGCCACGGTCTGCTCCACCATTCTCTGTGCCGTCTGCTCGATCTCCGTCAAATGCTCCGTCAGCTTGCCGCTGGTTTTCAGGTTGGTGTAAAGCACTCTGCGGTGCTTCTTCAGGTACTCTCTCCGCAGCTCCGCGTACTTGCCCAGATGTGCCTCCGGCGTCTGCGGCATCAGCAGGTTCGGCACCTGATAGCCGTTCTGCATCCGATAAGTCACTTCCATGATGTTCGCTCCTTTCGTGTCCTGTTGTTTCGTGTTCTGTGCTGTTATCATATCCGCTTTTTTCACGGTTTGCAAAAAACTGATCCCGCTGAGCCTGCATGACCGTTCGGCTGATCTCCCGCAGGCCCATCTCTGCGATGTCGCTGGTGGCGATGCCCAGGGCGTTGATGGTGGGCGGCGTGTTGAATTCGTAGACATGGGCAAATTCGTCAGCGGTGAAATAATCGTCTGCCCGTAAGCCGAGGCGGGTCATCAGCATATATGCCACGCTGACCTCCAGCGCGTCCCGGTAGAACACCTCTAAATTGAGGTCGTCCAGTTCCTCCAGCAGGCTGTCCTCGCGGCAGTCGCGGAGATCTTGCAGGTAGTCTGTGATGTTATCTGCCACGGCATTGTGGCAGGCAGAGCGCACGGCGTCCGCAAGATTTTCTTTTTCGGCCAGGTTGCCGAAGGTGGCTTCTAAGGTTTCGATGACCTCCGGCTCAAAGGCCGGGTGCATCGTCCAGATGGGTAGCGGACGGGCAAAACGGGACGCATGGGTGTCGGAAACATCAAAATAGAGCTTCAAGCAGTTTTGCCCGTCATCGCCAAATACGGCGATGCTCTTGGCCCCACGATTGACCCAGCGGCCAAACTGACGGTTCCAGCGCTCCATCTCAAGGACCGCCGTGGCGTCCGGGCGCTGGGCGTAGATCAGAATTTGATCATCAAAGGGGCATTTGTAATTGTAGCAGGCGGCGCGGAGAAAGCCCGTCCAGCTTTGATAGCTGCCGGTGACGCTCTGCACAGTCTGGTCATATAGCTCCGTAATAAGCTGAAATTTTGTAGGCAAGTTGGCACCTCCTATCTCTCCGGCTCCGCCCGCTTTTTTACTGCAAGCCGGTCATTCTTTTGCTGTTCTTTTTGGGCCTTTTCAAATGGCTTCCGCTGATAGCAATAAATATAAAACTGGTAATCACCTTTAACTGGCGTACAGCGGAGCATATACACATACCGCTGTGTTTTCGCCATGAATCCGCAAGAGGGAAGCAACGCACCCTTGATGGCGCAGATCTGCTCATACCGGTTGCAGTAGCGTTTCATGCTGTCAAAGTCCCGCAGCGGAGAGCCCGGCTGCTCCCGCAGCCAGTTTACGGTACGGTCAATGTCGGCCTTAAACTCCGGCGTGTTCAGCGCATCCTGCTGGTGGGGCCACCATGTTGTGTAAAACTGCTTGCCGCTGCCAAAATCACCACGCAGGTGTCCCACACAGCCCGCAGACTTGTCCTGTTCCTCACTGCGGGAGAAATAGAGAGCGTGCAGCGCAGGCTCATTGACGCTGTAAAAGTCAATGACATCCTTATCACTGGCGGAATATTTCTCCTGAAATTCCGCAAGGGTACGGCATCCGCCATCTTGAAAGGAAAGGCTGCCGCTCTCCAGCGGAATCCACCCATCAATAGGAAGCTGGAACGGCTCACGAGTGAGGACAGTGCCATAGAAATTGACCATGAGGTTTCGGGCCAACTCCCTCGGTTCTCCCCAATCCTCATCCCCGTGGCGCAGCTCGTAGCGATATACGCCCTCCGGCACGGTGGCCCGATCAATGCGGCATTCTGTAAACAATGCCGGTCGGTCAAAAATCGTGACCTCCTGGTAGGTCACCTTCTGCGCGTCATAGCTCATCTGGCTTCACCTCGTTCTCTGTGTTTCTTTTGCACTCTCTGTTGTGCTAAAAACTCCGACACATCTTGGAAACCGAAGGTATCGGCGTAGTAGGCAGTTTTCTTTCCGGCCTGTGTCAGTACCACCACATCGCTTACGGACAGGGAACGCATCCGACGGGCAAAGGGGCGGTGGTCGCTGTTGTGCTTTGTCCAAAGATGCTCCAGCGAATTTTCCTTTGCGAACATACCGGCGTAAGAACGCTGATAATCAGCGTTCTGGAGTTTTCCCTTTGCCTCCGCGTAAGATCGGAAACAGTAGTCTACATCAGCGATTGCGGGGATCTGGTAGATTTCATAGGTGCCGATCTCGTCGCTGATTTTCGGCGTTCTGGGAACATAGATATTGCCATTGCGCTCCTGCATTTCTGCAAACTCGCAAATATGATAGGCAGAATTACCGATGCAGACATGGCAATCGTCAATATAGGTGCAGGGCAGGATCAGCTTTTCGCCGTCAAAGCGGGTAATGACGATGCTTTCCCCGTCCTTGATGGTAAAGAGTGTGTGGTATTCGCTGTCGATGAAGCGGATCACGCGCTGGTCCTTATCCGGGTTCGGAAAGGCGATAACGCCCATGATATTTACGGGTTCTCGGTCTGTCATCTGGCTTCACCTCTATCTTTTTTCGGCTCAGTACGCTTTTTTTCATATTCTCTCAGCTTTTCTTTCGCCCAATCCGGTATCTTTTCTGGATTGGCTACGCCAAGGATGTCGGAAGCGTCCCAACGGCAACGCTCACCGGAATACAGCTCCTGAAAGAAAACCGCACATCCACGGGAACCGGGCGTACAGCCGAAGCCGCTTATTGCAAAACCGAGTTGGCAGTCTGCGGTGCGGTATTCCGGGGCAAGACTGCTGGAGCGGACAACGATCAGTTTGCCTTGAAAGGATTCCTCTGATTGGGGAAGGCAGTCCTCTGCACCCAAAACCACCTGCGGAATATTGCGGGCCGCACGGAACTCTTTTGCCTTTTCCAACTGCATCTGCAAGCGTTCTATAAAAGTATTCGCAATCTCAAGATAGTCCTTGCTGGCAACTGCTTCTGGATATATCGTTTCTCCAAGAAAATTGTACTGCTGATAGCAGGTCATATAGGTTTCGTCCTTTGGATTGAACCCCATAAGCAGAACGCGCCCACCCATACGAATGGACTGTATGATCTCGTAGTCACCGGCTTTGTCGGGTTCTGCGCTTTTCTGTTCCCTGTACCCAAGCCACTCCGCTTTATCCCGCAAGATAAGGTCTTTGAGGTACGCGCCCTTTTCGGGCTGCTGTTCAAACCAATCTCGGACTTCTCCATCACCAAGGGAAAGCTGGGAAGTAAATCTCATGATTTTGCTGCGATATTCGTCATTCTTTTCTTTTCGTTTCTGATAGTTCGTCATCTGGCCTCACCTTGTTCTTTCTTCAGCGCGGTGTGCTGGTGTTCTTGCTGCGCTATATAATCTCTCTGCTTTTTGTACTCATTTCCGGCCCGTTCACAGAAGTCCTCGATGCAGGAAGAACGGTCAGAGCAGTAATGCCCCCAAAAGAAGTTTGGCGGACCATCGCCATCGTTTTTGCAGTTGCGCTGCCATGTGACAAATGGATCTGGGGCCTTATCGCACTCTCCCATGACGAACTCCGCGCTGCCGACGTGAACGCGGGCGGTGATGTGGTATTCCTGATTGACCATTTTACCCACTACATAGCTGCCTTGTTCTAACTGGATGGTGCAGCTCCCGTTTTGTGCAAAGGTCGCTGTCACCGGCATGACCGGAAGCCCGCACACCAGATCCGACAGCATGATGAACTGCGACCTTTGGCCCATCAGCTCTTGCGGCAGTTTGTCCATGGGCAGATAAAAGTGCTGCTTGCCCATGATCTCATAGCACAACAGGAAACTGCTGACGGGATAGTACACGCTCATGATTGGGTCTTTGATATGGCCTTGGACGATGTTGGAGTTTATATATTTGGCGTTGTCCAGATACCATTGCGGGTTCGCGCCCGGTGTGTTCCAGCCGAATATGGAGCCTGCCAGCATGGCGGCCTCCTGAATGTCTGTAATGCCGCGCCGCGCATTGTGGCTGCTGGCGATCTCGCGGTTTTCTTCGCGTTTCCCGGTGTCCCACTCGGAGGGATAATAGCCGCGCTCACCGCACCGGATGATAATAAGCTGCCCGCTGGACGGCAGAATGGAAAAACAGGTTTCCGGCAGGTCATTCCTGCGCATCGGTTCGTTCCTCATCGCACCTGCTCCTGTTGCCGCTTGCGGTGCCAACCTTCCAGCAGCTTGATGATGACATCCTCCATCTGCTTCGGGGTGTAGCTGGCGGGGAAGTATTTTTGCAGACGGTCGTTGCGGATGGTGACCTTGCGTTCCAGCGGCTTTTCCTCCCGCATGATGAGGTCGATGATGTTATTTTCCAATTTTCCTTCGCCGCTGAGCTGCTTGAGCCGCTGGGCCTGTCCAAGCGATGGGGATACCTCGTCGCGCTCCATGACCAACAGGAGGTAGGTCTGTTCTTTTTCGGACAGGTGGGAGAGGAAATCCGCTGCGGGAGCAAGTTTCAAAAAGCCTTTATCTACGGCCTCAACAAGCGGAGGAATAAGCAAATTCAAACGAACATACCGTTGAATTTGCGTTGCACTCTCCTTGACTTGTTCACCAAGAATACTTACAGAGTAGTTTTCTTTCAACTTCTCCCCATTTTGGGGAGAAGTGCCGACTCGCTTCTGGCCCTGCCGTTTCATGGCGTCCAGCTTCAGCTTGTAGGCTTTGGCTTTCTCGCTGGGCAGCAAGTCCTCACGGTTGATGTTGTAGTCCACCACAAGGATGTCCGCTTCCTCGTCGCTGTAATTGCGGACGATGACGGGGCGGGTGTCCAGCCCCACGGCCTTCGCGCAGTAATCGCGCCGGTGGCCGGAAATGATCTCATATCCGCCAGCATCACGGGGGCGGACGATCAGCGGCTCCGCGATGCCGATGTGCTCAATGCTGTCCATGAGGCGCACCAAGTCAGGCGTGGGCCGATCAATGGTGTACGGCTGGCGGGAGTATGGGAAAACCTCTGCTGCGGGAACGATCTGAATCCGCTCCTGCCGGTCGGCTTCACGCTCCGCGTCCGTTTTGAACAGATCATCGTACCGGGTCAGCTCGATGCCGCTTAATTTGCTTGCCAAGGCTCAACACCTCCCTTGTCAGATTTTCATACGCCAGCGCCGCCTTGCCGCTGCGGTCGTGGTCGTAAATGCTTTTGTTTTCCACGCTGATCTCCGCCGCCTTGATGGAACGGGGAATTTCGCTTGCGAACACATGACCGCCATAGGTTTTGCGGATGAGCGCGTTGATCTCCCGCGCCAGTGTGGTACGGCTGTCCACCATCGTCAGCACAATGCCGTCCACCTCCAGCTTCGGGTTGAGCTGCCGTTTCACGCGGGTGATGGTTCGCAAAAGCTGTTCCAGCCCCTTTGCAGGGAGATATTGCGCTTGCACGGGGATAATCACGCTGTCCGCCGCGGTCAGGGCGTTGATGGTCAGCATACCGAGGGACGGCATACAGTCGATGAGTGCGTAATCGTAGCGGTCTGCCACGGTGGACAGATATTGCCGCAGCACCGTTTCGCGGCTCATGGTGTTGACCAGCGTAACCTCCAGTGCCGACAGTTCGATATTGGCGGGGACAAGGTGGACGCCGGATGAGTGGTGCAGGATACCCTCACCGGGAGCGATGGGTTGCTCCGCGATGATCTTCTCCATCAGGGTGGAGAGCGTGGGGGATAATTCGTCGGGCTGCGGCCAGCCCAACATCTGCGTGAGATTGCCTTGTGCATCGGCGTCGATCAGCAGAACTTTTTTACCTTGCCGAGAAAGACCAATGCCGAGGCTGGCGGCTGTGGTGGTCTTACCCACGCCGCCCTTCTGATTTGCCAGTGCGATTGTTTTCACGGGTTCGATGCTCCTTTCAGTCGTAAAATGGGTTTCAAAAAAGCAGGGCTGTTCGCTCTGCCTATCCGCTGTCGTGAAAGTCGTGATTCACTTTGGCGCGGTAATAGCTGCCGCAGGTAGCCGGGGCGTTGAACAGCATCTCCAGCAGATAGGCTTTGATGTTGCGAATGTCCGCGGTACTCTCCCGCAGGCAGTCCAGCACATACTCGATGTGGGAGGAATCCAGCTTCAGAAAACGCTCCTTCACCAGCGCTGTATAGAGCTGCTTTCCGCCGATCCACATGAAGCTGCCCTGTGTGCAGAGGACCTCCAGCATGAGGTCCGCGATCTCGTCGATGTCGTCATAGGGATGCTGTCGGCGCAGGTGGTCATACTCGATGTTCTCCCGAATCTCTTTTCGGTATCCCTCGATCACCTCCTCCGGCTGCGCGCCCGGATGGATAGATGAATCAGTATTACTCAACTCAGTATTATTCTTATCAGTCTTATTACACTCGGTTTTTCCGAGGTCTTGACTTCTGATTTTCCGAGGTCCAGACTTCGGTTTTTCAGAACTCTTGACTTCGGTTTTTCCGAAGTCTGGATTTCGGCAGCTCGGAAGCTCCGGTTCCGGTGTATCCTCGCCTGGTTCGTCCTCTATACCCATGAAGCGGAGAACATAGATCTTCGCCGGTCTGCCCAGCCCCTGCTTGACCCGCCTTATGAGGCCCACGCCTTTGGCACTGTCCAGCTCCGCGAACAGCTTGACCGCCTTATCCGTCTTGCAGCAGAGCTGTTCGCACGCCTCCTCCAGCGTAAAGTAGATATACACATGGCCATCATCGTCCATCCAGCCGTTTCTCATGGACAGGCTCATGCGGTCCAGCATGAGGCCGTACAGCAGCTTCGCGTCGGTGGAGAGCCGCCGAAAGTACGGCTCGGTGATCAGGAGCTTGGGGATGCGGAAAAAGGCGTATTGCTCGGCGTCCATGCCGAGATGGTACGCAAAGATCGCCTGCGGCATATCTGACACCTCCGTTCTGCCACAGATTTTATCTATCTCTCAACGGCGGTCTGTGGTATAGTAAAAGGGAGCATTGACGCGCAATGCTCCCTTACCGTAACCGGACCTGCCGGTGGATTCTTATTCAGTTTGACTTAACACATCACTGTCAGCCGTTTGTCAAATAATTGTGTTTCCCGCACGGGGTTTTCCCTTGATTTTGCCCTTATCAGCTCACGCGGTCAAGGGTAACAGCGTATAAAGGAAGATAATTTGGGATGGTTTTGATTTCTCAATAAATCCAGTAATTTCAATGCTTTGCGCCGATTTTGACGGTTGCTTATAACCGCTAATAACAGATGAAATATTTGGGCGGTGCGAATTCAAGTTTGCCGGATAAATAGCAAACCCGGCCGAGCCAGTCAACGGTCAAGATGAACGGGCTTCGCCCGCCGTTGACAGCCCCGCCCGGTTTTGCAGTTAGGCAGTCAAGGAGCGACAGCC
>ERZ779852.349-NODE-349-length-50821-cov-6.380589_pt1 | contig 50821 bp, 33 predicted proteins | sample MGYA00511559_ERZ779852 | MGnify/ENA primary metagenome ERZ779852 (study PRJEB29588, sample SAMEA2157977) | human gut metagenome | biome: human gut; feature: human-associated habitat; material: faeces | place: Denmark | collected 2008/2010 ...
CGGCGGGGATGCTGGAGGAAGCATCGAAGTTCTCGTTTATCGAGGCCACGGGGTCGGTGGGTGTCGGGGTCGGCGTCGAGCCTCCTTCGAGTTTGTAGGCGGTGGCATTCTTGATGCCCGGGACGCCGCAATACTTCATGATGTCGCCCTTGATTTGGAGGGACTTGCCGAGGTTGCCGGGATTGGCCTGGAGATTGAGTGCGCTGCGGATTTCGCCGGTGGGGAGCTGTACGCCTATGCACTTGGAGACGTCCTTGACGTCTGCCGAGGATGCCACGAGGATATTGGTGGCCATGGTGGCGGAGGCATCGAAGTGGGCGGTTTCGGCGTTGATGGCGTAGGGAGCGGCGCTGACGTCAGCCCATCCTACGATGTAGCCGGTGACCCATACACCGCTCTTGACAGCTTCCTGCGAGGACTGGGGATTGAAGGCTATGACTTCGGCGGGGGTGTAGGGGTTGTTTTCCGAGCCGTCGCCGGATGTTGTGGGAGGTGTGGGAGGTGTAACACCGCCTTCGAGGTCGAATTCGGTGACGGTCTTGACACCGGGCTGTCCGAAGTATTTTTCGAGTGAGCCTTTGACTGCCACAACCTTACCGAGGTTGCCCGGGTTGGCATTGATGTTGAGGGCTGTGCGTATCTCGCCGATGGGAAGCTGTACAGGTACGCACTTGGAGTAGTCTGTTTCGTCGGCCTTGGCGGCTATGAAGATATTGGAAGTGGCGGCGGCGGCGCCGGTGGCGTTGGTCATTTCGGCGGCGGTCTTGCCGGCGCTGGAGCCTACGATATAGCCTTTGACCCAAGCGTTGCCGGAAACTCCGGCGATTACTTGTGCGCAGTTGTAGGGTGATTCTTTGACGCCTGTGCCTTCGGGAATGCCTTCACCGCCGGGGTTGAGGCCTTCGATGGAGAATTCGTTGGTGGTGCCGTTGTTGCCGGTGATACCGAAGGTGCCCATGGCTTTGGCGAGGGTGCCGTGGAGGGCTATCTGCTTACCATAGTTTCCGGGATTGTCGACGAGGTTGCCGAGGGTCTGGAGCTTGGAGCCGTCAGGCAGTTCGATGACCAGTGCGTGTGCAATGTCCTTTGTGTCGGCTGTCTGTCCGATAACGAGGGTGTTGCTCAGCAGAGGATCGGCCTTCCATTCGATGTCGTCGTTGGACTTGACTTCGGTGACTTCGGGGCCTACGGCGCCGACGATGTATCCCGAAACCCATCCGGACTTCTCTGTGCCGGCTTTTTCGATTTCGATGGCTTTGTCAACGCTCCATGGCTTGCTTTGCGATCCTTCGGGAACGGTGGGGTTGCCGAAGTTCATGCAGCCTTCGTAGTCGTTGAGTATGAGCTGCCAACCGCTGGTACCGTAGTACGAGAGTATGGCAACGACATCGCCGTGGCCTTCGGGAAGAGTCTTATTCCAGAAATTGGAGTATCCGGAGGTGCGAACGTTGATGCTTGAGCCTTCGGCATCGACGAGGCTTTGGTTGACATTGGATTTGTGCTCGGAGAAAGTGGCTTTGCCGCCGTTGGCGAAGGATACGTTGTTGAAACGTACCAATTGGCTTTGCCATTTGATGAGGCCGGCGGGGTCGGTGGGCAGCTCGGAGAAGGAGTTGACCACGAGGGTGTCCAGCTTGGAGGTGTCGGGGAAGCCGTTGAGCTGGGCATGTGCCGTGAAGTACTCGGGCGACATGAAGGATGCTTCCCAAGCGCCGCCGTTTTCGTACCATTCGGGTTGGCCGAGTTGTATGAGGCCGTTGTATTTACCGATGTACATGCCGGTGACATCGAGTACTATTTCTTGTCCGCGGCGGTATTTGAGGTAGAGGTTGTAGGAGTTGATGGATAGCGATAGTGCTGCGGTGCCGTCCTGGATGACGAGAGATTTGAAGACGTTGCCGGCTTCGTCGGAGGAGACGACGCGTCCGGAGATGACGTAGTGACTGCCGTCGTCGCGTGTGCCGATGGTGTCTATGTAGTTGGTGGCGTCATTCCAATACTTGGTTTTGAGCTCGAGTATGGATGTGTTGGGCTGGTCTTTGGCCACGGGGGCATCGATGATGGGATCGTCGATGTCGTCTTGGCAAGCCGTGGTGGCTCCCGCAACTGCGAGTGTCACGGCTACCCACGCCAGATATGATTTCAGTGGTTTCATATGTTTTGTATGGTGTATTGGCTTGTGTTATTGAATATGCGGGTGTGTCGTGACGCTTGTCATTTGGCAGCGTTGAGTTTGACGTTGTCTACGCACCAGGTGGCGTAGTTGGCATCTTTGGAGGCTTGGTAGCGGAAAGCGATGTATACTTTGCCTTTGTATTTGGCCAGATCGACGTTGCCGCTCTTTACCCATTCGCTGTATTTTGTCTTGCCGTCGGCTCCTGCTGCCGGAGCTGTGGCGAAAGTGGCTTTGAGCTCGGTGGCTGTAGCGAGGTTGGCCGGGTCGGTGACGATGTAGACTTTGAGCGTGGTTGTTGTGGCTCCGTAGCCGTTGACTTGGGTGTCAAAGGTGAGGGTCTTGTCGGAGACTTTGTCCATGTCGATGGCGGGCGAGAGCAGCCACTGGTCGAAGGGCGCGGTGCCGTTGTATCCGGACATGGTGATGTAGTTGTTCTCGTTGAAGCTGCGGACATACCAAGCCTTGTCGCCGGCAGCTTGCTTCTGAGTCCATCCTGCGGGGATATCGGTGGAGGCGTTGAAATTTTCGTCGAGGGATGTCACGATGTCGCCTCCGGTGCCGGGAGCCTTGCTGAGTTCGTAACCGATGAGGCCGCGCATGGTGTCTGCGACGTTCTCGTCCTCGCTGACGCCTATGAGGCGTATTTGCCACGAGCGGTTGAAGAAGCTCAGGATGCCGACGATGGTGCCTTTACCTTCGGGACAGTAGTAGTCGTAGAAGTCGCTGTATCCGCTGGTGTAGACAATCATATCACCTGTGCCGTCGGAGATGGTGCGCGAGGTGTTTTTGTCCTTGTCGGCGAGGGTTGCTTTGCCGGCATCCTTGAATGTTACATCTTTGATGGATACGAGGCGGCATTGCTTGGCCAGGAATTCTTCTTGATTGGAAATAAGGTCGTTGAGCGCGGCAATGGTGTATTCGCCGGCTACGATTTTTTCGGGTTCGGCCAGGCCGTTGACTTCAATCTGCTTTGTAGCAAGGTCGGAGGCTATGCGCCCGGGATAGTTGTTGTTGGGGGTCGAGCCTATTTGCATGAGCTTGCCGTAGGCGCCGACATAGAGTCCGGTGACATCGATGACAATTTCCTGCCCGTATTGGTAGGTTTTGTACAGGTCGTAGCTGTCGATGTTGACCTGAATGGCTCCGGTTTCGTCCTCGATGACAAGCTGTTTGAAGAAGTTGCCTGCCTGGTCGGAGGAGATGACGCGGCCTTTGATGATGTAGTCTGTGCCGTCGTCGCGTTTTTCGACGAGTGTGGCATAGTTGCTTTCGCCGGTGTAGAACTTGGTTTTAAGTTCGGCAATGGTGGTGTTGGCGTGGCGCTTGGCCGTGGGTACCACCATGGGCGGGCGCTCGAAGTCGTCATCGCAGGACGACAGCGACACGGAGCCGGCGAGTGCCAGCAGGGCTGTATAGATGTATATTAGTGATTTTTTCATTGTCTTGATTTTATGTTTTGGGGCGTGATACTGTGGTGTTTACGCGAAAAAATATTCATATCAGAAGCGTACTCCGACATTGAAGAATACTTTGACGCCTTGGGCGTATTGGTATTTGTTGGGGTACTTGTCGCGTATGTAGTTTTTGGTATCGAGACGTCCCTGCTGGTATGCGTTGGTGACGATGTCGCGGTTGTTGAGAACGTTGTTGACGTTGAGGTTGAGATTGAGCGAAACTTTGCGGTTGATGTATATGAGCTTGCCTACGGAGACGTTGAGGCTGAAGGCGTTTTTCAGCTTGTCTTGTGTGGATAGTTCTTCGATTTTGGCTTGAAGTTTCTCGGGGGTGCAGTTCTCAATGTTTTTCCACAATTCGGGCAGGGCTTCGTGGTATGCCGGGGAGAGCGATACGTAAGCGTCGCCCATCCATGTGCCGTTGACGTTGAAGAACCAGTTGCCGGGGGCGGCCCAATCGAGGCCGAGGTTGCAGACAGTCTGGGGTGTCGAGCCTACATAGAAGTTCTTGAGGTATACGGTCTGGGTGGTGTCGGCGTATAGGCCGTTTTCGAATGAGCGTGTGCCCTGAGGATTGTTTTTGTACTGGTACTTGGCGTAAGTGCCGGCGAAGGTTGCGGTGAGGCTGGGCGTAATCTTGAAGGACATGCCCAGTTCGATGCCTTTGGAGACCTTGCGGACGCCGGTGAGGGCGTATATGGCGTAAGTGGAGTAGCGGTCGTCGTAGAAGCCTGTGCGCTCGGTGACGTTGTCGAGGTTGACGTAGTATGCGGTCAGGGCGCCACGGAAGCGGCGGTAAGCCCATCCGTAGGAGATGTCGGCGGAGAAGTCGCGTTCGCTGCGCAGGTCGCTTACGAGAGTATTCTTGACGCGCGGTGCAATGAAAGCTTGGTCGGCCAGAGGTGCACGTGTGCCGTAGCTGATGTGTGCGGTGAAGAAGTTGCGTCCGTCAAGTTTGTAGGTTGCACCGGCTTTGACGCCTGCATTGTCAAATTGGCTTGTTGAGCTATTGCCCAGGGAGTTGAGCGGTGCACGGCCGTTGCGCATATGGCCGTCGCGGAAGAATTGGGTGAAGCTCATGCGTGCGCCGTAGTTGACATCCCAGTGTGTGCTGGTGTAGGTGTTCTGCAACCAGCCTTCGGCTTTGATATAGTGGAAGTCGTAGTCGTAACCGAAGCGGTCGCCCTTGGTGACGCGGCGGTTGGGGTTGTCGAGGTCGTTTTGGAGGTTGAGCGGGGCGATGGTGATATCGCGGTCGCTGAAGGGGTCGATGTCAAGCCAGTATTCGCCGCCGAGGAGGTCGCGTATTGTTTTGTAGTAGGAGGCTTTGGTGTAGTTGAACGACAGACCGGCTTGCAGCTGGAAGTGGTCGTTGAGTCGATGGTTGACGAAGGTGTTGAACATGGCGTTGAACTGCTTGTTTACGCGGTTTTCCATGATATAGGACGAGCCTTTGTGGTCGGCTTCGTCTTTGCCTTCGTTTTGGATGTTGTTGAGCTTATTGATGGTGTAGAGGTTCTCCCAGTTGATTTGGCGGAAGCTCGGATCGTTTTTCCACAGGTAGGTGTAGTAGTCGGCTTCCTCTTGGTTGTCATAGTAGGACGGGAGGTAGCGGTAGTAGGTGGGATTGGGGTCGTTGGCTTTGTAGTACTGCAAAGCTGATTGCGAGTAGTATGTCCAGCGGACGGCGGCGGTGGTGTTGAGGGTTGTGCGTCCGTCTTTGTAGAGCCAGGTGAGCATGGCCGTTGGGTCATATGACTCAATGATGCGGGCGCTGCGCTTTTCGCCGTTTTGCCAGCCCCAGTTGGGGTTGTAGAGGTTGTCATCTACCAAATCGTAGACTTCCTGATAAGTGGCGGAAGCGGTGGCGCGCTGTGTCGGACCTCCGAATGCTGTAAGGGTCAGGCTGTTGTGCTTGTCCAGGACTTTTTCCAGAGACAGGAACAGGCCGCCGCTGTTGTAGAATGTTCCATCGATGACACCTTCTTTGGAGTAGCGACCTATGCCGCTGATTGTGAAGGCCCAGCCGTTCTTGCTCAGACCGGTGGAGTAGGTGGCCATAGCGCGGAACATATAGTTTGAGTTGGTAAATGCCAGCGAGCCGTTGAAGCCGGGGGCGTATGTATCGGTGATGGTGTTGTAGTTGACACTGCCACCCAGGCCGCCCATACCATAGTTGGCCACGGCTGTGCCTACGGCGCTGGTCTTGTTGCGGAAGGCGCGCGAGGTCAGGCCCAGCAGCGATGAGAAGTTGAAGCGGCCGCGTATGGGGTCGTTCATCTCGATGCCGTTGAGGTATACGGTTTGATACTCGGAGCGCATGCCGCGGTAGTTGAAGTACATGGGACCGAAGTTATAGCTGGCCGTATTGTAGAATATATCATCATTGGCTCCGGTAAGTGCCACGATGTTTTGGCGGCCGCTGTCGTCATCGTCGCCGGCGTCCATGGCGGACTCGTCGGCGTAGATGTCGTTGAGGTCACCATACATTTCGGCGTCATAATTGATGGGGTTGAGGCGGATGGTACCCACTTCGGTAGTGGCGGAAGCCACGGTGATGTCGGCGCCGTAGGTTTCGTAGCCGTCATAAGCCACGAGCATGCGGTCGCTGGTGCCGGCAGTGACGCGCAGCACGAAGTTGCCGTTGGCATCTGTGGTGGCATTGCCTTGCTTGCTTAGGCTGACGGTCGCACCGGATATGGGCGCTCCCGTGGAGGCATTGACCACTGTACCAACGATTTTGGAACTTTGTGCCAACCCCGGCAATACTGCGGCCAGGAGCACAATCAGGAACAGTTTAAGTCTCATAAGGTGTTATTAGGTTTTTAATAAATTTATGTTGTCAGATGATGAAATGTAGTTAGCGGCCGTGGAACACGTTCCGAGCCTATGCCTTTTCAGGTCTTTGGCAGCATTGTCCGCCCTTTTGCATTGTCTTCTTTTTTGCAAGTATAGCAAGTATAGGAGGTGTACAAGGCGTGGGTGCTGATTGTCCTTTCCCGCGAGCATGACTGAGTGGAACATCTCTATGTCGCACACCTGTATGCCCATTTTCGCCATAAGAGGGAAAACAAGCATTGCACGAAACCCTGTCGGGCATCGCACTTCTCAGCGGAATTGGACGTCAAAATTACACATTAATTCGCAAATGGCAGCATAATATGTTGTAAAACATATATAGCGACCCCCCGGCTCCTCTCACTTTTAACATTTGGCCCTTGTTTTCGGTGCCCTTCGAGTATCCGGTACGCCTCTGATGATTTTGCCTAATATATGATTTTGCCTAATATTCTATATCGCCAGCTTATCAGGCAGACACTAAACGTGCCTCCGGTCTTATTCTCCGGTTGCACTTAATTGGTCTTGGAATTCTTTCTCTAAAGATGGTTTGTGTCTGATTGTAGAACGCTACGGCTATTAGCTGCTACTTCGCCGGCTGTTTGCGGTTATTTTCCGATGCAAAAGCGGGAGAAGATGGTGTTGAGGACCTCTTGGGAGGATATGCGGCCGGTGACGGCGGCGAGTGCTTCGATGCAGTCGCGCAGGGCGAAGGCGGCTATGTCGAGGGTGGCGTCTGTGGTGAGCGCTTCGTCGACGCGTCGGGCGGCGGCGAGTGCTTCGGCCAGGGCTTGGCGCTGCCGGATATTGGAAATCATAATGTCGGGGGCGCTGTCAGCGACTTCTTTGGCATAGTGTTCCAGTTCTTCGTATATGGGGCTGATGCCGTTGTCGGTGACGGTATTGACGGCCACGATGTCAATGCCGTCGGGTAGGGGGTCGAGTAGTGCTTTTACACAGTCTTCAGCCTCGCAGATATCGTCTTTGCTGATTACCAGAACGGTATAAGCCGAGGGGTTGGCCCGGCGTCGCAGCCGGGTGAGGCTGACGGCGTGGCGTCGTGCGTCTTCATTGCTGTCGGCGGGGCATAGTACGAGGGCGATGTCTGCTTTGCGCAGGGCTTCTGTGGCGCGGTCGATGCCGATGGCTTCTATGGTATCGGCTTGAGCGCGGTCGCGTATGCCGGCTGTGTCTTGCAGCCGGAAGGTGTAGGCGCCTACGGTGATGGTGTCTTCGATGATGTCTCGGGTGGTGCCGTGGATGTCGCTGACGATGGCGCGCTGGTCGCCTACGAGGGCGTTGAGTAGTGATGATTTGCCCGCGTTGGTGGCTCCGGCAATGGCTACTGTGAAGCCTTCGCGTATGGCGTTGCCGGCGTTGTAGCTGTCGTGTAGCTGTTGTATATGGTTGATTATCTGTGTGATTGTGTCTTTAAGGTGTTTGCGTGAGGCAAATTCGACGTCTTCTTCCGAGAAGTCGAGTTCGAGTTCGAGTAGGGCGTCCAGGTCTACAAGTTTGGCACGCAATTGGTCGAGACGTTGCGATATTCCGCCGCGCATTTGCTTGACGGCGAGGTCGTGTGCGGCTTTGGAGCGCGAGGCGATGAGGTCGGCGACGGCTTCGGCTTGTGCCAGGTCGAGGTTGCCGGCGGCGAATGCTCGGCGCGTGTATTCGCCCGGTTCGGCAAGTCGTGCGCCGGAGGCGATAAGTGTCTCGATAAGACGGCGTTGGACGTATGCCGATCCGTGTACCGAGATTTCGACGGTGTCTTCGCCCGTGTACGAGCGCGGTGCACGCATGACCGTGGCCAGCGCCTGATCCAGTGTGGATCCGTCGGTGTCGATGATGTCGCCCAGGTGTGCTGTGTGTGAGGCAACTTGTGCGAGGCGTCGGCCGCGCCAAATGCTGTCAACGATGGTTATGGCTTGCGGTCCGCTGACGCGGGCCACGGCGATGCCGCCCACTCCGGGGGCGGTGGATATGGCGCATATTGTGTCTGTGTTCATTGGCGTGTCGGGGGCGTCATGGTGCGCAGCGGCGTTCAGCGGCGTCGTTGCCATTGGTTGAAATTGTTTTGTTCTTCCACTTGAGCCTCGATGTCATCGGGTAGTGCGGCAAAGAAGTCCATGCCGGTGATGCGTTCGACTTCGTATATGGATGTGGCTGCAGTCTGCATTCCGCCCGGTTGTACGAGGTTGGACATGACGAAGGCGATGCCTCGCGGAGGGTCGGCATAAGGGGCGAGTATGACCTTGAAAAAGCGCTTGGGTACAGCGACTTCGGTCGTGCCTATGGTTTCGGTAATCTTGTCCGTGAGTATGGGGCCGCAGATGACTATGAGTGCGCTGTCGCGTGCCGCCCATCGGCGAGTGGCTTCTTCGAGCTTGCGCCATGGCCCGGTGTTGAGGTGCTGTGACTGAGGGCAGATGTTGGTGAGCAGGAAGCATGCGTCCATGGCTTGGGACGACCATTTCATATCGGCGGCCGGAGCCATGTGTCCGCGATCGTATCCGCTGCGGCGGTAGTCTTCGGGTGTCGCGCATCCGGCAACGGACTCGTCGGCGCGGAAGTTGTTGGTGCGTTTGTATGGACCGTCAACGTGGTTGCGCGTAAGTTCCCATGCTACGTAATTGGGTATGTGTTTGTCTGAGTTGAAGTTGACGGTAAATCCGGGGTATCTGACGGTCGTTCCGGTTTGGGATGGCGGTATGGCGACGTCCAGCAGTGCGTTTTTGTCAACGATTCCGATTGTGTCTGCCTTGGCGGTATTGTCCGTTCGGCAGGACTGCCACCATGTGATGGTAGCGCCCACGAATACGAGTGCGTACAGCAGCCATTGTATTCCCGGAATTTGGCGGCGGTTTTTTTTGCCGCGCTTTCGGCGTCGTGTCATATTTGTATTGTCTGATAATATGGGTATTCGATGTCCCAAAGGTACAGGGCGTGCGCGGGCATCGATGTGCCGGCGGCGCTGCGGTCCATGGCGGCTATGACTTCGGCCACGTGTTCGGGGGCGTGCTTGTGGCGTCCGACGTCTACAAGGGTGCCGGTGACGGCACGCACCATGTTGCGCAGAAAGCGGTCGGCGCGTATTTCCAGAAACCAGGCGGTCGGGCCTTGCCGAACCATGCGACATACTGTGACATCGCAAATGTTGGTCTTGGTGTCTGTGTGTAGTTTTGAGAATGATGTGAAGTCTTTTCGCCCGATCACAAGGGCGGCGCCTTGGTTCATGGCCTCAAAGTCCAAGTCGGCGGGCGCATGCCACGACAGATTGCGTATAAAAGGGTTCTCGGCCGTGTGCATCATGTACCGGTAGGTGCGGGCGGTGGCATCGAAGCGTGCGTGTGCATCGGCGTGTACTGCGGTGATGGCGTGTATGGCTATGGACGGGCGGCATATTCCGCTCAGCGATCCGTGCAGGCGGCGCATGGCTGCCGTGTCTCGTGCAAAGTCATCGGGAATGTCCGCATGTGCCACCATGGTGCGTGCGTGCACGCCCGTGTCGGTGCGTCCGGCACCGGTCACTTTTACGTGCGTGTGCAGTACCATCTCTAAGGCCTGCTCGAGTGTCTCTTGGACGCTGGGGCGGTCGGGCTGGATTTGCCATCCGTTGAATGGCTTTCCATCGTATGACAATTGCAGAAATACTCGCACGGGTGTATTCTCTTGGTGTTTGAACGTTGGATGTCGGTGCAATTTTTGTCGCTCTTGCAGCAGCCTTGCCCGGTCTTTAATAGGCGTGATTCAGTCTTTTTCGAGGTATGTGTATCCGTATAGCCCCGAGCGGTAGGTGGAGATGAAATTGCGGCCTTCCTCGGCGGTGATGGCGCCGCTTTTGACGGATGCAGATACCCAGGACTCGACGTTGCGCACCAGTTTTTTGGCCGAGAATTGCACGTAGTCGAGGACTTCGGCCACGGTTTCGCCGTCGATTATGCGGTCGATATCGTAGTGGTCGGGATAGACGTTGATGTGTACGGCGTTGGTGTCGCCGAAGAGGTTGTGCATATCGCCCAGGATTTCCTGATAGGCGCCCACGAGGAATACGCCGAGGTAGTATTTTTCGCCTTGCTTGATGGCGTGTACCGGTAGGGCACACGACGGGTCGTGAAGGGTAATGAAATTGGCTATTTTGCCATCGCTGTCGCAGGTGATGTCTTGTATTGTACAGGTTTTGCCGGGTTTTTGGTCAAGGTGCTGGATGGGCATGATGGGGAACACCTGGTCGATGGCCCACGAGTCGGGCAGCGACTGGAATAGCGAGAAATTACAGAAGTACTTATCGGGTAGCATCTTGGCGATGCCTCGCAGTTCCTCCGGCGGGTGTTTCATACTTGCAGCCATCTCGCCCACTTCGCGTGCGATGCTCCAGAATAGTTTTTCGACTTGGGCGCGTGTTTTCAGGTCCAGCACGCCCAGTGAGAAGCGGTCGAGGGCCTCCTCGCGTATTTGCAGTGCGTCGTGCCATGATTCGTACAGTGATGGGCCGTTGAGCTTGTCCCAGATGTCGTATAGCTCTTTGGCCAGTTCGTGTGCGTCTTCGGGCAGGGTTTCGTCATCGTCCCATACGGGGAGGTTGGTGGTTTCGAGCACTTCGAATATCAGTATCGAGTGGTGCGCCGTGAGTGAGCGTCCGCTCTCGGTGATGATGTTGGGCTGCTTGAGATGGTTTTTTTCGCACACGTCCACCAGGGCACTCACCGAGTCATTGGCGTACTCTTGTATGGAATAGTTCATCGAGCTTTCGCTGGAGGCCGAGCGGGTGCCGTCGTAATCGACGCCCAGTCCGCCTCCTATGTCCACGAAGTCTATGTCGAATCCGGCTTGCGACAGCTGGACATAGAACTGTGTGGCTTCGCGCAAGGCGTTTTTGATGCGTCGTATTTTGGTGATTTGGCTGCCTATATGGAAGTGTATCAGCTTGAGGCAGTCTTTCATGTCGCGTTCTTCGAGTATGCCCAGGGCTTCGAGTAGTTCGGATGAATTGAGCCCGAATTTGCTTTGGTCGCCGCCACTCTCGGCCCATTTGCCCGAGCCGGCGCTGGAGAGTTTGATGCGTATGCCGATATTGGGGCGTACACCGAGGCGTTCGGACATTTCGGCGATAAGTCGCAGCTCGTTCAGTTTTTCCACCACCAGGTATATGCGGCGTCCCATTTTTTGGGCCAGCAGTGCCAATTCGATATAGCTTTCGTCCTTGTATCCGTTGCAGATTACCAGGGCGTTGGCATTGGTGTTGGTGGCCAGTACCGCGTGCAGCTCCGGCTTGGAACCGGCTTCGAGACCGATGTTGAATTTGGTGCCATAGCACACAATTTCTTCCACGACTTGGCGCATCTGATTTACCTTAATGGGGTAGATCATATAGTTTTGCGCCGTGTATCCGTAGCGAGAGGCAGCTTCGCGGAAGCAGTTCGAAATCTTTTCGATGCGGTTGTCCAGGATATCCGGGAAGCGCAGTAGTATGGGCGATGCCAAGTCGCGTTCCTGTAGACGGTCCATAAGTTCTTTAAGATCTACCGGAAAGTCTCCCGGGCGCGGCGTTACGGTTACGTTGCCTTTGTCGTTGATGTCGAAATAGTTGCGACCCCAGCCGCGTATGTTGTACAGTTCGGCGCTGTCATCGACGCGCCATTTACGCATGGGCATATTCGTAGTCTCGTGTTAGGGTGGATGGTGTGTAATGAAGATAACGCGAAAGCCCAAGGCGTGACCGTCGGTACCGCGGAACACCTCGCGCTTATCAGTGCAAATTTACATAAAAAAAACGAGATGCAAGCCGGTTCGTTGCATGGCATAATATATAAATGTGTAAAAACGCGTTGTTTCGGTGTATTACACTCTTTCCCTCGTTTGTTCTTGTGAATGGTCGGAAATAAGTGTATTTTTGCGAAATAATGATCAAAATAATCTCTCATGAAGGAAATACGAAGGAGTCAGTATGTTACGGAGCTGCAGGAGCTTGAATCCATCTTGAAGGAATCGGGCATAGATGCCAAGATAGTCGAATACAACGGAGACCTGTTCAACTCGACGGGAAGCGCGGTTATGTTTTCGTTGTACGTAGAGGACGATGATGCAGAGAGAGCTGCGGCCATAGCGACAAAGTGTAATCCGGACAATTCGAAAGGGGTGACATATTGTCGCGAATGTGGAAGTGAGAATATCACCAAGGAAGTGGTGCGCAAAAGACTGCCTGTATACTTTTTGGCCATAGGGTTGGTCGTGTGCGCTACGGGTTTTTTCCTCCCGGGACGTGTTCTGCCGTGGTTCTGCTGGATTGCGGGCGCGGTGCTTGTTGCCAATACTTTTGTTCCATTCAAGAGGACGCTGTACTATTGCAATGATTGCAAGAAGTATTTTAAGGACATATGAACGGATGACACATATTGTCTGCAGTGCCGGCGATTTGCCGACAGCACTTTGCCGTTCGAGCGAAAAAATCCGTTGAGAAAAATTTTTTGAAAAAAATATTTGGTCGGTTCGCTGAAAGATTGTACCTTTGCATCCGCAAAGAGGGCAAAGAGATGCCTGTTCGATGCATGACTCCGTAGCTCAGTTGGTAGAGCAGCTGACTCTTAATCAGCGGGTCGAGGGTTCGAGCCCCTCCGGGGTCACATTGATTGAAAGGGATTACAGCACAACGCCTTATGCGTTGGATGTAATCCCCTTTTTTTATGCCCCGTGGGGACATAAAAATTCGTAACTCGTCCGATAATCTCGTGAAAATTCGGATGATACATTCGGATGTTTTTGGGCGTATTCGGAAACAAAAACTTGTGCACTCTGCACGGACATGAGTCTGCAGACGGAGAGTAGAATATGTTGCCTAGAGCTAAAGGTTTGGTATACAGATCCAAATTCTTGGCTCCCGGCAATTTTTTTAGAGATGGTTTCGGAGATAACGATTTCATAGCAGAAGTCAAGGCTATTATAAGTCTTAATCCTTGTTTTAGTGGAGGATGGTCTCGGAGATCTATGTCCCCATGGCTACACAGAGTGCAGCTAAAGGTCTTAATCCTTGTTTTAGTGGAGGATGGTCTCGGAGAAGCTTCAAATAATTTAGCAATTCAGATCATGTCATCTCGTCTTAATCCTTGTTTTAGTGGAGGATGGTCTCAGAGCATTTAAGATAGAGACTTCTTAATGAAGGACTAAAAGTCTTAATCCTTGTTTTAGTGGAGGATGGTCTCAGAGTAATACAACGCCACACCAAATACAGCGTTAAAAAATGTCTTAATCCTTGTTTTAGTGGAGGATGGTCTCAGAGTATATTAGTTCCAAACAGATTTGACTTTAATGTCATGGTCTTAATCCTTGTTTTAGTGGAGGATGGTCTCAGAGAGCCTGAACCTATTAACACAGGCTATATGTGGAAAGGTCTTAATCCTTGTTTTAGTGGAGGATGGTCTCGGAGGGTTAAAATAAGACGTAGATAGATAACTATTTTTAAAGTCTTAATCCTTGTTTTAGTGGAGGATGGTCTCGGAGCCAGTACAACACAATGGCACGTTTCACAGAAGCCTGTCTTAATCCTTGTTTTAGTGGAGGATGGTCTCGGAGAGGTGGTTAAGGCCATCACAACCCTTTACATGAAAATGTCTTAATCCTTGTTTTAGTGGAGGATGGTCTCGGAGTTAAAATTTTGAGACAGTAGCTAAATACATTCTGTGTCTTAATCCTTGTTTTAGTGGAGGATGGTCTCGGAGCATAAAATCATGAAAGTCATGGGACTTGAAGTAGAGGTCTTAATCCTTGTTTTAGTGGAGGATGGTCTCGGAGCTGGCCAAATTTCCGAAGATGCGCAGATATATACTTAGTCTTAATCCTTGTTTTAGTGGAGGATGGTCTCGGAGTTACCAAAGTCAGAATGGTAAAATTAAGTAAGGTATAGTCTTAATCCTTGTTTTAGTGGAGGATGGTCTCGGAGACTAAAAACAACATTATGAACGATGAAACAAAAAATTGTCTTAATCCTTGTTTTAGTGGAGGATGGTCTCGGAGGGATAGAATTATATCAATAAATAATTCACCTTGAGGTCTTAATCCTTGTTTTAGTGGAGGATGGTCTCGGAGGTTTTCAACTCAATTGGTTTCCGCGACAGTGAAACCAGTCTTAATCCTTGTTTTAGTGGAGGATGGTCTCGGAGGCTATTACTAAATTAGTTGTAATTCCTGCCCCTTCAGTCTTAATCCTTGTTTTAGTGGAGGATGGTCTCGGAGATTAACACTATTAAGCCCAAAATCACACAAGATAGTGTCTTAATCCTTGTTTTAGTGGAGGATGGTCTCGGAGAGCAACTCTTGAAAGTGTCTGTCAGCGAGACTGTTATAACAATATTTTTAATTTCGTTAACGTTTGGAGACCAAAAATATGTACCTTTTCGGGTGTTATCACAGACGCAAATTTACGAATTTTCGATGAGTGCGAACATGTTTTTCGAGGATATTTCGGAGTTTTTTTGTGTAGATGCCTGATCAAAAAAGTAGGCACTTAAAGGTTTTTAGTGGTTATTATTATTGAAAGTAGACACCGTGATTTCATCGATTGCCGGATAATGGCATCACGGTGGTGGGGGGCAAATTCATGCGATTAGGTTTCCGGAATTTTATCGTGTGATATAACAACAGCCCTCGTCGATGGTTGGCGAGGGCTGTTGTTGTGTTCGGGAACCTATGTGGTTATTTGTTGTTGTCTTCGATTTTTTCGACCAGAGGATCTACGCCCCACTGTTGCTGTGAGAGGCGGCGGTAGTTGTTGTAGCGCCATTGGGCGTTGGCCTTGGCGGCAGCGAAGAGTTCGGCGGCTTCGTTGGGGTAGGCTTTGACTACGGAAGCGTAGCGAACCTCGCCTTTGAGGAAGTCTTCGAATTTGTCCCATTGGGGTTCTTTGCTGTCGAGGCTGAAGGGGTTCTGACCTTGCTCTTCGAGTGCGGGGTTGTAGCGCCATAGATGCCAGTATCCACATTCGACGGCACGCTGTTCCTCGTTCTGGCTGTGTCCCATGCCGGCTTTGATGCCGTGGTTGATACAGGGCGAGTAGGCGATTACCAGCGAAGGTCCGTCGTATGCTTCGGCTTCGCGCAGTGCCTTGAGGGTCTGTGCTTGGTCTGCGCCCATAGCTATCTGTGCGCAGTATACGTAGCCGTATGTCGAGGCGATAAGTCCGAGGTCTTTCTTGCGTATGCGTTTGCCGGAGGCGGCAAATTTGGCAATGGCACCTAAGGGTGTAGCCTTGGAGGCCTGACCACCGGTGTTGGAGTATACCTCGGTGTCGAGTACGAGGACGTTGACATTCTTGCCTGAAGCGAGTACGTGGTCCAGGCCGCCGAAGCCTATGTCGTAGGCGGCGCCGTCACCGGCGATAATCCATTGCGAACGAGCGGCGATGAAGCCTTTGAGTTCGACAATTTCGCGGCAGGTGTCGCATCCGCAGGCTTGGCACAAGGGCACAATCTTGTCAGCGACTTCGCGTGTGGAAGCGGCGTTGTGGGGTGCATCGAGCCATTGCTGGGCAAGAGCCTTGATTTGATCGGAACACTTGGCGCATTCCAGAGCTTTGTGCATCAGGTCAGCTACGCGCTGACGGATTTTCTCGGTGGCGATGTTCATGCCGAGGCCGAATTCGGCGAAGTCTTCGAAGAGAGAGTTGGCCCATGCGGGACCGTGTCCGGCGGCGTTGACGGTGTATGGCGTCGAGGGTACCGAGCCCGAGTATATGGATGAGCAGCCGGTGGCGTTGGCTACCATTTCGTGGTCGCCGAAGAGCTGGCTTATGAGTTTCACGTATGGCGTTTCGCCGCAGCCCGAGCATGCGCCCGAGAACTCAAAGAGCGGTTGTGCGAATTGGCTGTTCTTGACGGTGGCTTTGATGTCTACCAGGTCGGCTTTGCAGCTGACCTTTTCGGCGCAGTAGTCCCATTCGGGCTGAATGTCGAGCTGGCTTTCCAGTGGTTTCATTTCCAGAGCCTTGACGCCTTTCTTGCCGGGGCATACGTCTACGCAGTTGCCACAGCCGAGGCAGTCGAGGACATCGACGGCTTGGATGAAGCGTGTGCCGGCCATGGTCTTGCCGATGGTGGCAAGTGTGCGTTCTTCGCCGAAGGGTGCGGCTTGCATTTCGTCGGCATCGAGCACGAAGGGACGTATGGCGGCGTGTGGGCATACAAAGGCGCATTTGTTGCATTGGATACAATTTTCGGGATTCCATTCGGGGACGAAGGCAGCCACGCCGCGTTTTTCGTAGCGGGCGGTGGAGTTTTGCCATGTTCCGTCGGGTATGGCTTCGAAGTCGCTCACTTTGAGCAGGTCGCCGTCTTGTGCGTTGATGGGTCGTACGATGTCGTGCACAAAGGCGGGAGCGTTGTCTGCGACTATTTCGTCATCGGGGAGCTGTGCCCATGCGGGGTCTACGGCCAGAGTGTGGTATTCATTGCCGCGGTCTACGGCTGCATAGTTTTTGTCGACGACATCTTGTCCTTTCTTGCTGTAGGATTTGACGATGAATTTCTTCATCTGTTCGACTGCCAGGTCTATGGGTATCACTTCGGTGATGCGGAAGAAGGCGCTTTGCAGGATGGTGTTGGTTCGGTTGCCGAGGCCTATTTCCTGCGCGATGCGTGTTGCGTCGATGTAATATACGGTGATATTGTGCTGTGCAAAGTAGCGCTTGACCTTATTGGGCAGGTGTTTGGTCAGCTGCTCTCCTTCCCAGATGGTGTTGAGCAGGAATGTGCCGCCGTCGCGCAGTCCGCGTGTAACGTCGTACATGTGCAGGTATGCCTGGACGTGGCATGCTACGAAGTTGGGCGTGTTCACCAGGTATGTCGAGCGTATGGGCTTGTCGCCGAAGCGCAGGTGCGAGCAGGTGAAGCCGCCGGACTTCTTGGAGTCGTAGGCGAAGTATGCTTGGCAGTATTTGTCGGTGTTGTCGCCGATGATTTTTACGGAGTTCTTGTTTGCACCTACGGTACCATCGGCGCCCAGTCCGTAGAACTTGGCTTCGAAAGTCGAGGGGTCGCCCAGTGCCATTTCCTTGACGGGGGGCAGCGACGTGAAGGTTACGTCATCGACTATGCCCATAGTGAAGTGGTCCTTGGGCTGGGGCAGTGCGAGGTTTTCGTATAATCCGACGATTTGTGCGGGTGTGGTGTCTTTGGAGGCCAGTCCGAAGCGTCCGCCGATGATCATGGGGGCGTTTTCGCGGCCGTAGAAGGCTTCCTTGACGTCCAGGAGCAGAGGCTCGCCGTTGGCTCCGGGTTCCTTGGTGCGGTCGAGTACGGCTATGCGCTTGGCTGTGGCGGGTACGGCTGCCAGCAGGTGCTTGACTGAGAATGGGCGGAACAGGTGTACGCTTACGAGGCCGACTTTCTCGCCTTTGGCGGTGAGGTAGTCTATGGCTTCTTTGGCGGCCTGTGTGACGCTGCCCATTGCAATGATTACGCGGTCGGCATCCTTGGCCCCGTAGTAGCTGAACAGGTGGTATTCGCGACCGGTGATTTTGGCGATTTCGGCCATGTATCCTTCGACGATGTCGGGCACGGCGTTATAGTGTCGGTTGCAGGCTTCGCGGTGCTGGAAGAACACGTCGCCGTTTTCGGCCATACCGCGTGATACGGGTGCTTCGGGTGTGAGGGCACGTGCGCGGAAGTCGGCGAGTGCCTTGCGGTCCAACAGCGGTTCGAGGTCTTCCTGTTGCATTTCTTCCACTTTCTGGATTTCGTGCGAGGTGCGGAAGCCGTCAAAGAAGTTGACGAAAGGTACGCTGCTCTTGATGGCGGCCAGATGTGCCACACCGGCCAAGTCCATAACTTCCTGTACCGAACCTTCGGCAAGCATAGCAAATCCGGTCTGGCGTACGGACATCACGTCCTGATGATCGCCGAATATGCTCAATGCGTGGCTGGCCAAAGTACGTGCCGACACGTGGAACACTGTCGGGAGCAGCTCGCCTGCAATCTTGTACATGTTGGGAATCATCAGCAGCAGTCCTTGCGAGGCTGTGTATGTCGTTGTCAGCGCTCCGGCTTGCAGCGACCCGTGCACGGCGCCGGCGGCGCCGCCTTCGCTCTGCATCTCCTGTACCAGTACCGTCTCGCCAAAGATATTGCGGCGGCCGGCTGCGGACCATTCGTCCACATATTCGGCCATTGTCGAAGACGGGGTGATCGGGTAGATGGCAGCGACTTCCGAGAACATGTAGCTCACGTGGGCAGCGGCTTGATTGCCGTCGCATGTTACGAATTTCTTTTCTCTACTCATTGTTGGTGGTTTATGTTGTTGTATTTCAGTTTTTTCGAAACTGTACCTTGTGGATAATCCAGCGCAAAGGTACGATTTTTTTCGCAATTACGATGCGCCGTTAAAATACTTTAATACTGAGCCGTAGCGCACGCATATACGCGACCCTTAACCGCTGTGTCTCTAACGGCTTACGTCCGGCCTTATTTGCGCTGTCTTCCGCCGTTGTTTTTGGCGGTCGATGCGGATGTTTCCGAAGGTCGTCAGATGTGTTTGCGCCTGAAAAGTGCGACAGGTCGTACTTTTCAGGCGCAGGGTGGGGCGTATGGTTGGCGCGGAGGATATCACATTGGGGGACGTCCTCCGGGATGTCCGGGAGGCGGGCCGCCCGGACCGCGACGTCTGTCATCGGCGTTGCGGTCTTTGGGTTGGTTGCCTTTGCCGAAGGTGTTGAATTTGTAGCTGAAGGTGATCATGAAGTATCGCGTGAGCGAGTTGTAGCGGCTGTCGTCGATGTAGTTGGCTGTGACGGTGCGGCTGACGTTGTTTTTCTGGCGCAGCAGGTCGTAGGCCTTGAGGGTGATGGTGGCGTTGCGGCCGCGCAGGAATTGGTAGGCTATGGAGGCGTTCCACATCCATTCGTTGCGGTCGTATCCGGACGAGTATCCGTTGGTTGCGTCGTAGCTGAGGTCGGTGGAGAGCACCAGCCCGAAAGGTGTGTAATATGTGCCGTAGAAGCTGAAGCCGTAGCCGTGTACATCGCGGTTGCTGCCTGACTGGACGGTATTGCGAGATGTCTGGAAGTTGTAGCGAGGGCGTATCTCGAGTTCGATGTTGTCTGGGCGCCATGCCAGCGAGGGCGAGAGCATCACGTCAAAGGCTATGGAGGTGTTGCGCAGGCCGTTGTTGAATCCGACGTTGTGGTTCAGGCGCGTGCCTATATGGGTGTTGAACACGAATGCGCGGTTGCGCAGCGGTTGCGAGAACATACCCATTGCCATTGCGGACCATACGCCGTTGACGTTGTCGTAGGTGGTGGTTTGTCCGCCGGTGGTGGCGTCGTAGATGGTCTTGGAGACTATGGAGTTTTGCGTGATGTTGGCAAAAGCCATGGCCATGATTGAACGTTGGGCCTCGGAATTGAAGTTTTGGTAGCGCATGCGTATGTTGTGCGTGAATGTGGGGTTCAGCGAGGGGTTGCCGACGACGATGCGCAGGGGGTCGGACTTGTCGGCCACGGGTTGGAGTTGCGACATCGAGGGTTGGGATGAGCGTCCGCGATAGTCGAGGTTGAAGGTGCGCTGCTTGGACAGTTTCCAGCGGTAGCGCAGGTAGGGGGCGATGTTGAGGGTGTGTCGCGTGGGTATGTCGCGAGCGTTGTCTATGAGGTCGTGCGAACTGGACATTTGGGGTACCAGTGACAGGCCGGCATCGATGGTCCAGACCTTGGAGACGTGCTCGAAGCCGGCGCGTATGTCTTGGCTCATATAGTTGTTGCGGAAGCTGTTGCTCAGGTCGCTGTTCCATACCAAATCATCGCCGATGACGGGGTCTTGGTCGTATCCGCCGGGCCACGATACTGGGCGGTCGTAGGTGAGGCGGTCGGCGTTGTTCCAGCGGTATCGCAGGCGGTAAGCGAAGGTCAGGAAGTTGCCGTTTTTGACATTGCCCAGTGGCTCGGTCCAGCTTAGACGTGCCGATAAGGTTTTGCTCCATGTGTGGTTGGATGCGTATTGGTCGTACACATCGGTTTTGTCGTCAAGCAGGAAAAAGCGGTTCCAGGAGTATGAGTCTTCGTGTTCGCGTACGTTGGAGGTATTGGCATTGAGGTGTACGCTGAACGAGCGTCCCGGGCGCGAGGCAAATTTGTGGTTGTATATCATTGAGAGGCCGAATTCCCAGCTGTTGCCATCGCTGGTGATGTTGTTGCGGCTTTGGGTGACGCGTGTGAGGTCGGCATCGCCGGCGCGTGTCAGCGATGAATCGACGCTAAGGCCGTCGCTGGAATTGTACATCATGCGGGGTCGTATTTCCAGGGTGTTGAGGCTGTCGGGGTTCCATTGTATGCGGAAGTCGGCGCGGAAGTTGTGTCCTCGGTCGTGCGCGTACTTGCCCGAATTGACGTACGATGTGGAGTCTTCGAAGAGATACTGACGGTCGGTGGTGCTGTATGTGCGGGCGTCGGTGTTGCTGTACATTACGTTGCCGCCTACGCGGAATATTTCCTTGTTGCCTACGTTGAAGTTGAGGCCCAGGGCGCGAGATGTGGTGATGCCGTTGTCGCCTCCGAAGTGGCGGAAGCGGCCGCTGGCTCCGTCCGTAAATCCGGGTTCATTGATGTTGTTGATGCCGCCTAAGAGCGTGATTTGGTTGTCGTTCCAAAAGCGGTTGACGTTGAACGAGCCCATGTATCGGCTGTCGGTGCCGACACCGGCTTCGGCATTGCCGAACCATCCGTTTTTCATGCCTTTTTTGACGGTGAGGTTGATGACGGTTTCTTCTTCGCCGTCATCGACGCCGGTTATACGAGCCAGATCGCTTTTTCGGTCTACGACCTGAAGTTTGTCCACCATGCTCACGGGTAGGTTTTTGGAGGCCACCTTGGGGTCATCGCTGAAGAATTCCTTGCCGTCCACGAGTATCTTGGTGACTTCCTTGCCGTTGGAGGTGATTTTACCATCGGATGACACTTCGACGCCTGGCAGACGCTTGAGCAGGTCCTCGACTACGGCGTTGGGCTGTACCTTATAGGTGTCGGCATTGAACTCGATGGTGTCTTCCATCACCTTGATGGGAGTGCGTATGCCGGAGATGGTGACGGCGTCCAATGTGTAAGCTTCGTCGGAGAGGCGCATAGTGTCCACGCGCAGTGTTCGTCCGGCCATGGTGACATTGACTGTCTGTCGGTTGTGGCCTACGTACGAGGCCTCGAGTACATAGCGTCCGTCGGCGATGTCGCGCAGCACATAGCGTCCGTTGCCGTCGGCGGCAGCGGCCTTGATCACTGTCGAGTCTTTGCTACGCAGCAGTCGCAGCGAGGCGCCCACCAGCGCATCGCCGTCGGTATCGGTCACGACTCCCGAGATGTTGTAGGCCAAGGCATACAATATGCCGGCCAATAGGAATATGGACGTCATTACAGGACGTCCTGAGCGGCGTGTTTTCATTTTTTGCTTTTTGTCGTTTTCTGACCAATAGACCGCTGTTGCGACCTAATGTTTAGTCGGAGGCTTGTTCTTTTAGCAGTTTTTAGGATTATAAAATTTATTTTTGCTGAAAGCGGTCGAATGCTTACCTTTGCGATATGATAGTCTTCTGTTTTTCAGCAACGGGCAATTCTCTTTCTGTGGCGCGGCATATCGCTCGAACTCAGGCTGATAGCCGCATCATAGGCATAAGAGAGGCGCTCGAGACGCCGTCTGCCGTGTGGGAGGATGATGCCATAGGTGTTGTTACGCCTACGCACACGGGGCGTATGCCGGCGCCGGTCGAGCGATTTTTTGAGACTGCGGATATTCGCACCGACTATCTCTTTGTGGTATATACTTGTGGGGTGACACCGGGCCTCGGGGTGAACATTGCCTGCCGTCAAGCACGCCGTCGCGGCCTGCAGGTTGCATATGCCAATAGTATCAAGATGGTGGACAACAACTTTATGCTCTACAATGTACGCCGACAAATCGAGACAGCCGATGCCAAGGATATACCCGGCCACACGGCTGCCATCGCTGCCGATATTGCCGCTCGACGTCATTATATTGCGCTGCCATCGGTCGCAGATCGTCTTATGGGAATATGTATGAAAGCGATGCCATCCTTCAAGGGCTTTTATCGTCAGTATCGGTGCGACACGGGGCGCTGCAACGGTTGTGGCATCTGCGCCCGTATATGTCCGGTGGGCGCCATCACACGCGACGGGGACGGGCATCCGGAATGGAATCGCGGATGTATACGCTGCACCGCGTGCTATCATAATTGTCCTCAAAGCGCTATCACACACGCACATATCAAGGGCGGATATTGTCAGTTCCGCAACCCGGATGTGACCTTGCGCGACCTTATTGATAAAGATTGACGTCCCCGTTCCACCTAAAAAAACGAAACTGCCGCCGGACATTGCTGCAGGCCGTTATGCAACCTTCGGCCGATGTCCGGTGTTTTATTATATGATAGACTCGGCGGCCGCGTGCCTTAAAATTCCGAGAACGCCAGCGGCAGCAGCGAGGCCACCGACGGCAGACGGTATACGCAGTTGCGTCCGGCCAGCCATACCGGTACGGGATGTTTGGCCAAGACCTCATATTCTAATAAAGCCTGACGGCAGACGCCGCAGGGCGACACCGGGTCGGCGACAAAATCACCGTCTTCGGCGCGTGCTGCAATTGCTATTGCCTCGAAGCGTGCTTCCGGGTAATTGGCGTGTGCATAGAAGCAGGCTGAGCGCTCGGCACATGTGCCGGCACTGAAGGCGGCATTTTCCTGATTGGCACCCGTGATGGTCTCGCCGTTGTCCAGCAGGATGGCGGCGCCGACACAGAAGTGGCTGTAAGGTGCATACGAATGATAGGTGGATTGGCGGGCCTTTTCCACGAGGGCGCGGACGGCATCGTCAGGCAATTCATCGTAGCCGTAGCAGACTACGGGGACAGTGATACTGATGTCTTTCATTGTGTCTGTCGAGAAGAGACGGTGGTTGTGATAGGTTTTTGGCCCCGGCCGAGACAATGATTGCGGCGTACGGGATGCGGCCTTGCCGAGGCCGTCTGCACGCCGCCACGCCTTGCCGAGGCGAAACGGGCTGCAAATGTACACATTTTTCGTTAAAGCCCGGCATTAGTACGCCTAAAAATTGTACACTTTCACATAATCGGCGTGCGCGGCGGTGTTCCGACCGTACATCTCATTTTGCCTTAATCCGAGTCCACTCTTCTCTGACAATTGCCATAAACCTCGGCATCCCGATAAACACGAGCGATACCAATGCGTATGTCATACCGAGCAAATCGACAAGGCCCAAACGCTTGTACGCGTTGTCCACAGCATCGTTAAGACCGTGGACTGTGCCGTTGTCTACGAATTGAGTTAGACCGACTTCAAGCCCATCCGAAATGCCAATTTGCATCGATATCCATAAATAGAAGAATGCAACGGATACGACAATGTAAGTCGCTAATACGCCCCAACTGCGCTTAAGCGAGATATATGTCGCAATAGACAGCATTGCAACGGCATAACCCCACCATAGTCCTAAAGGTATTAAGCTGTGCCATATCTTAAATATTTCGTCGGCATTGCATCCGAAAGGGGTGACGCCGTCATTGTCCAAATAGTAGAAGTCGATGGTCAGCGACCATACGTTTATAGAGGCAAGAAAGGATGCCGCCACCACCAATAGGCACAAGATTGCCGCTATCCACGCCATCAAGCGAGATAGCCGGGGCGTATTATTTATCAATTTCGGTTTCATAAAAAGGAGGTTGCCCTGTTTCGCCCATAAGAAGACGAATGAGCCAGTTGGATTTTGATACTTTTAATGCGTTCTGCATTTTTGTCAGTAGTTGGGCGGGGGATATAGAAACTATAGATGACACATCGATGCCGACAGCTTGAATCGCATTCAAAGTGGTTGTTACGCAGTTGTTGTTCACTACATTGTATTCGTCTATTACAATCCCTTTACCGATATTTTTACGTCACGTTTGTTTGACGAATCAGAGGATTTTTCTTGTAGAATATTGTCAAAATAAGCGTTTATCTCAGCGTCCTTATCTTGCTCGAAAGTAAATGCATTCAGACCAAATCGTTTGTCTTCATCGTTGATGAGTCTTTGTGCATCATTGCCTTTTAATCTTATAAGGGTGCCTTCGCCGGCCGTAGAACCAACCGAAGGGATATTTTTCCAGGTATTGCCATATCTGCCATATGTGTACACCGTTAAGGATGCTCCTTCACCTGTTGACAGAAAAACGTGTCCCCAACTATTCGTTTCAATGTACACAATGGGACGTTCGCCGGTTGGGTCGGTGAAGCGGAATGGGGTTGGCGGTCGATGATTCTTGTCTGCAGGTAGTGGGCGGATGTTGGTCGGGGTCAGTCGGTGGGGGAGATCATGGCGAGGAAGGCGTTTTCGTCGATGATGGGGATGCCGAGGGTGCGTGCCTTTTCGAGCTTGGCGGGACCCATATTCTCGCCGGCGAGGACGTAATCGGTTTTGCGCGAGATTGAGCCGACATTTTTGCCGCCGTGCTGCTCGATCATCTGCTTGTACTCGTCGCGGCTGTGTAGGGCGAAGACACCGCTGATGACTATCGACTTGCCGGCCAGTGCGTTGCTGACGGGCGCGGTGTCTGTGGCAATGGCCATCTGCACGCCGGCTTGGCGCAGCCGTTCGACCATTTCGCGATTGGTGTCCTGCGCGAAATATTCGATGATGCTTCGGGCTATGATTTCGCCCACGTCTTCGATGGCTTGCAGTTCGGGCAGGGTCATGGACATCAGGCGGTCGATGCTTCCGGCAGTACGGGCTACTTTCTTGGCTGTGGTTTCGCCCACATTGGGTATGGACAGGGCAAATAGTACGCGTTCGAAAGGCACGGTGGTGCTGGCGCCAATGCCGTCGATGACGCGCTCGGCACTGCGTCGGCCAAATCCTTCGAGGTGTTCGAGGTCGCTCACCTGCAGAGCATATAGGTCGGCGGGCGTCTTTACCTTGCCTATATTGTACAACAGCTCGGCGGTCTCGGCGCCTATGCCATCGATGTTCATGGCGTGGCGGCCTACAAAGTGCTCGATGCGTCCGACGATTTGCGGCGGGCAGGCCCATTTGTTGGGACATACCCATGCGGCTTCGCCTTCGATGCGCACCAGTGGGGTACCGCACTTGGGGCAATGGGTGACGAAGACCACGGGGGCGCTGTCGGCGGGACGCTGTGATATGTCCACGCCGGTAATTTTAGGTATGATTTCGCCGCCTTTTTCGACATATACCATGTCTCCGTTGTGTATATCGAGGCTGCGCATTACATCGGCGTTGTGCAGCGAGGCGCGCTTGACGATGGTGCCGGACAGCAGCACCGGGTCGAGGTTGGCCACCGGGGTGATGGTACCCATGCGCCCGACTTCGAAGGATACGAAGTTCATACGAGTGAGGGCGCGTTCGGCTTGGAATTTATAGGCTATGGCCCAGCGCGGCGACTTGGCTGTAAACCCGAGGTTGAGCTGCTGTCGCAACGAATTGACTTTGAATACCAGGCCGTCCGTAGCTACGGGCAACTGCTTGCGTGCGGTGTCCCAGTAGGTTATGTATCGGTCAATCTCGTCTATATTGTGCAGCAATGTCATGGCATCGCTTACCTTGAAGCCCCATTGACGCACGCGCTGCATATTGTCGTAGTGGTTGTCGCAGGGCAGGTCCTCGCCCAGCAGGTAATAGAAATATGCATCGAGGCCGCGACGAGCCACTTCCGCGGGGTTGAGCAGCTTCAGTGTTCCGGCGGCAGCATTGCGCGGGTTTGCGAAGAGCGGATCTCCGGCGTCTTCGCGCTCGGCGTTGAGGCGGTCGAATGCCGTCCACGGCAGGACAATCTCACCGCGCAATTCGAACATCTCGGGCCAGTCCGAGCCTTGGAGTGTCAGCGGAATGCTGCGTATGGTCTTGACGTTTTCGGTGACGATATCTCCGCGCACGCCGTCGCCTCGAGTGACTGCACGCACCAGACGTCCGTGTTCGTATATCAACGATATGCCCGTGCCGTCAAACTTCATTTCGCCTACGATGGCGACATTGGATTCGGCGGCGAGGTCGCGTCGTATGCGCGTGCCCCAAGTGTCGACTTCCTCGACCGAATAGGTGTTGGCCAGAGACAGCATAGGGTAGATATGTGCGACTTGTGCAAATCCGCGAGTAAGGTCGCTGCCGACGCGGTGCGTGGGTGATAACGGGTCATCATACTGCGGATATTGTCGCTCGAGATTCTCGAGGCGGTGCATCATTTCGTCGAATTCGCGATCCGAAATTGTTGGGGCGTTGAGTACGTAGTAGTTGTGGTTGTGCTCGTTGAGTTCGAGGCGCAGGCGCTCGATATCTGCGCGTATGCCGGCTGTATTGTCCATCGTGGTATATTGTGTGCTGTTGATGTGCAAATTTAGCGATTTTTTCTGTAAAATCGAGTGCACCCGGGATGTATCGAAACAAAAGTCTTTGAAGTATACAACCAAGGCAAATAAAGTGCTAAATTTGCAGCCTCAAAAGCGAGAACATCATATATCAAATAATTTGTTCAATGAAAGCGTTAATTAAAGTCGGAGTTGTACTCAATCTCCTTATCGGCCTCGGCCACCTGCTGTGCATGGCTGCGTTGGATAAGATTTTCGCTATTTACGGCATCAGTGACGTTATGGATCGGATAGCGCAATACGGGACATATTTGCCTTATGTCATTACGATTATTATTGCCGTGGCTTTTTTTGTAGTTGCTCTTTACGGAATGTCAGCGCTCAAGGCCATCCCTCGTCTGCCGTTGCAGACCACAGCTATGTCGACTATAGTTATAGTCTTTTCGGGCCGTGTAATTTGGGGACTTACGATGCTTATACCGCATTTTACGTGGCTCGAATTATCATCGACAATCGTTGCGCTGTTGCTTGCCGTATGCTATCTGCCGTATCTGTGTAGTAGTAAGATACGCGATTGAAATACAGCGTGTTGGTGTGTAAATATTTGACTTTGCAACTTTGGTCTCTGTCCATCGTTGTCTGTGTAAGTAGTGCGGATTGTGCGTTGGCACGATGCGGATTAGGAAAATAATGACTAACTTTGCGGTAAAACATCTGCACTGATATGAACGAAGACGATATAAAGGCATTGGCCTCGGATTGCGACGGCCTTGCCAATTACGAATACCTGGCCAACAACATCGGGCGCTGTGATGATGACATTCCGGCCATCATTGACAATATGCAGCGAGTGGATCTTACCGGCCAATATATGGCCAGCGCGGCGCGATTTCTGCACGCTATAGATGCCGAGCATTACGCCGAAGCGGTACGTCGCCTTGTGGCGCTGACCATAGATCGCGACCGCGAGCGCCGCTATTTGGGCGATCTGATGACGAGCATTTACGGCGAAGATTATGCCGAGAGGACACCACAGCTTATAGCTACGGACAATAACTTCCGTCGTATGTACAAGCGTCTGTTTCCCGACAGCCCTATGTAATGCGTCGGTACATACTTAAGACAACACATATAATTATACACCAATGATTAAGCAAATATTGGGTGTCATGGCCATAGCAACGGCACTGACGGCATGCGCCGGCAAGAGTGCCGACAACGTTAACGCCGCGGCCACAGACTCCGTCAAAGCACAGACAACAATGACAAATCCTGACACAACAGTACTCATTAAGACCTCCGAGGGCGATATCACCGTCCGCGTCTATGGTGATACGCCCAAACACCAAGCTAACTTCCTAAAGTTGGTGCGCGAAGGCTATTACAACAATACATTGTTCCACCGCGTCATCAACGAATTTATGGTCCAGGCCGGTGACCCCGACAGCCGCGAAGCCAAGCCCGGGCAGCAGCTCGGCGCCGGCGGCCCCGACTACACCATCGAGGCCGAAATAGCATATCCCAAACACTTCCATAAGCGCGGTGCACTGGCCGCTGCCCGTCAGGGCGACCAAGTCAACCCCGAGAAACGCTCCTCCGGGTCGCAATTCTATATCGTCACCGGCAAGAAAGTCTCGGAAGCCGAACTCACGGCTATGGCTCGTCAAGGCGCCATGCAGGAAGAATTTAACCGTCTGGCCCAGGCCCATATGCAGCAGATACGTGCCATGCAGCAGTCCGGTGATCAGCAAGGTCTGATGGCGCTGCAAAACGAACTTGTGGAACAAGTCAATGCCAAATTTGCCAATGACAGCACTGCCGGCCTACCCAAGGAAATCATAGACACATACGCAAAAATCGGCGGCACTCCGTTTCTGGATCGCAATTACACCGTCTTCGGCGAAGTGGTCAGCGGTATGGACGTTGTTGAAAAAATCGAAAAAGCCGAGACCGATGCCGGCGATCGTCCCGTTAAGGACATCCGCATAATATCGATGTCCATCATCGACAAGAAATGACGCCGGGCTGCGACCGAAACATCGGCGCGCCTGACACGCGACAAGACACCGCCGCAGACTTTGCAATAAGCGAAGATGCGGCGGTGCATACCCTTGCCAACGGGCTGCGCGTAGTACACAGCTGCGACGAGGCCACCGCTATGGTGTGCCTCGATGTGCTTTATGGCGTCGGCGGACGCGACGAAGATCCGGGGCAGACCGGAATTGCGCACTTGTTTGAGCATCTGATGTTTGGTCCGTCAGTGCATATTCCCGACTATGACGGCACGCTCACTGCTGCCGGTGGGCGTTCCAATGCATGGACCTCCAACGACTTCACCAATTTTTACGCTATGGCGCCGGCGCATAATGCCGAGACGCTGTTCTACCTCGAAAGCGACCGTATGCTCTCGCCGGCCTTCGACAGTGAAAGCCTGCGCGTGCAACGCAGTGTCGTCACCGAGGAATTCAAGCAGCAATGTCTCAACCGCCCTTACGGCGTCACCGGACATGCGCTGTCGAAGATGATGTATCCGGCGACACACACCTATTCGTGGCCTGTAATCGGCAAAGATCCGTCGCATATCGCTGCCATCAGCGGAGAGGATACACGTCGGTGGTTCGGAAGTCACTACACCCCGGGTAATGCCGTGGTTGCTGTCACCGGAAACATCGGGAGCGAAGAGGCTTTTGCCTTGGCAGACAAATGGTTCGGAGACATTCCGCGACGCGATGCGGTGGCGACACCGCCCATGGCGGTGCCTGCATTGGCGACTGCGCCTTGGGTGCGGTGCGATGATGCCTCGGTACCGGCTACGGCCATTACTATAGCTTGGCTTACAGACCCGTATGGCACTGTAGACTACACTGCTGCGGATGCCATCACCGATGCCTTGGCTGCCGGCGCCGCCTCGCGTCTATATCGCCGTCTTATCATTGACGGTGATGGTACCTTCAGTGGCGTCGATGCCAGTATTACCGGAAGCGAAGGCCCCGGGCTGTTGACTGTTTCGGCTCGACTGTCCGCCCCCGGATATGCCGATGATGACACTTGTCGTCGTGCCATCGAGATGCTTCTTCGCGAATGCAACCTGTTGTGCGGCTCGGACGCTGTGGGCGATGAAGAGTTGGAACGTCTCCAAAATCGTCAACGTGCCGCCTTCCGCTTGGACAGCCTCGATTATGTGGGTCGTGCCGCAGCCCTCGCCTTGGCCGTATACCACCGCGAAGCCCCGGACGCGCAATTGCGACGTTACTGCGCATTGACCACCGCCGATATGCGCCGCGTTGCCCGGCAATTTTTCTGCGACAGTATGCACGGCACGCTCATAGTAGGGCCGCCCAAGCCGTAGCATACTATATTCCCCTCCCTCATCTAAATCATATTTAATGAAAGAATTCGTCATATCACAAGAAACCAACGAACGCGCCGTGCTCGTTGCACTCGCCACGCGCGAGCAACCCGAGGAAAAGGCTCGCGAATACCTCGACGAATTGGCTTTCCTGGCCGACACTGCCGGAGCCGTAACCGTCAAGACTTTTATTCAGAAATGCGAGTATCCTAATCCGCGCACCTTCGTAGGTAAGGGCAAGCTGGACGAAATCAAGCAATTTGTCGAGGCCAACGACATAGGTCTTGTAGTCTTTGATGACGACCTGTCCACCAAGCAAGTGTCCAATATTGAACGCGAGTTGCAGGTCAAGATATTGGACCGTACATCGCTGATACTTGACATCTTTGCCCGGCGTGCCCAAACGGCGCATGCCAAGACGCAAGTCGAACTGGCCCAATATCAATATATGCTTCCGCGCTTGACGCGTTTGTGGACGCACCTCGAGCGCCAGCGCGGCGGTATCGGTATGCGCGGCCCGGGTGAGACACAGATCGAAACCGACCGCCGCATCATCTTGGATAAAATTGCCCGCCTTAAGCAAGAACTTGCCTCTATTGACCGACAAAAAGCGTTGCAGCGCAAAAATCGCGGCAAGTTGACGCGCGTTGCCCTGGTGGGTTATACCAATGTGGGTAAGTCCACGATTATGAATCTGTTGAGCAAGAGTGATGTCTTTGCTGAGAATAAGCTATTTGCGACACTCGACACCACTGTGCGCAAAATAGCCATCGACAACCTGCCTATACTCCTCACCGATACCGTAGGATTTATACGCAAACTGCCCACGCACCTTGTAGAATCCTTCAAATCAACGCTTGACGAAGTGCGCGAAGCCGATGTCTTGGTACATGTCGTGGACATTTCGCACCCCAATTTCGAGGAACAAATACAGGTGGTCGAACAGACCTTGCGCGAAGTTATAGGCAAGGATGCCGACACGCCGGTGATATTAGTGTTCAACAAGATAGATGCCTTCACCTATCAACCAAAAGACGAAGACGACCTCACCGAACGCACCACGCGCAATATGTCGCTGGAACAGTTGCGCACGTCTTGGATGGCTCGTATGGGCGATGACTGCGTCTTCATCTCGGCCAAGAAAAACCTTAATATAGCCGAGCTGAAGTCCCGCATTTACGATAAGGCCGTCGAGGTGCATCGCCGTCGCTTCCCCTACAATGATTTCCTCTATCAGAAATATGATGACTTAGCGGAAAATCAGATGCCTGATGGTGAGTGATTTTTTTTTGTGTAAGTCGCAGTGATACAATTTAATGCAACCATAAAATGATAATAGCAATCATAGGAGCAGGCGCCATGGGCGGTGCTGTAGCTCGCGGCCTTCTCGCCGCCGGCGTCTCGCCCGAAAGCCTGCGCGTATCCAATCCCACGGCGGCCAAGTTGCGTCCCTTTGCGGATGCAGGGTGCGCTACGTTTTCTGACAATCGTGCCGCGGTAAGCGGTGCTGATATTGTAGTCGTGGCTGTCAAACCATGGATATTGCCCGATGTGCTGCGTCAGATAGCCACATCCACCGATACAACGCATACCATGCTTGCGGTCATAGCCGCTTCCGTTACTTGTGCCGAAATAGACGCGTGGATAGATAGTAAATACGCCGATGGAGCTTTGGTGATGCCCAATACGGCCATGAATGTGCGTCGGTCGATGACCTTCGCCGTGCCCCTGCCCAAAAGCAAGGAAATTCCGGCCCAAATCACCGAAATATTTGAAAAACTCGGAACGGTCAAGGCTATAGACGAGGCACATCTGCCGGCTGCCATGGCCTTGGCATCTTGCGGCATAGCTTATGCGCTGCGCTACATACGCGCTGCCGTTGAAGGTGGCGTTCAAATGGGAATACGCGCGGCCGAGGCTCAGGACATCGTGGCCGCCACCATCGCCGGTGCCGCCGCGTTGCTGACCGAGCAATCGGGCGCACATGCCGAGGCCGAAATAGACAAAGTGACTACTCCCGGCGGAGTGACTATACGTGGACTTAACGCCATGGAAGCTGCCGGATTTACTCATGCCGTAATCTCGGGACTGCTTGCCTCGACACCCAAATAACCGCCGGATATGCACACCAACAATATGCGCCGCATAGTTATCAAGATAGGCAGTAATGTGCTCACCCGTGCCGACGGCCGCCCCGATATCGCGCACATGGCGCAGATAGTCGGCCAAGTAGCCGAAATACGTGAACACGGCGAGCAGGTTGTTCTGGTGTCCAGTGGTGCCGTGGCCTGCGGACGCTCCATGGTTACTCCGGGAAGCAGTCTCGATGCTGTGGGCTGTCGTCAGGTGTTTAGCGCCGTGGGGCAAATCAAACTACTGAACATCTATAGCGATATGTTTGCCGAATATGGCATTACCGTTGGACAGGTGCTGACACAGAAAGACAACTTTGCCAACCGCCGCGCATACCTCAACCAGCGCTCCTGCATAGACGCCCTGCTCGAGAGCGGAGTCTTGCCCATACTCAACGAGAATGACACAACCTCGCTCACCGAGCTGATGTTTACCGACAATGATGAGTTGGCCGGTTTGGTGGCCTCAATGACTGATGCCTCGCTACTCATCATATTATCCAACGTTGACGGAATATTCACCGGTGACCCGGCAGAGCCTTCTTCGGCGCTGATACGGCGTGTGATGCCCGGTGATGACCTGTCCGGAGTTATTGTGACGCGCAAGAGTGGCTTCGGCCGCGGTGGTATGGGGACCAAGTACGGTGTAGCCCGGCGTCTTGCCGCCGAAGGCGTTGATGTGGTCATTGCCAATGGTGTACGACCGGATATACTGCGTGCTGTGGTTTTGGGTGATATGGATGCACCGGACACCCCCTGCACGCATTTTGTGGCTGCCGATGCCGACATCAGCCCCGTGCGCCGGTGGCTGGCACGCAGTACTGCCTTTGCCAAGGGGGCCATACACGTCAATGCCAAGGCTGCAGAGATACTGCTCAGCGACCGCGCCGTCAGTCTGCTGCCCGTGGGCGCCACGGCCATAGACGGGTCTTTCGATGAGGGCGACATCGTCGCTGTCATCAATCCGGACGGCCGCCGCATAGCCGTAGGGCGCGCCGCCTGCGATGCCGACACCGCACGCGCTGCCCTCGGACATCACGGCGAGCGTCCGCTCATACATTATGATTACCTTTTTATCGAGTAAAAATGCAATACACAGATATAGACACACTATTGCAACGCGCGCATGCTGCCGCACCGGCCTTGGTTGCTATGGACGAATGTAGCCGCACGCAGGTGCTCAACGACGTGGCTGATGCCATCGAGTCTCACGCCGGTGTCATCCTTGAAGCTAACGGTCGCGACCTTGCAGCCATGGATCCCGTCTCACCGCTATATGATCGTCTGCGCCTTGATCGCGCACGCCTTCGGGATATAGCTTCCGATATGCGCCACGTGTCCTCGCTGCCTTCACCGCTGGGAATAGTCACGGACGCCAACACCCTCCCCAACGGCCTGTACATTCGCCGTGTCAGCGTGCCATTCGGCGTCATTGCGGTCATCTATGAGGCTCGCCCCAACGTCACCTTTGATGTATTCGGCTTGTGCTTCAAGAGCGGCAACGCATGTGTACTCAAGGGTGGAAAGGATGCCGCAAATACCAATGTCGCTGCCGTGTCCGTCATTCACGATGTGCTGCGCTGTCACGGTATAGACACTGCCGTTGTGGCCATGCCCGAGCCGACACATGAGGCTACTCGCCGACTTCTTGAAGCTCGCGGCCTCGTAGACTTGTGTATTCCGCGTGGTGGTCGCCGACTTATCGACACAGTGCGCCAAAACGCCAAGGTTCCCGTCATCGAAACCGGCGCCGGTGTGGTGCACGTATACATAGATGCCGCTGCCGATACCGCGGTGGCCTCCGCCATAGTCGTCAATGCCAAAACCCGCCGAGTCAGCGTCTGCAATGCGCTCGATACCACCATAGTGCACGCATCGCGCTTGGGTGACATTGCGCAGATATGTGCGCCTTTGGCCGACAAATCCGTGACCATATATGCCGATACTCCGGCCTATGGGGCACTGCTCGAAGGAGGATACCCTGTTTCGCTGCTTGCTCACGCCGACGACGATGACAGCGCCTCCGTATGGGATACCGAATGGATGGACTACAAAATGGGGCTACGGACAGTTGACAGCCTCGAACGAGCACTTGCTCATATCGCAGCTCACGGCAGCGGACATTCCGAGGCCATAGTCACGGAGGATGCCGAAGCGGCCGAGATATTTCGTCGCAACGTGGATGCCGCCTGCGTATATGTCAATGCTCCCACATCCTTCACCGACGGAGCACAATTCGGTCTCGGTGCCGAAATCGGCATTTCAACCCAAAAATTGGGACCTCGCGGTCCTATGGGCCTGCGCGAGATTACTACCTACAGATGGTATATCGATGGCCACGGCCAGACGCGACCCTAAAAAACACAGGGTTGAGGCTCGAAAAAAACGCGAAACGAGGCGCTTTTGTCGTTTTTTCGCATTTGTCTTTTTAATTTCGGCGAAAAGTTTTGCGGAGAAAAAAATAAATTGCTAACTTTGCAGTCGCAAAGGAGGGCGGCCGTCTCCAAGATATGACGGCTAAGCGTGCATATGAGGCTGAAACCTTCCACCACGGAGAGGTGGGTGAGTGGCTGAAACCACCAGTTTGCTAAACTGACGTAGGAGTTATCCTACCACGAGTTCGAATCTCGTCCTCTCCGCCATTTTTTAAACCCTGCAAGAGATACTCTCCTGTGGGGTTTTTTGAGCATAATCGCCTCCGGGTTGTGAAAGCTTCGATATTACAAGCGTTACGATTCGGTCATCAGGAAAGGCCGGTTGCCCGGCACGCCGATACATCAGCCATAATATCTGTTGGATACAACTACAGAGTCCTAAATAATTAGAAATATGCTACTTCAGACACACGACATAGTCACCATAGTCACAGCAGTTGCCATAATGTTACTGGTGGTCGTGTTGTCCTTATTGCACATCGAAAGCGGTAGTCGGTGGTATCAGTTGCATCGTGCACGCAGGTATCTGGCTCTGGCTTCGGCTGTTATCGCCATCACCGGAATACTCGGTATTATCCTCGGCCGTCAAAATGTAGGTTGGGAGCTTGTATCGTCATCCACGTTCTTTGTGGGGATGATTCAAGCTACGATATTCACGTACATTTGTATATGGATGGTGCATCCCGAATTTCGGGGCCGTATGCACATCATTGTTATGTTGCTGGTTTGTGCCATCGTAGGCGGCGTTGCCGTAGCCCTGTCTGTGTTTTCGCCGGAGGATTATGATGCTTGGCGATGGGTTTGGTCTGGAGCCTTTGCCGGCCAGATGGTCGAATACTGTATGCTCTTTGCGCGCGAGTATCGCGCCGGCAAGCAACATATCGACAATGAGTACGAAGACGATATTAGTTATCGGGTGCGCTGGATACGAAGGTGCTTCCTCGGAGCCTTGGCCGTAGGCATTGGCGCTCTTGTGTTTGCGTCCGTGCCCATGTCGTTGAAGTATTTTGATTGCTTTATGGTGGCATATACAATATATTACATATACATTGGTATTTGTGTAATCAATTACCGCACTCGCGGAGCATTCATCGTCCGTGTTGCGGATGTCTCCGGGTCGGAAGAAGTGTGGGATGTGCCCATGGCCGCAGCAAACGCCTTGACCATAGTCGAAGATGGTTCGTCAGCTGTCGGCACACATGTCGGCGAATCTGCGCCGACGAGCCTGCCCGAGGTACATACACTTATAGAAAAACGTTTGGCTCAATGGACCAAGGCCGGATTGTACCTCTGTTCGGATATTCCTATGGATGATATCGCCGGCTATATGGGAGTGACGCGTCGTCAGTTGAGCGCATACTTTGCCGAGGAGCTTCATATGCAGTTCCGCACATGGCGTAACACCAAACGCATAGATTATGCCCGCGCTCGCATCGAGTCCGATTCGGAAGTTTCTATATCTTCATTGCCCAACGTCACCGGATTTGCCAATGCCAGCAACTTCTACGCCGAGTTCAAGAAGCAAACCGGCATGACACCTTCGGAATATCGCGCCAAGTTCCACGCTGTGTCGACACGCTGACATATCTCGAATGGCTTGTTTGTCCGGAATGAAAGTTCATTTGGCTTATAACCGATTATTTACAGCTTATTTTCCGGTATAATGGCATCGTATACCAACCATAGGGGTAGTAAAAAAAGAAAAGAGCTCAACGCAGTGCCGGGCTCTTTTTCTGTTATATAATATTGCGTTGCAACTGTAACGGATGTTGCCTATCAGTTGTTTATGAGGAGTAAAAATAGGAGGGCGCATTCTGTTGCAAATGCGCCCTCGCAGTTCTTTTACTTTAAGGATAAACTATCGTATTACTTTAAGCGTAACGACCTTGCCGTCGATGCTTGCGGTTGCTATCATCATGCCCTTGCCTGTGATAGGTACGTATTCTGTGCATACGGGCATGGAGAGGAGAACACGACCTGTCAGGTCGCATATTGTGAGATCCGTTGCCTGTCCTGTGAAATGAAGCATTCCATCGTGGTATGACATGCCGCCTTGTGTATAGACGATGTCAACTGCACTATTAGTGTCTAATTCGAGGCTGAAGGCGTTGATGGTTACCTTACCCAGCGTCTTCGGAACGATACTGAACACGCTGTTTGCGGGGTCTATGGAGTAGACCGACACTTCCTCGTCACCATCGCCTGCAGAATAAGATGTTGCGTTCTCGGCCTTGATAGTGAAGGAATATTCCTGTGTAGTGCCGGCTGGAGTGGTGTTAGAGAGGATGCTGTGCATTGCCATGGTGTTGGCTGCCTTTGCTGTGCAGAGACCCCAATCTATGTCTCTGTCATCGGCTGTAGCTGTCACTTTGACTTTGTATATGCGGCCGGCTACGAGCTTGAAGTAGGGAGAAGTGAGGTACGTTACATCGGGGGTGCTGTAGTACTTGCTCCAGGAATAGAGCGAGGTCCCCTCGTCTTGTTTCCAGGTGTTATATGTCGATGCCATTGACACTACCTGCCAGTCAGGGAAGTCGGTGGTCGCGTAGGGTATCTCAGTGAAGTCGCCGTTGTATGCATAGTCGAATGGAGCATCGCCCTCGGCCTCGCCGTTGGTGTTGCATACCAATACGGATAACTTGTGCACACCCGGTGTAAGGTCATTCACAACGTATGTTTCTTTGCTGCCGGGAGTGTGGAGAGCAGATACTTCCTCTGTATGGATGGCCGTTCCGTCACAGTATATGGTGTAGCCGAGTTGCTCGTGGCTGTCAAGATCTTTGCCTGCGATGTCGAGTGTCGGATTTTCCCATTCCAAGGAAACAGACTTATTCTCGAGTACAGATGCTCTTAGCCCTGTGATATGCTGCGGCAGAATTGCCTGCGTAGCAAGTTCGAGGGACTGAACCTTTATGTCTGAGTATTCAGAGCTTGAAGTTTTGCCGATGTGGTGCACGACGAGCACGTATTCGCCTTCAGTGTCAACGGATATCACGACTTCGCGTGTCCGGTATCCGTGGCCCTGTACGTTGCTTTCCTCATCGAGCTTGACGAATGATGATGCGAGATTGTGACGATCAGTAGCATAACCAATCTCATAGTTGTTGTAACGGGCGTTGATGCTAACTTTCATGCGGTAGTAGCCCGGAGAGAGCTGCAGGTAGGGCGATGCGAGGTATTCATCGGCTTCCTTTCCGGTTGGCATTTTTGACATAAATGACTTGCTCCAGCTTGCCGAATCGAACACCCAAGTGTTGCCATCGGCATTACCATCGAGTATGGTGAACTTGCCTGTCTCGTTGTCATCGGTTTTTGATGCGTCAAATGCGTAGGGTATAGCTGCGGTTGGGTGTCCCACATATCCGGCACTGACTGTGATGGGTTCCTTGTCTATGCAGCCGTTGGCATTATATGCCACTACATAGTATGAGTATACGCCGGCAGCTGCGAGTCGATCGGTGATGCCCAGCGGTGTGCCGGCTTCGCAATTGCTGATTTCGCGGAACAACTCGCCGTTGCGGAACAACTTGATAGTCAGCGGTTCTGTCAGTGCTTTGCCGTTTTGATCTACGGAGGGGTTGGTCCATGTGAGGTTCACCTTAAGTTCATCGCCTTGCGGTACGGCTGTCAGGTCGGTTACAAGTGCCGGCACAAGGAGGTTCTTCATTACCTTGACGTAGTTGATGCGATAGCCCATATATGTGCCGCTTTCAGCTTTTGCGTGGAATGCGATATGGTATTCGCCGGGTGTGGTGACTGTGAAGGGTACTTCGCACTCCTTGTCGTATTCACTGAGGTTGTCATACGAAGCCAGCTCAGTGTAGCCACTCATATCGGTATCGGAAGTACCGAGGGCAAAGCCGAGGTCGCCGTAGATGGTGCAGGTGACCTTAAGTATGTAATCGCCGGCGGAATCGAAGTTGATGGCCGGAGACACAAGCCAGTTGTCCTCCTTGCTGCCGTAGGCGGAATCGAACTCTGCGAATTTTGAATATGAGTTGTATTTCCAAGGAGCAGTTGTGGATGCCTCGGGTCCGGAAACAGATTTCCAGTCAGCGGCGAAAGTGGTGGAACTGCTGAAATCGTCCACATACGGGAGGGCCTTAGCTGTGACAGGTGATGGGCCCGGGTCAGGTTGGTCGCCGCCACCGTCGGTTATGGAAAAACCTGTGACGTAGAAGTCATATGAGTTGGCATCACTGAAGCAGTGTATGCCGAAGGAGTAGTCGCCGGTAGTGGTAACTGTAACAGTTGTCTGTTGCAGCTCGAAGTCCGATGAGTGCTGATATGCCTCATTGCGTATCAATTGCGTGCCGGCGGTCATGGCTGCAGCGGTGCGCTCGGTAGCCATGCGTACTTCGAATTTCTCAGAATCGGTGCCGCGCGTCTTTGTCCACAGCTTGACGGTGTATTCCGTGCCGGCGGTAAGGGTTATCATAGGCGACATCACCCAGCAGTTTGCTGCGTGGTCGCTGTCGTATGCGTGGTATACGCCGCCTTGTGTTCCCGGGGTGGAGAAGTCTGAAGTCTGGTAGTCCCATGAGAAGCCTTTGGATCCTCTGGGGCCGTTGTTTACAGCGGTCCATTCGGGGTCAATGGCGCTGTTTACGCCGATGTCACTACTGTACGGTACCGTCTTGCTTAGTCCCGTCATCGGCAGGGCGAGGAGGACGGCAAGCAATGTTGCATAAAGTTTTTTCATACTGTTTTGAGTTATATTGTTATCAGTTGTATTATAAAGTAGCAGCCCGGTTTCGGACGTTGCCGAGATACCGGGCTGCGTCATATTAGTTACAGATGAGTTATTTTACGATTACCTTTGCGGAGCGTACTGCCTTGTCTGAGTTGAGGCGGACAATGTAGCATCCGGGTCGGAGCTCAATCATACGGTCGCCCTCTATGGTCACGTCGCCGGCAGCAATGATGCCGTTGGTGGTGTATACAGTGGCTACTGCGGAGTCTGCGCAAATGTGGATGCCGCCGCGCACTGCGGTGATTGTCATGTCATCGGTTGCTACATCGTCAACACCGCCGCCCTTGGCGAAGTTGACTTGAAGCTTGGTGTATATGCCGGGCATCTCAAATTTGTTGCTTTTAACAGCCTCCTCGTCGTTGAGCGAGTATGTGTTGAATGAGTAGCCGTCGTCAGGGGTTGCGATGATAGTTAACGGGAGGTATTTAGTTATCTTTGAGCCGTTGGCGTATTCGTTGCCCTCTGCGTCAACCACCTTGATGGTGCCGTGGATTGGGCTTATGATGTCAAGGTATGCCCATTCGCATCCGCCATTGGTGCCTTTGTGGCTCGGAGTCCATCCGCGGTCAATAGCGATGCTTGAGTCTGCACGAGTGCCTTCATTCAGCTTTTTGTCGCCTCCTTGAATGATAGCAAGATTGTAGCTCATCCCGGGCTGGTTGTCCTCGTTATCGCCATTGTCGATGCGTTGTGGCAGCGTATAGTAGAACTCGTTGAGTTCGGGCGCGGTCATGCCGTTGCCGTTTATGTAGATGAACTGCAGCTTGGTGTTCTTGCTCAGATCAAGAGCGTGGATGTCGTTGCCGGAAACATTGAGGTCTGTAAGTTCCGTGTTCCGGGAGAGGTCAAGACCGGTAAGGAGGTTGCTGCCAATGGCCAGTTCCATAAGGGCGGTGTTGTTTGACAAGTCAATGCTCGGGATTTGGTTGGTTGACAGGTTTAAATCAACGAGTTTGGTGTTCTTGGACAGGTCTATTGACGCAATTTTGTTGTTCTGTGCGTAAAACCATTTGAGGTATTTGTTGCCGGTCACGTCAAGAGAGGAGATGTTGTTGCCCTTCACATCGAGATACTGAAGGTATGGCATGTTTGAGACGTTGATGGCATCGAGCAAGGCTATGCCTTCCTCCTCATCACCGAACGAATCCGAATATGCCTCAAGCATGATAATGTTCGGATTGTTAGAGAGGTCAATAGTCTTAAGGCCGGTGTAGCTGAGGTTGAGAACTTCGAGAGCGGTGTTATGCGACAGGTCGATAGACTTGATGGGATTCCAGTATCCGTTGAAGTATTTCAGGTCGGGGGCGTTGGAGAGGTCCATTGCCTGAATTTGGTTGTCCCAAAGGCCCATTGCTGTGCCGTACTCGCCGAAGCCGGACACATCCACGCCTGAGAGGTCGCCGTATACGGTAACACGTGTGCCCGCGGCAGAGCCGTCGATGCGCGTGCCTTTGAGTCGGTCGTTGCCGGAGATGTATGCGTTTTGGTTGGTATACTCGGTGCGAGTTCCCGTGCCCCAGTCTATCCATACGGAGCTGCCTGCTTTCACGGTGTTTACCAGGAGAGACATTTGCTGTCCTTGCTTGACGTCAAACGACACCGATGCCATTTCGGATATGAAGTTTACCTTGATGGTTGAGGGTTCGGACACGATAAACCACGGGCTGAATATTTCCTTGCCGTTTACGGTTACACTCTTGAAGCGTTTGCCTTTTTCGGGGTATGAATAAACGTACATTGGCACGCCCTTGAGCGCGGTATCATGGACGCTTTTCACTGTCTGAAAGTACAGCGGTTGCCACTGGCAGAGTATGAATTTGCCGCCGTCGGTTTGCATCACGTCGAGGTCATAATCCAGACCCATGCCGAAGTGCGAGTAGAGGTTGTCGAGTTTACCGGTCTTGTTTTCGCCGGTATCAGTAGCGCCGTCGAGGGTGACTTCCACCGGGGAGTTTGTCGCGGTGCCGTCGCCCTGAACGTCACATATCCATTGGAAATCCGAGCTTGTCGGGTAGCTTGTGTCGGCATGCTCGCCGTTTGAGCCTGCGATGAGCAGGTTCGGCTCTGTTCTGTAGCTTGATTTTGCTACCGGGACGGTATGCAGGGTGTAGGTCATTGACTCGGGGGTAAAGTTAGGACAGTTGCGCAAGTCAATGCGGTCAACGCGGTTTGCTTGCAGACCGTTGAAGTCAACAAACTCAAGCAACGTGTTTGATGCGTAGAAGGATTTGAGAAAATAGGCCTCCATAAGGTCAACGCGCGAAATCTGCGTATTGCTGATGTTGAGAGATGTGATGCTCGGAAGTTTGGAAACATCAAGCGTAGTTATGGGGTTGCCGGATATGTTGAGTGTGCTTATGGCGGTGTTGTTGCCCAGGTCGAGGCTGTGGATTTTGTTGTCAGCGACATTGAGAATGCGCAGAGCCGGTGCTTGTGAGATGTCGATTAGCTCGAAGTTGCATCCGTTTATGAAGAGTTCTTCGAGCTTGGTGCATTTGGTTACGTCCAGCGCGTCTACGCTCTTGTTATTGCTCAAAGCGAGCGATGTCAGTTCGGGGTAGTCTCCGAGAACGAAGGGGTTGTCAGTGCCTGTAGTCATCAGGCGGTTGTTGCTGAGAATGAGCGTGTGCAGTGAGGGCAGCGACACAGGATAAAAGTTGTTCAAGCTGCAGTTGCTCAGGTTTATGCTCGTCAGCGTGTTCTGTGAGCTTTCGGGCAAGCAGATGAATATCGAGGCAAGATCCGGGCAATCGTTGAGTGTCAGATATTTCAGCACTTTTTGATACTGAACGTCGAGACACTGCAGCCCCGTGTTGTTGTTGAGCGTAAGCCATTCCAGTGTCTTGCCGCAATTCTCGAGCGTGAGTGTGGGGTTGTTCGACGGCGAATTCTGGATGTTGTTGTATGACAAGTTAAGGCTTGTCAGAGGAGTCTGCGAGAGCAACTCAAAGGATGTGATGGAGTTTTTGCTCAAGTCAAGTTTTGTGAGTTTTGACATTCCGTCGATGGCGGCGGATGTCAGTTGCGCATTTTGGAGCTGAAATTCGGTTATCTGTCCGGACACGGTGATGGTGGTGCCCTCGATAGTTCCACTAATCCAGCGCTGCCATGCAGCTTGGTCCGGGTCGATTGTGAATTTCTGCTGTACGCCATTGCCGAAGTCAATGGTCAGCGGTTGCGTGGCAGACACGACGTTGGCGAGAATTCGAACCTCGGTTCCCTTGGGGGCGGCCGTCGTGAATGTCATCGTGCCTTGTGCGATTGCACCTGTAGTAGCCAATATGGCTGACACAATGGTAAGTAGAAGTTGTTTTATAGAACGCTTTAAATAATGTTATATTGTCATTTTGCTATTGCAACTGTAATGTAGGTTGCTGATTGTAGTGCAAAGTTAGTTATTAATATTCATATGTTGACAATTACTTGTAAAAAAATATTGTCTAAGCGATTTCGGCCGCTGTGCCAAAGAGAACTTGACGATTTTATCACATTAATGGTGGGCCTGTATCAAGAATGTAGACGTGGTAGGAGTGCAGTACATTGCGCCGCACAGTATCGGGATATTATGATGATTATCAAATTAATGGGTTGTGTTGTTGCGGGTACAATGCCCGTTGACACCTTCAGAGTGGATGCCTTTCCTTGTATGGTGTTCCGCCTTCGATTTTCCGGATTGCAAAAGTCGATTTTAGGCCTATATGCCAAAAAAAGTCCGATGAACTCGGACTTTTTTTGCTTTGGCTTGGTTGTGACAGGCTTTGCCGTGCCATGGCGAGGCCGTGGGTACGGCTTATCAATTTGTTTTGTCAGTTGTTTGCGGCGGCCAGAGGTGCGGGCACAACGTATACGCGTGCAGCCAGTTCCTGGTCGAGGGTATAAAGCGCCATACCATCGTTGCCTATCAGGCGCAAGCGGTCGATGAGTTGGCGTGCGTTGTCTTCTTCTTCGACTTGCTCGGAAACAAACCAGTCAAGTTTGCCGCGTGTGGCATAGTCGTGTTCGGATTCGGCCAGTGCGTACAGATTGTTGATGAGCGAGGTGACTTTCTGTTCATGCTCCAAAGTGTGCTCGAAAGCAGCCAAAGGTGTGTCCCAGCTATCCGGAACGGCTTCGATAGGCTGGAGACGTACGCGTCCGCCTCGCGAGATGAGGTAATTGATGAATATTTCGGCGTGAGCTTGTTCTTCTTTGGTCTGAACGCGGAACCAGTTGGCGATGCCGGGCAGTCCGGCGTGCTCAAAGTTCATGGCCATGGCCAGATACAGATATGCCGACCACAATTCCTTGTTGATTTGGAAGTTGATGGCATCTTCAACGTTGCTGTTAATCATAGCTGTATGTGTGAAAAGTGAATAATATGCGTGTTCTGCTAAGTATGTCAAATATACGGGCAAAAAGGATGCCAATGGTCGTTTTTTTTGCTGTGTCAGTGCTTGTCGAGCAGCGATTGCAGGTAGGGCGTGGGACGTATCGCTATTGCTCGCCGGATGTATGGCGTGGCAGCATCGCGTTTGCCGCAAGTGACGAGATATGCTGCCAAATCTACCAGGGTGTCATAGTTATCAGGGGCAAGGTCAAGGATGTGTCGCCATATTTCGGCGGCTTCGTCACCGTCGCCGCAGAGCAAAGTTCCCCGCGCCTTGACGCGTAGATATGTCACGTTTTCCGGGAAGCCTTGCAGCATCTTGTCGGCGTAAGCCATCATCTGCGGTCCGTTGTTGCGATAGTCATAGTATTCGAGGAGGCTGCGATCCACCATACGTGTCATCCATGGGAAGTTGTCGCGTGCGCGTACCAGCAGGTCTTGGTATATGCCCGGGTGGCCCAGTGCAAAGGCGCGCGTGCGTATGCGCGAAAATAGTGTATCGGCATTCACCAAGTTGTCCATAGCGCTGTGTGTCAACGATATGGCGGCGGTTGTGTCGCCTGCCAAAGTATTGCAGACCATGGCATCGGCGTATATGTTTGTGTCGTCGGGTGTCCGGTCTAATATCAACCAGTATATTGCGCTGGCGTTGAGCCATTCGCCTTGTGCAACATATCGTGCGGCCTTGGTGCGCAGTGCATCTGTCTCGCCGGCCAAGGCGATGACACATGCGCATAGGGCGCATGTCGCGGAGAGGAGTGCTTTGCGGATATTCATTGTCATGCGTGGCTATTGCCGTTCGAGTTCTTCAGGATGCTTGAGGTAGTATTGCTCGAGCATGTGGTGTAGGTTGAAGTAATGGTCGCTTTCCTTGGGGTCTTTTTTGCCTACCTTGATCGTGACCTTTTCGTAGTAAGGTTCAACGAATTCCGAGCCGGTGACAGTGACTTGCGATCCGGAGAGGTTGAAGAAGTCGTATTCGTGTGTCTGATAGGTTACTACCCATGCGTTCTCGGGGTCGTTGCCTGTGCCCGAGGATGCTATGGTCAGTAGCAAGTTGTTGAGTTTGGAGGCCCAGATGTTGGCTATGTTGACTTTCCCGAGGCTTTTGTAGGCGTATACCATGTAGTTGAGTTGTCTCAGGTCCAGAGGGTTGTCGCCGAGGACTTTTTCGGCAACGCTTATTATGCGCTTGCACTCGCCTTTTGATAGATGGTCGCGCTTGAGGTATATGGGTCCCAATTGCTTGACTTCGTTCTCGAAAGGCGATGGACGATACGGATCGTAGTCTTCCTGGAATATGGCGCCGTAGTAGAAGTATCGGTATTGTTCGGCGGTCATCGATGTGTCGTTTTCGAAGAACTTGTCCATAAGCCGAGGAAAATAGAATTGCGAAGTCGGGTCTGTGGAGGCTTCTTTGATTTTGGCCATGTCCGGGTGTGAGTGTGTCAGACGCGGCCTTTGGGCGTAGGACCCGAAGCCGGCAATCAGCGTGGCCGTAAATATAGTGAGAAGTGTCAGTATTCGATTCATATCAGAGAGGTCGTAGGGTGGTGAGTGTCAGCAGGCGGGCCAAAGCCATGCCGACAATAGTCATGGTGACGATGGCGGCGGCGCCGGTACGCAACAGCGTAATCCAAAACGGGCGTGTCGGGAACGTGCAGCGCTGTCGGGCATGTGCATTGATGCGCGAGAAAGCCAGCATCCCGAATACAGCGCCGCCGGCGGCGCCCAGAATAAGCCCGGCCATGGTGTTGACTATCAGTCCGACGATGGCGCCGGTGAGTGTCCCGGTGACCACGAAGGGCCGAGCGCTGTCGCAGTCCTCGCTGTCGCGCCGGTCCGAGTATGCAAGTATGGTGGCTATCAGGGCTACAAGGCCCCACAGCACCATATCGCCGATGCTCCATACGGCTGATAGGCCGATGCGACACGTCCACATGCCGATGTAGGCGCACAATGCCGCCGGCTTGCGGCGGAAGTACGCCAAGATTACGGCGACACTGAGCAGCAGTCCTGTCAGCACTACCATTATCGGATCCATAGTTAATTGTGCGTTGTCCATTGCATGTGGCAATACCGCTGTATGCGGTGTCGCTATTGGCAAAGGTAGCAAAATTTCGGCGCAATGCCGCCGTGCACACTGTGTGTGCACGTACTTTTATGAAAGTTTTGCACAACTGTTATCATATCTGAAAGGTTGTGCACGCCGGGGTGTCAGTGCGCGTCCAGCCAGTTGGAGGCGATGCCGGTGGATACGTCTAACGGCACGGGCGACTGCGGCCACGCTTGCGACATCTTTTCGGTGACTAAGGCGCGCAGGGCTTCTTCCTCGCCGGGTACAACGTTGAATACCAATTCGTCATGCACTTGCAAAATCATGGTAGAGTGCATTCCGCGAGCTTTCATTTCGCGATGTATGGCCACCATTGCAATTTTGATGATGTCGGCGGCCGATCCTTGCAGAGGGGCATTGACGGCGTTTCGTTCGGCAAAATTTCGCACGGTGGCGCTCCGCGAATTGATGTCTGGAAGGTATCGTCGCCGCCCGAATATAGTCTCGACATATCCGCGTTCGCGCGCTTGCTCGATCGAGCGTTTGATGAAGGCGTCCACACCCGGATAGGTGCGCAGGTATCCGTCTATCAGTCCCTTGGCCTCGCCGCGCGGTATGCCAAGGCGTTCGCTCAGGCCGAAGGCGCTAATGCCGTATATTATGCCGAAATTGGCGGTCTTTGCCTTGCGGCGCTGGTCGTCGGTGACGGAGCCTTCGTCCTCGTGGAAGATTTTGGCGGCTGTGGCGCGGTGGATGTCCTTGCCTTCGCGGAAGGCTTCGAGCATCACGCTGTCGCCGCTGAGCGCTGCCATAAGCCGCAATTCGATTTGCGAATAATCGCAGGACATGATTCTATCGCCCTCGGAAGAACCTGTGAATGCGGCACGTATGCGGCGTCCCTCGGCGGTGCGAATGGGGATGTTTTGCAGGTTGGGGTTGTTGGACGAAAGGCGTCCTGTGGCCGTGGCGGTCTGGTTGAATGTGGTATGCACCATTCCATCTATGGGTGATACCATCTTAGGCAGCGCCTCAACGTATGTCGATTGCAACTTCTTGAGCGCACGTATGCGCAGTATTGCGTCCACTATCGGCCACTGTGCGCGATATTTTTCCAGAATTTCTTCGGTGGTGGAATAAGCTCCGGTCTTGGTGCGCTTGGCTTTGGGGTCGATTTGCATTTTGCCGAAGAGCATTTCGCCCACTTGTGCCGGCGAAGCGGTGTTGAAGCGCGTGCCGGCCATTTGCCAGACTTCTTCTTCGAGGGCGGATATGCGCGATGTCATCTCAACGGCTATGCCTTGCAGCAATGTGGTGTCTATGCGCACGCCTGCGTATTCCATGTCTGCGAGGACGCGTACCATCGGCAGCTCGATATCGGAGAGTAGATGTTGATGGCTGTTGGTGGCAATGGCTTGTTGTAGAGGACTGTACAGTCGCAGTATGGCATCGGTCCTTGAAGCCATGCGCGCTGCTGTCTGTGCATCATCGCCCTTGATGCCGCGGCGTAATGTCTGCACCGGCACGCCCCAGTCGGGTATGTGTACTTGAAGCATTTCGGCTGCGATGTCGGCCAGCATCTGCGAACCCTCGGGGCGTAGCAGGTAGTGCGCTATTGCAATGTCGTAGTAATTGTCCTGCATATCTATGCCGTGGCGGCGCAGTATTGTGATGTCGCGCTTAATCATTGCTCCGAGCACGACACGTCCGTCTTGTGCTATGATGTGCGACACAGCTGCGGCCACTGACCGGTTGATGGTGTCGCGGACAGGGATGTACAATGTCGATTCGGCACATTCGTTGCCGACCGAAAGAGTTATGCCCAGCAGTTGTGCCGACATTGCGCTCTCGCCTTCGACGTTGAGCGCCAGCGCAATGAGCGGGTAATTTGCGGCGCCGTGTTCGGCGTTCCACGCCTCGATGACTGTGGTGTCATCGGAGATGGATATGCCGGCAGCGTCTATGGCCGGAGTATCTAAGACGGCGTCCGATGGAGCGTTGTCTGCAAAATCGAAGAACGAGCCCATGCCGTCTTCTTGCCGTGCCGGGGCGGTTGTCGGGGTCGCTTTTTCGGGCGTTCTGTCGTCTTTGAGGCGCGTAAGGAATGTTTTGAATTCAAGGTCCGAATAAAGGCGACGTAGCTCGGCATAATCCGGATTGGTGCGGCGTAAGCCCTCAGGGGTAACGTCCATGGGAACATCGGTCTTGATGGTCACCAGATAGCGGCTAAAGCGTATCTGTTCGGCGTTGTCTGCAATTTTGCGGCCTAAGGCACCCTTGATTTCGGCGGCGTGTTCCAGCATGTTGTCTATATTGCCCCATTGGGCGATGAGCTTGACTGCGGTCTTCTCGCCCACGCCCGGACACCCCGGCACGTTGTCCGATACGTCGCCTTCCAGGGCCAGCAGGTCTATGACCTGGCTTGGCGAGGATATGCCGTAGCGTGCGCAAATTTCTTGCGGACCGCGTATTTCGAGGTCTTGTCCGCGCGTGGCCGGTCGCAGCATCAATGTGCTGTCGTTTACCAATTGCCCGTAATCCTTGTCTAAGGTCATCATGTATGTCGTGAAACCCTGCTTGGAGGCGGCTGTGGCCAATGTGCCGATGACATCATCAGCCTCGTAGCGCTCCACTTCGACTACCTTGATGCCCCATGCACGAATGATGTCTTTGATTACCGGGATGCTCAGCGTGATGTCTTCGGGCTGTTTGTCACGTCCGGCCTTGTATTCCGGATATTCCTCGTGGCGGAATGTCTTGCCGCCCGGGGGGTCAAAGCATACGGCTATATACGGCGGATTGTGCTTGGTGAGGATTTCGCTCAGAGTGTTGCAGAAGCCGTATATTGCCGAGGTGTTGCGCCCGTCCGAAGTCGTGCGCGGACTGTTGATGAGGGCGTAATATGCGCGGTATATCAGCGCGTAAGCGTCTAACAGAAAGAGTTTTTTGTCGTCCATAGTCGTGAAGTGTCGAAGTGTAGGCGCATGCCTTTGGCGTGCGCTCGTGTGCCTTCAGTCATAATCGACACCGGACGCCCGTCCCTACAAAGGTAGCTTTTTGCCGCGAGAATGGCAACAATTTAATAAGGATTTCTAAGTCGTGTAGAGTCAAGCGGTAAGCTTGATCCGATTTGATTTATTAATTTTGAAGAAATGTTGGCCAAAAATTTGCATATCGGAAAACCGTTGTGTAAATTTGCCGTGAATAAATCCTCTCTCCCGCCAATGCCCCTTAGAAATCACTTGGACATCCGGGGATAGAGAGAGAAAGAATACCAACCTTAAAATAATACCTGATTATGAACAGAACCACCCGAAGACTGAAAGCGCTGCTGACAGCAGTGGCTTTGGGCGCGTGCTGTGCGTATGCACAGATCGCCCCGCCTGCTGGCTTTGTCCTGCCGGATGCTGACCCGGACGCCGCACCTTACGACTTCCACATGTCCAAGACAGATGACGGTATGTCCGTCTCGCTCACCCTCAACCGCATTGACCGCACCGTCACCGACATCAATAACACAAGCCATACGCCACTTACAGCTATTGGCCCGGGTACAAACCAACGCACACTGTATCTTAATAATGTGCCGAACGGCTTGTGCGTTATATCGCTATTAATTGATGGTAAGGTCGAGAGTACATATAAACTTCTAAAACAATAGAGATATGATTAAGCAACTACTAAAAGCCGTAATGACAATGGCATTGTTCCTATCAGTCATACTCGGCTATGCTGAAACAACGGAGGGCAAAATGTTCTATGGTCTCCCGACGTACACAGTGGGCAATTATATGTATGCAGTTCATGAATTTGGCAAAAGCTATGATATCCTACCGAAATATAAAAATTCCTCTATATATAAATATACCGGAGCAATCCTGATACCGAACTTAGACAAGAGTGTAAAGTATTCGGGTAAGATTACCATTCCGGAAAGAGTCATCATCAATGGCACCGAGTATCCCGTATTCGGGTTTATGTGGCTTTCGGTGTATCCGGAGAACGAAAGTGAAGACTTGGAGATAGTATTACCTGAAGGACTGAAGGTGTTAGGATTCAACGGGAATTTTAGTGGGGGTCGAAACACCATCAAAGCTATTAATATCCCAAAGACGGTAGAATACATCGGTGCAATGAAGTATATTGTACCGGGAGCCACCGTAACAATCCCGTCTGCAGTAAAGGAGGTAGAATATGATGCCGGGCTACATGCTGACAACCTCATAATAGAAGATGGTGAGCATACGTTCCGCACGTACTCTATCGGGTGTGGCAACAAAAGTCTCACAATCCCCGGATCAGTACAATTCAGTTATTGGTCATTAGCTGCGTCTAAGCTGGTGGAGCTAATAATTAAACAGGCAACCGATGAGTTTATAACTCCTAATTTGGGCGAAGCTTTCTGCCCCATATCGTACAATATCAATAGAGTAATCTGCGAATATACGCGTCCTCCCCAAGTACATAAAAGAGCATTTGATATTGAAAAGGCTAACGATGACCCGTTATACCCCTACGACAATCCCGATGACCCACACGGCGATGATTACAATCCCACGATGTGCGACCGCGCGACACTTTATGTGCCGAGGGCGGCAATAGAGGCGTACAAGGCCGACCCAGTGTGGGGTCAATTCGAAAGAATCCGCGCTATCGAAGACGGCATACCAAATGCTGCTTCTTCGTTCCTCTGTTTGCCGACATACACGGTGGGCAATCTCAGATATGCCCTCAATGAGACCGCCCGAGACAGCTACAATGCCTCAATATACAAGTACGCCGGGGCTATCGTAGTTCCTAACAACGATAAGGAAGTGAAGTATTCCGGCAAAATTACCGTGCCCGAGAAAGTTACCATCAACGGCACCGAATATCCCGTATTCGGATTTATGTGGCTTTCCGAGTAT
>ERZ779852.360-NODE-360-length-50256-cov-7.364495_pt1 | contig 50256 bp, 36 predicted proteins | sample MGYA00511559_ERZ779852 | MGnify/ENA primary metagenome ERZ779852 (study PRJEB29588, sample SAMEA2157977) | human gut metagenome | biome: human gut; feature: human-associated habitat; material: faeces | place: Denmark | collected 2008/2010 ...
GCCACTCGCGCGAGGAGCTGACCACCGTGGGCTGCATCTTCACCCTGCCCGAGCTGCGCGGCAAGAACTTCGCCATCATCACCCACGCGGGCGGGCCGGGCGTCATGCTGACCGACGCCCTGAGCAAGGGCGGACTGAACGTGCCGCGCCTCTCGGGCCCCCTGGCGGACGAACTGAAAGCACAACTTTATCCCGGCGCCTCCGTGGGCAACCCCATTGATATCCTTGCCACGGGCACGCCCGAGCACCTGAAACTCTGCCTGGACTACTGCGAGAACAAGTTTGAGGACATCGACGCCGTGATGGCCATCTTCGGTACGCCGGGGCTGGTGACAATGTTCGAGATGTACGACGTGCTGCACGAGGCGATGCAGACCTGCCGCAAGCCCATTTTCCCCATCCTGCCCTCCATCAACACAGCCGGTGCCGAGGTGGCGGATTTCCTGAAGAAGGGCCACGTGAACTTTGCCGACGAGGTGACGCTGGGCACCATGCTGACGCGCATCATGAACGTACCCCGCCCCGCAGCCAACGAAATCGAGCTGTTCGGCGTCGACGTGCCGCGCATCCGCCGCATCATCGACTCCATCGCCGACGATGGCTACATCCCGCCCCATCAGGTACAGGCGCTGCTCCGCTCGGCGGGCATCCCGCTGGTGGACGAGTTCGTTTCCTCGAAGAAGGAAGAAGTGTTGTCCTTTGCCCGCCGCGTAGGCTTCCCCGTTGTGGCGAAGGTCGTAGGCCCCGTCCACAAGTCAGACATCGGTGGCGTGGTGCTCAACATCAAGAGCGAGCAGCATCTGGCACTGGAATTCGATCGCATGATGCAGTTGCCCGAAGTAACCGCCGTCATGGTGCAACCCATGCTGAAGGGTACGGAGCTGTTCATCGGCGCCAAGTACGAGGAGAAGTTCGGCCACGTGGTGCTCTGCGGCTTGGGCGGTATCTTCGTCGAGGTACTGAAGGACGTATCGTCCGGCCTTGCCCCGCTGTCCTACGAAGAAGCCTACTCCATGATTCGTTCGCTCCGCGCTTACAAGATTATCAAGGGTACACGCGGCCAGCAGGGCGTCAACGAGGACAAGTTTGCCGAAATCATTGTACGCCTCTCCACCCTCCTGCGCTTTGCCACGGAGATCAAGGAGATGGATATCAACCCCCTGCTTGCCACGGACAAGCATGTCATCGCGGTGGATGCACGCATTCGCATCGAAAAAAACAGGGGATAGGCTTGCGGAATGTTATAATCGGGTTTTGCTAAAGGGATTAGGAAGATGAAAAAGGCGACGCATGAGGTTCATTGGCTGAAAGCCTGCAACGGCTTTCTGTCCGGCGCAATGACGCTGTTGGGTTATGATCCCAGTGGCTCGCAAGGCAGGGTTTCTTTGGAGTACGGTTGCCCTTATGTCAGATTTGAGGTGAAGGGCAAGGTGGTGGACAAGAAAAAGAAGAGGCCCTTGGAAGGTATTCAAGTCTCGGTGCGGCCCATCATACGGGAAGAACCTTCTCAGCGGTATGCTCCGCTATATACGGATAAGGAGGGTGTATACAACTTGCAGCAGGAAGATATGCCGTTCGATAGTATCCAGGTCATGTGTGAGGATCCTTCAGGTGTATATCAAACGAGCTCGGCAACGGTCAGATTGGAACTGAAAGGCGGTGCGGGTAGATGTGTGGGCGTCGATAGTCAGGTGGTGAATTTTGAATTGAGGAAGTCGGCCAAACATTTTTCCTTGAGCGATTTCTTGAAGAAAGCGGTTATATGTATTAAAAAAAGATGAAATCTAATGCAGTAATAGTCTCATTATTGCATTTATTAAGATGTAAACCTAAAAACAATGATAACATGAAAAAAGCGACACACAAAGTCAGTTTGTTGAAGGCCTGCAACGGCCTCCTGTCTGGTGCTCTGGCCCTGCTGGGCTACACCTCCTGCGACTCATTAGGAATTGGAGGCGAGACACCTTTAGAATACGGCACACCGTATGCCAAGTATGAAATCAAGGGCAAGGTCACGGATCGGGATACGAAGACTGCTATCGAAGGCGCCCGTATCATCGTGAAACCTATGCAATGGAAGTCGGACGAGACATTCCCTCCGCAGGCTTTTGACACCTTGCAGACCGACAAGGACGGCAATTACCTCTACCAGAATGAGATGACGATGACAGACCGCTATCGTGTGGTGTGTGAGGATCCTTCGGGTACGCTCAAGGCCGACTCTGCCATTGTCGAGATGGATCCGCAGGGTGGTGAAGGCTGGTATCAGGGTAGTGATAGTCAGGAAGTGAACTTTGAGTTGGAGAAACGGCAACAGCCATGAAGAAGTCTGTAGAACGGCTTTCCTTGCGCAAGCGTTTGGCACTGGAGGTATTCCGCCGGATGCGCGAGAACCAGAAGGCCTTGCATCCACTGAAGCAGCTCTTCTGGGAGTGCACGCAGCGGTGTAACGTCCACTGCAAGCATTGCGGCAGCGACTGCAAGCGCACGACCGAAATCCCCGACATGCCCGCCGAAGACTTCCTGCGAGTAGTGGATAGTCTGACGCCTCACGTCGATCCGCACGAAGTGAACATCATCATCACCGGCGGCGAACCGCTGGTGCGCGACGACCTGGAGCAGGTGGGGCTGGCCCTCTACCGCCGCGGCTATCCTTGGGGCATGGTGACGAATGGCCTCTACCTCACCGCCGAACGCCTGCAGAGCCTTCTGGCTGCGGGGCTCCATGCCATCACCGTCAGCCTCGACGGCTTTGCCGACGACCACAACTGGCTGCGCGGCCATCCCGACAGCTACGACCGTGCGATGAATGCCATCCGCCTGCTGGCACAGGAGCGGGACGTGAAGTGGGATGTCGTCACTTGCGTCAATCGCCGCAATTATCCCCGTCTGGAGCAGCTGAAGGACGCGCTCTACGAGGCTGGCGTTCGCCGCTGGCGCCTGTTCACCATTTTCCCCGTCGGGCGTGCCGCCCGCTATCCCGAGTTCCAGTTGGATGACCGCAACTTCAAGGGTCTGATGGACTTCATCCGTCGTACCCGCCGCGAAGGCAAACTACGCGTCAGCTACGGTTGCGAGGGCTTCCTCGGTAGCTACGAGGGCGAGGTGCGCGATGGCTTCTACACCTGCAACGCCGGCATCAGTGTCGCCTCCGTTCTGGCGGACGGCTCTATATCCGCCTGCCCCAGCATCCGTGCCGACTACCACCAGGGCAACATCTACTGCGACGACTTCATGGACGTGTGGCAACACCGCTTCCAGCCCTTCCGAAATCGTCGCTGGATGAAAAAAGGTGTGTGTGCCGACTGTTCCTTTTTCCGCTATTGCGAGGGTAACGGCATGCACCTGCATGACGGCGACGGTCACCTCCTCTTCTGCCATCTGCAACGGTTGAAGGGAGCTTGTGGACAGTGACTTCCATTTCTTTAAAAGCATACGACCTTTTGATGCGAAACATTGCTTCTTTTGCATCAGAAGGTCGTATGTTTTTCGTATCTTTCGAGCCGGGCGTGTATTTTTTTGTTCCGCTTATTCCTTTATTTCGGCCGTTTGGTGCGGCTTACCGTCCGTTTGTCCTTTGCAGAGGTTGATGGGTGTTTCCTTTCCTGCTGCATTTTGATTAAATTTGGATGTCCTTTAAAATACTTACGTTATGCATCCGGTTCTTGAGCAAATCAAACAGTTTCTTGCACCCAGGTGGTACAAGTTGCAGAAATCAGTTGTGGAATTTGTAAAACAGTTCCTCGTACCCAAGTTGCGTGAATTACAGAAATACATGGTGAAATTTGCAAAACAGTTCCTTGTTCCCAAGTGGCATGAGTTGCAGAAATACATGCTGGATTTTAAAGAGCGTATGACGATGAAACGAATGGTGGTAATGTGTCTGCTGCTGGTAGCGGTACTATGCGGAATCTTGGCCCTGGTGCGGGGCGATGGAAAACAGGATTGGGAGAAGGAGCCTTATCCGTTTGAGATAGAAAAACATGTAGGCTACTTATTATTAGGAGCTGGTACATATTGGAGTGCTAACTCAATATTACCTGTTACGGTTGTAGACGGTAAAGGGCATGAGTTCGATATACAGTGGGGGATATCTGTTAGTAGCAGTGACGACTTTTCATTTTCTATGGGCTGGTCGCCTATTGAACTCGATCTGTCAGATGAATATAATAATGATGATTATGATGACTCATATGTTCTTATTGAATTTTCTAATGGTCAGAAATATTCCTTAGGATTAGAATTTTCTCCATACGAAATAAATACTGGATTAGAATTCTATACTTCAGATTCTGAATACGAAGAAGCAGATTTTATATCTATGTGCAGAAGTTATGATATTACGTCTGTTAGATGCTTTTATTGTTGGAATAGTACGTCTTCTTCGGAAAAGTGTTCTGATTCAAAGGAACTTGAAGCGTTGAAAATTAGATTTAAAGACTTTAACTCAGCTGCTACTATTAATACAATGTTGAATAGTATAGAGAAAAGAAGTGGAAGCGATTTTGCAGAGTTCGGTAAAGTATTAACAAAAGGAAGCTCCTCCTCCGATTTATCTGAAAAGTCTATCTCTTCCGATTCGGATGATGACGAAGAAGAAATAGACTCGGTCTTAGTGGAAAAGGGTATCGTCATCAAATCGGTGGAAACCCAACATAATGTGGTACAGAACGGGCAAAAGGGGATGAACATCATCGTCAATTATAGCGTAGAAGGCATGAAGGGCAAAACGGGTGACTTGAACGCTTATTTTTATTTCGAGGACGGTACGCCGCTAAAGGACGGCAACAAGAGCAGCGTGCCCTGTTATGGTACGTATGGTGGTAGTGTGGTTGTTGGTAAACAGTTCACTCCCCGCTATGATGACGTTGCCATGTCAAGTACTCTCTTCATGCCTTATGATGAACTCCATCTGAGGAAAGGAAAATTCTCTTTAAAGTATTATTGCGCCATTTTCGATGACGAAATGAAGCAGCAGGCTACGAGCGACTGGCGGTATTTCACTTTTACGCGGCAGTGACAGAAGCTATATCCATCTGGAGCCTTTCAAGGATTTTTCCCCAGTTAGGAAATAAAAATTCCCCAGTCAACAAAAAATAATCGGCTGACTGGGGAATTTTTGGTAGATGGGTTCGAAGTTTATCCCGCCCAGCCCTCGCGATCCGGGTTGCGTTAGCCGATGGCTTCGGCCAGGTGGGCGGACTGGATAGACTCGCTGCCTTCCAGGTCGGCAATGGTGCGGGCTACCTTCAGGATGCGGTCGTAGGCGCGGGCCGAGAGGTTAAGGCGCATCATGGCGCCTTTCAGCAGGGCGAGGCCACGCTCATCCGGGCGTGCGTAGAGGGATAACAGTTTGCTGTTCATCTGTGCGTTGCAGTAGACGCCGGGTACTTGGGCGTAGCGTTCCTGTTGCAGTTGACGAGCACGTACCACGCGTTTGCGGATAACAACGCTTGGTTCGCTGGGGCGGATGTCGGACATCTTTTCGAAGGGGACAGGCGTTACTTCAATCTGCAGGTCTATACACGCCATGATTATATACACCAATAATATATTAAGCATTTAATCTGTTAATCAATCGTTTAACTTGTTCAGCACGAAACATGTTACCTTTGGAAGTGCGAAAGCCACCGTTATTTAGCTTTCGGGCGATTTCGCTATAACTATATGCGGAAGGAAGGCATTTAATAAATGCCATTGCACGCTTATTATTTTCATTTTCTGACGCAATTCTTTGAATTTCTTTTGTGGCTTTTTGGCGCATTTCTTCTGTGAATTTTGCAACGGGTGAACCTAATTTATATCCTTGCATTTTCTTTTGTGCAAGAGCCTTTTTTGTTCGTTCTGAAATCAATTCACGTTCATTTTGCGCCATTCCACTATAAATGGCGAGAGTAAGCGTATTGCAATTTGGCATATCAAGTGCCTTAAATGTGATACCGCTATCTTTTAATGTGAAAAGGAAACCAACATTTCTACTTAACCTATCTAATTTCGCAATTAATAATGTTGCGTTTTCACGCTTGCATGTGTCAAGAGCCTTATTAAGTTCTATGCGGTTATTATTCTTTCCGCTTTCCTTCTCTGTGTATTCCGCAATTAATTTTCCACCGTTGAGGCAAACGTAATTATGTACGTCAAATGTTTGCGCATCAATACCAAGATTCTGACGCTGTGTGCTGACCCTATAATATGCAACGTATTTCATACCTTTTTCTTTATGATTACGCCACAAAGGTACATATAAAAAACGATTTCACAAAACACAATCGGATGTATGTGTAATGTGAAACCGTAATTTTTCTTAATAAGGCTCTATTTCATACCGAATTTCTTCTGAAGTTCTTCATAAATTGCTTTTTTCTGATTGTCGGAGAAATCATCAAGGCTTTTTAATGCTCTCTCTTTTTCTTTTGCTTCGATACGTTTCTTCGCCTTTCCGATACTGATAGTTATTTGCTGTAACATATCATCAAGTTGTTTCGTTGTGTACGTTGTCGATGTACGCAAGTCACGCAAAAAATTTGCGTAGTAATCTGTTGTCTTTTGTCTTGCCATAGCGATACATTTTAATGTGAAATACTATGCAAAGATAACACTTTAATCTGAAAGAATATAATCGTAAAGTTCTTTTTCTTTATCCACTAAAATTTTCACCTTAAAAAAATTGCATAAATCGCTATGGTAAAGCGTAGTAGGCTGAAAGCCTCCAACGCAAGAACCCCCTTTGTTAAGGGGGCTATGAAGTTCTAAATTAGCGTGGCAATTCCAATAATGAATAGATGTTTTTATTATCATCTCTAAAACGAATTAGACGATTTGAGTAATACTGAAACATATCTATTAATGTTTGCTCATCTTCATACTGACAAATCAAATGATATAAATCATCTAATGATATATTTCGCTGTGAAATGTATTCTTTTATAGCCTTGTTATTTAATCGAACTTCTAAGCGTGTAACTTCCTTTTCTGTATCAAATTTTATGTAGTTCTTATTGCTTTCTTTTAATTCTTCTGTCTTATTATAGCAACAAAGTTCCGCATTCTCTATATCTACATATACGCTTGTATTTGTTATTTTCAAACGATTTCCAACTGAAATATATTTGAGATTATGAATTATTTCCTCTTTGTTTTCATAGGCTTTATTTGCTACAATAGGAACAAATTTCTTGATATACTTTCTAATTCGTTTAATAAAGTCTTTCGCATCTGTATCGACCGCAATATGTAGAGAAGTAAAATTGTTGAATTGTAAATTCAAATCATCTGCAATAAATACGCTAAACATTTGAAGTGAATTATTCCCTATGATATTTGATTTGTAGAACATCTCATAAAGCATTCTATTTTCTATTGTCATCCATATATAATTTGAATTTGCGTCTTTGAATGTATCGCCAATAGTCAGATATCCAAATCTCCAATATCTTAATCCCTCATTTTCTTTATCATCCCAAAGAATATCTATTGCGAGAGTAACTATTCCTTCTATTTCGCTCTGAATATCATATAATCTATATCCGTCACCCACATATTCTTTAATATCCTTGAGTTGTGATATAACATTGTCTGTTGCTGTATAACATACCTTTAATTTATCTATTTGTACCCAATAATTATTTCTCATTTTTGATTAGATTTTTCTTTTTATTTTCGTAGTATTTCTTAAGTCCTTCTGAAATACTTTTTTTATGTGCATTACTCTTTCTTTTCCCCTTTAATGCAAATGATACTTTGAGATTATGCGTTGCCGAATGTTTTCTACCTTTCAGCGCATAACTAATCTTTTTTCTATGTGCTTCATTCATTGTATTACTTGTTTTACTTTTATTTGTCTACTATAAATATAGGGTAAACAAGTAAGTTTTTCAATAGTACACAAAAATTTTTTAAAAAAAAAGAGAGATACGGCTAAATAACGGATAGGTAGGTAAACAAGTAAAATCGGGTACAATCTGAGTAACAGGATACGTAACAGACTTTCAGTTTCCTGCTAAAATAATACTTAAACTTATCTATAAATTGAAAGGTGTATTTGTTATTGTAAGCGTAGAATTATATATAAAATTAATTCGTTATAATACACTATTTTAATTTGCTTACCAAGAATTATTTTTTCGTCATATTTCTATTAAGCGATGCACAAATAACCGTATATTTCTGCTATATATTTTTCTTTTTTTCTTCACGTTTTATTTTTCTTTCTTCTTTAAGTCTAATTTTTACGGGGTCTTGAAATCTATTCAAGTAGCGATAAAAAAATCTTTGATAGTAGGGTTTATTATTTCCATCTATGTATTTTCGCAATATAGTTATTCCGCCTCTACCATCAAAAGGTATATATACAAATTCTAACGGCGCATTATTCCTAAATTGACGTGAAAATGTTTGTACGGTTATATGTTTTGCTTTTGTTTCTTTTTCGCCTATTCCAAATGTATATAAAAATACTTCAGCCTCAATTTTAACATACGATACATGTTTATGTATTAAATCGTACATTTGTTGCTCATCTTCTATTTCTTTTAATTCATTAAGATAGCTATTATAATTCTTGAATCTTTGGCTAAAAACTACTTCTTTTTTTAGCTGTGAAATGAAATTATTTATTCGCTCTATTTCTGTTTTATATCTAATTTCCTCTTCTTTTATTTTGTTGCTTTCTTCATATAGTGATGCTTTTATATTCTCATATTCTTCTTCATCTATTCCACCATCTATATATGTTCTGCTAAGACGCTTTTTCTTTTGCTCTATATTGTCTAATCGTTTCTTTGTCGCATTACGTTTTATTTCTATCTCTTTCACCTCTTTTTCTGCCTCTTTGATTTTATTCTTATTATCTGATAATAAGGAACTTGCTTCTTCATTTATTGTAATTTCCCATAATAGAGAATCAAGGATATTAATTGATATACTTAGCCTATTTTTGCATTGCTCTTTCGTGGTATATTCATACTTCAATAATTTCTTTGCTTTATAGGCATTATAACAGTGATATGATACCTTACTTCCACTTGCAGACCACTTGCAACCGCAACTTAAACAGTGTACAAGATTTTCCGCAAAGTATATGTTACGTGTTTTGCTTGCGTTTGTATTATTACTATGTGCAATTTTCCTGCATTTTTCAAATTGTTCTCTTGCAATTATAGGTGGGTATATTCTTTCATTATATCTGCAATTTTTTGTGTCCTTTCGTTTGAAAGGCTCACCAATATAATGCCTATTTTTTAGAATATGATTAATTAATGATATTTTCATGTTGAAGATGCCAATTCGTTCTAATTCTATTGCGATATTTGGCTGTGATATTCCGTTTTCGTAGAAAGTATAAATCAATCTTACTATTTTGGCTTCTTCTTCGTCTATTTCGATTAATTTATCTCCTTTTTCGCTTATTTTATACCCATACGGCAAATTACCACCAACATATTTCCCTTCTCTTGCTTTTTGCTTCTTTCCTCTTGTAAATCTATCTAATTTATTACGCATTTCAGCCTCCGCAAGTTGTGCGTAAAGTGTGAATACTGTTTCGGCTGCCTCATCTATGCTCCCATCATCTTTAAGCATTCGTAATGATGGATTTTTGATTACAAGTTGTATCTTTCTATCTTGCAGGTATTCTGAAATGCTAAACAATACTTTTTTTGTTCGTGCTATTCTTGATATTTCCCACGCATATACACAATTAATGTTTCCTTTTTCAATTAGGCTTTTCATTTCATTAAGCCCTAATCTTTCTTCTTCTGATAATTTTCTTCCGCTTTCTTTATATGCAACTGAAATTATTTCTTCGCTTTTATAGCCATCTTTTATTGCAAGTTCACGGATTTCTTTTTCTTGTTCTTCATAGGTTTGTGCTTCTGTTGATACCCTTACAAGTAGAATACATTTCATATATACCTCCTTTTTTGTCGTCAAAGTTACTAAAAAAGTTCGGGTGTATATAATTCATGCACGCATATCGATGCGGTCGAGTAGGGGACCGGAAATGCGGTTCAGGTATTTCTGTACTTGGCCGGGACTGCACACGCAGGGCTTCGTCGGGTGGTTGTAGTAGCCGCAGGGACAGGGGTTCATGCTGGCTACGAGCATGAAACTGGCGGGGTATTCCACATTGCACTTCACACGCGAGATGCTGATTTTACGGTCTTCCAGTGGCTGGCGGAGCACTTCGAGGACGTTACGGCTGAACTCGGGCAGCTCGTCCAGGAAGAGGACACCGTTGTGTGCCAAGCTGATTTCGCCGGGCTGAGGGAAGCTTCCACCTCCGGTCATGGCGACGTTGGAGATGGTGTGGTGCGGGTCGCGAAAGGGGCGGATAGAGATGAGGCCGCCATCCTTGCCCAGTTTGCCGGCTACGGAGTGTATTTTGGTGGTTTCGAGGCTTTCGCCCAGCGAAAGGGGCGGTAGGATGGAGGGCAGACGCTTGGCCAGCATGGATTTGCCACTGCCGGGCGAACCGATGAGCAGCACGTTGTGGCCTCCGGCGGCGGCTACTTCGAGAGCGCGCTTCACGTTTTCCTGTCCCTTGACGTCGGCGAAGTCGAGGTCGAATGTATTTTGCCGGGCATAAAATTCCTCCCGGGTATTGACTATGGTGGGAGCCAGCTCCTGGTTACCGTTGAAGAATTCGACTACTTCCCGCAGGTTTTCCACGCCGTAGACGGTCAGATTATTCACGACGGCTGCTTCGCGAGCATTCTGCTGGGGTAGGATCATGCCTTCGAAACCGAGTTCGCGCGCTTTGATGGCGATGGGCAGGGCGCCCTTGATGGGCTGAAGGCTGCCGTCGAGGCTCAATTCGCCCATCAGCAGGTAGCGGTCCAGCTTATCAGATTGGATGGTCTCGTTGGCGGCCAGCATGCCGATGGCCAGCGGCAGGTCGTAAGCCGAACCTTCTTTGCGAATGTCGGCGGGAGCCATGTTGATGACGATGTTGCTCGTGGGCATCTTGTAGCCGTTTACGTGTAGGGCGGAGATAATGCGCTGATGGCTTTCTTTGACAGCCGAGTCGGGCAGTCCTACAAGGTAGAACATGCAGCCGCGTGTACTGTTGACTTCGATGGTGATGAGCGTGGCGTCTATTCCTTGGACAGCCGCTGCGAAAACTTTGACAAGCACGGGATTATTTTTTAGTTTGTTTTTTCTCTTTGACAATTTCTTTCAATCTCTCTTCCAACTGTTCCTGGGTCAGGTTGCGCCCTTCAATTTTCCCCGTCGGAGTGAGTAGAATGTTAGTCGGTAATGCCCGAATGTTGAACTGTTCGATAATGTCACTGTTCCAGCCTTTGCAGTCACAAGCCTGTTTCCATGTCAGTGTGTCGTTTTCAATAGCTTCTTTCCATAAGTCTTTATCAGTATCGAGTGAGATGCCGAGTATTTCAAAATCCTTATGTTTTTTCTTGTCTTTATAAATCTTGCGTAGCATCTGGTTGCTCTCTTTGGACTTTTCGTCCCATGATGCCCAGAAATGTAGTAACAAGTATTTGTCTTTGAAGTCCGTTCGTTTAAGATCTTTGCCTTCACTACTGGGTAGTTGGAAATATGGAGCCATCTTTCCCGGTTCTGTTTTTTCCGCTGTTTCTATTTGCCTCAGAAGGTTTTCTACATAGAGGTACTCTTTAAGTTCTCCGGTCATTCCTTCTATCAATTTCTTGATTTCCGGAAAATCGGGTGACGTTTTTTGTACCAGGTATTTGTCTAATACATATAACGATGCAGGTGAGGTCAGATTGTTTTGGATGAAGACTTTAGCTGAATCTTCGAGTGCTTGAGCCGTGAGGGTAGTATCTCTTTCTATCTTTTGGCGGAAGAGTGATAACTTCTCGTTGGCGGTGTTTCCTTTGATATAGAGCGAGTCCAGACAAGTAGCCGATCCGTTGATTTCAATTTTTTCTCCTTTGTTCATGTAGATGGGTATTTCCGTCCCGTCGGAGAAACGGAGCCATGCCGAAATCAGTGTGTCTATTTCCAGCTGGGTTGAGATTTTGTCTTCTTTGACGGTCAGTGTATCCAGGCGGTTATACAATCTGTCTGTACCGTATATATAGAGAGTGTCATTCCCAAGACCTTTGATGACGCCACTGATGCTGACAATGTCCTTTTCGTGGTTGCTGCAAGAGGCTAGCAGCCATGCTGCCAGAAATAGTAGTGGATATAGTTTCTTCATTGCTCGTTTTTTCTATAACTTCGGCTGCGAATGTAATTCTTTTTGGCGTGAATAAAAAAAAATGTCCGACATATTTCTATGCCGGACATTTTTTTGTGTATGAATGCTTTTTTATTTTGCAATGCTCATAAAGTCAGCATTTGTATAATACTTAGCGAATTCCAGGTCGGTAGCGGCTTTCTTGCCCAGCGTAGCGTCTTTAGCGACAGCTGCCTTCAGGCTGCTGATAACCATTGAATCATTGTTAGTTCTTGCACCCAATACAGCGCTCAGATAGCTTGTATAAGCGTCGGGTTTTGCAATACCAGCCAATGTAGTTTTTGCTTTGTTATAGTCTTTAGCCAAGATCTGAGCCAAAGCAGCACTGTTTGTCTTAGTATCACCGAATGCGTTGACTGCCTTTTCATACTGGCCTTGTGCTACATACAAGTTACCCAATGCTTCGTTCAGCTCAGGAGCTCCAGATGCTTTAGCCAAGTAAGTTTCAGCAGCAGCCTTGTCACCCTTAACCAATGAGATAAGACCCATGTTCATGTTAGCTTCTGCAGAGTTCTTAATAGACAGAGACTTCTTCAGGTAGCTTTCAGCCTTGTCCAGGTTACCGGCTTCATAAGCCAGTTCGCCAAGGTTGTTGTATGCACGGTAGTCTTCAGGATAGATTTGAGTAGCCTTGGTGTAGATAGCTTCTTGTTTAGCAGCATCGTCAGTCAGTGTAGCAGCATACAGCAGTTCTTCGATGTTGAGTTGCTTAGCGTCTGTAGCAGCCAGATTAGCAATTTCTTCATCAGACTTACCGATGATTTCGTAGTTCAAAGTCAGACGAGAACGACGCAGTTGAGGCAGGATTTCATCAGCCAGTGTCTTATAAACAGAAGAGATGTTCTTGATTTCTTGCTCTCTTTGTTCAGGATCAGAGTACATAGACAATACGCGGAGAATGAGTTCCTTATCCTGGATGCTTGACTTGCTAACCAGTTCTTGGAAGCCTTCCCAGTCTTCAGCTGTATATTTGGTGTCAACGTTAACTTCCAGCTTGTCTTTCTTCAGGTTTCTGTTGATCACTTTAGCAGTGTTGTCCTGACGGTTTTCAGCCAACTTCGTGTTCAAATCAAGACCACCATCGGGAGAAGCATATGCAGAAACTTCGATGTTAGAGATCTTTCTGTTTTCGGTAGCGTTGATGTTCTTCACTTCTTCGTTGAAGGCTTTGGCTGTCTTCAATTCGCTAGAACGAACGTTAGCTTGTTGGATCAAGAACATGATGTTAGCGTCATACTTTTCTTTGATGATGCGCTGGAATGCATCTTCACCTGTAGCAGTGTTTGCGCTTCCTGCAGTTTGTTTAACCAACTCAGAAGTAGAAATCACACCGTCTGCAATTTTTACAGCAGGAATTTCAACTGTCTTTTTGCCAATAGTGGCTTTGAATTCCAGATACAGTTCAGACTTCGCCATTTCGGGTACATAGTCGAAAGAAGTCTTCATGGTATAACTACCACCCATCTTGTAAGAGATTGTCTGGTCGTTACCTTCTACCTTTTCACCTTGGAATACGCTAGGCTGACCTTTGGCTTCTCCACCGTCCCATTTCAGGACAGGGGTTACTTCTACTACGGCCTTCTTGTTGAAGTACTTTTCAGGGAATTTGCCGTTGATTGTAGCGGGAACCTTACCACCTACGGCTTCCAATACCTGCGGAGTCACCGTGAAATAGTCAGATGACAGTTCGCCCATCTTCTTGCTGCATGATGACAATGCAACAACTAACGCCATTAATAATGGCAAATACAGTTTCTTAGTCATTTTAGGTATAAATTAATAGTTTGTAATTGATTTGCCTATTCTTTATATGTTTACCTATTCTGTTCAACACAGGATACGGCGTCGCAAAGTTATTAAATCTTTCTACATTTTGTTAACTGGAAGGGGATATTTATTATAATTTAATGAATTTCTTGCTCCTTGCGGTACTTTATATTGCGTGGATGATGTTCTATAATCTCACTGCGGAGCATATGGCGGTCGATGTGAGTATAGATTTCCGTAGTAGCAATGCTTTCATGCCCTAGCATGCATTGGATGGCCCGCAGGTTGGCACCTCCTTCCAGCAGGTGAGTAGCAAATGAATGTCGAAATGTATGTGGGCTGATATTTTTGGTAATGCCGGCTTGTTCTGCGAGTTCCTTGATGAGGTGGAAAATCATAATGCGTGATATTCCGTTACCCCATCTGGCAAGGAATACATAGTCTTCAAATCCAGGTTTGATCTTCCAGCGTTTACGGTTTTCCAGCCAGTATCGAATCTCTTTGATAGCCCGAGGGGAAATGGGAACAAGCCTTTGTTTGTTGCCTTTACCTGTTACTTTGATAAATCCTTCCTCGAAATAGAGATCGGACAACTTTAGAGTACAAAGTTCAGATACACGTAGGCCACAACTGTATAGCGTTTCAAGGATGGCTCGGTTGCGTTGCCCTTCGGGCTTGCTCAGATCTATTGTGGAAATGATCGTGTCGATTTCTGCCACGGTGAGAACTTCTGGTAGCTTAAATCCGATTTTGGGACTTTCAAGTAGTTCGCTTGGATCACCTTCGAGGTAATCTGCCAGAACGAGAAAATGAAAGAACGACTTGATGCCCGACAGTATTCGTGCTTGTGAGCGCGGATGTATGCCAATATCGTGCAGGCCGGCACTGAAGTGTTGCAGGTCGTCGAGGGTGACGTCTAGGATATCTATTTCTTCGCCCTCAAGGAAATGTAATAGCTTCTCCAAGTCGGTCAGGTAGGCATCGAGCGTGTTGGGGGAAAGGGCTTTTTCCAGTCGCAGGTATTGTTGGTATTTCCTGATAATCAGTGCCAGTTTTTCCTTATTCCTCGATTTTTCTTCTGTTTTCATTTCTTTTTTCTACCTTTGCATCTTGAATAAATGTTCTTTGGCCGGCAAAGATAAATAAAAAACGATTATGTGGATACAAATAATAAACGGCCCCAATATAAATCTGTTGGGTAAACGTGAACCTTCCATTTATGGAAGTGTTTCTTTTGAGGATTATCTGGCGGAACTTCGTGCAAAGTATCCTGAGGTGCAGATTGATTACTATCAGTCTAATATTGAGGGGGAGTTGATTGACAAGATACAGCAGGTGGGATTCGATGCCGATGGTATCATTCTGAATGCAGGAGCCTATACACATACTTCTATTGCTTTGCAGGATGCTATTCGTGCTGTGAAGTCACCGGTTGTGGAGGTTCATATATCTAATGTGCATGCCCGTGAGGCATTTCGTCATGTTTCAATGATTTCTTGCGCTTGTCTGGGAGTTATCTGTGGATTCGGTTTGAATTCCTATCGGCTGGCGTTGGAAGCTTTGGCGGATGTTATTAAACAGAAGGTAATATAAATATAATAAGGTATAAGAGTATGTTATTAAAACAAACGAAGATTGTTGCAACGATTTCTGACCAACGTTGTGAGGTTGACTTTATCAGAGAACTGTTTAAGGCAGGTATGAACGTAGTTCGTATGAATACCGCCCATGCTGGACGCGAAGGTTTCGAGAAGCTGATAGCCAACGTACGTACGGTCTCTAACCGGATCGCTATATTGATGGATACAAAAGGTCCTGAGGTGCGTACAACTCCTTTGGCAAGCGACCCCATCCCGTTCAAGGTAGGCGACAAGGTGAAGGTGACAGGAAATCCCGAACAGCCGACCACACGCGAATGTATCTCCGTTTCTTATTCTCATTTTGTGAACGATGTGAATGTCGGTGGGCATATCTTGATTGACGACGGCGATTTAGAATTGGTTGTGGTGGAAAAGGATGGCGACTATCTTTATTGCGAAGTACAGAACGAGGCCACATTGGGTAACCGTAAGAGTGTAAATGTGCCTGGCGTACGCATCAATCTGCCATCGCTGACTGAGAAAGATCGTAATAATATTTTATATGCGATTGAAAAAGATATCGATTTTATTGCTCATTCTTTTGTGCGCAACAAGCAGGATATCCTTGATATTAAAGCTATATTGGATGAACATCATAGCGATATTCGTATCATTGCCAAGATAGAAAATCAGGAGGGTGTGGATAACATCGACGAAATTCTGGAAGTGGCTGACGGTATCATGGTGGCTCGTGGTGATTTGGGTATTGAGGTAGCTCAGGAGCGCATTCCTGGTATTCAGCGCGTACTCATTCGCAAGTGTATTCTGGCTAAGAAGCCGGTAATTGTGGCTACACAGATGCTGCATACCATGATCAATAATCCTCGTCCTACTCGTGCCGAGGTGACAGATATTGCCAACGCCATCTATTATCGTACCGACGCTTTGATGTTGAGTGGTGAAACGGCTTATGGCAAGTATCCGGTAGAGGCTGTGAAGACCATGGCCAAGGTAGCCGCACAGGCTGAAAAGGATAAGTTGACTGAGAATGACATCCGTATCCCGTTGGACGAGAACAGCAACGATGTGACGGCTTTTTTGGCCAAGCAGGCTGTGAAGGCCACTACTAAGTTGAAAATTCGTGCTATCATTACTGATAGTTATAGTGGTCGTACAGCACGTAATTTGGCTGCTTTCCGCGGCAAGTATCCCGTGCTGGCTATTTGTTACAAGGAGAAGACTATGCGCCACTTGGCTCTTTCCTATGGAGTGGAGGCTATTTACATGCCCGAGCTAGCCAACGGACAGGAGTATTATTTTGCTGCCCTGCGTCGTTTGTTGAAAGACGGTAAGCTACAACCTACTGATATGGTGGGTTATTTGAGTAGTGGTAAGGAGGGTACGCAGACTTCGTTCCTCGAAATCAACGTGGTCGAAGATGCCCTGAAACATGCTGAAGACAGTGTATTGCCCAATAGCAACCGATATTTATAAATTAATCGAAAATTGAGAATGTAGAACGGACAGTGATTTCATCCATTTTTTTTCATTTTTAATTATCAATTTTCAATTATCAATTGGATTTAGACGAATACATATTGCAGCATATCGATCCGGAGGGTGATTACTTACGAGCACTCTACCGCGACACACACCTTAAGCTTCTGTATCCTCGCATGGCTTCGGGGCACCTGCAAGGGCGGATGTTGAAGATGTTCGTACGGATGATTTGTCCCTATCAGGTGCTCGAGATAGGTACCTACAGCGGCTATTCAGCTCTCTGTATGGCTGAAGGATTGCCTGAGGGAGCCATGCTGCACACTTTCGAAATTAACGACGAGCAGGAAGATTTCACTCGTCCTTGGCTTGAAGGTTCGCCGTATGCTGATAAAATTCGCTTTTATATCGGCGACGCTTTGGAACGAGTACCACAGCTGGGGTTGACGTTCGACCTCGTTTTTATAGATGCAGACAAACGTAAGTATTTGGATTACTACGAGATGGCACTTACGTATTTGACTGACGGTGGATATATCATTGCTGACAATACACTATGGGATGGTCATGTGTTGGAAGAACATCCGCACAGTTCAGATCTGCAGACTATTCGTATCAAGGAGTTCAACGACTTCGTGGCTCGTGACCGTCGGGTGGAAAAAGTTATTCTTCCTTTGCGAGATGGATTGACTCTTATTCGGAAAATCCCACAATTTGAAAATAATTATTAACCATTACGCTTAATATGGAAACAACCCGTCAAAATAAGATAGCCCGCTTGCTCCAGAAGGAGCTGGGCGACATTTTTTTGTTGCAGACCAAGAGCATGCACGGCGTGCTGGTTTCGGTCAGTGCTGTACGTATCAGCCCCGACATGAGCATTGCTCGTGTCTATCTCAGTATCTTCCCCTCTGAGAAGGGTGAGGAACTCATTAAAAACATCAATGCCAACATGAAGTCCATCCGATACGAATTGGGTACCCGTGTACGTTTTCAGCTTCGCATTATTCCTGAACTGAAGTTCTTCTTGGACGATTCGCTAGACTATCTGGAGCGCATTGACGAATTGCTTAAATAAGGTCATCCTTTGAACCTGTCGTTCTACATAGCCCGCCGTTACCTGTTCTCTAGGAAGAAGCACAATGCGGTCAACATCATTTCCGGCATTTCGGTCTGCGGAGTGGCGCTGGCAACATTGGCAATGGTGTGTACCCTGTCGGTATTTAACGGTTTTCAGGACATGGTGGCCGGTTTTTTTACCGCCTTCGATCCCCAGCTGAAGATAACCGTTCGCGAGGGAAAGGTGTTTCTACCCGACGAGCCAGCCTTCCGACAGGTTCGTGCCTTGCCTGAGATAGAGGTGTGGACGGAGACGCTTGAGGAGAATGCTATGGTGCAGTACAAGGATCGTCAGGTGATGGCTGTCATCAAGGGGGTGGAAGACAACTTCGAACAACTGACCTCCATTGACAGCTTGCTCTACGGTACGGGGCGGTTTATCCTGAAAGATAATATCGTGGACTATGGTTTCTTAGGCATCGAGTTGATGTCACGTTTGGGTACAGGTATTCAGTTTGTCGACCCTTTACAGGTTTATGCACCGCGTCGCAATGTACGGGTTAATCTGGCCAATCCTTCTGCAGCTTTTAATCGTGAATACCTGTTTTCGCCCGGTGCTGTGTTTGTGGTCAATCAGGAGAAATACGACTCTAACTATATTGTCACCTCGCTGGATTTTGCTCGCCGTCTCTTTGGTTACGGGCGCGAGGTCTCTGCTATTGAGCTAAAGCTAAAGCCTGATGCAGATACGGAAGTTGTCCGGCAACAGATTGTCTCTTTACTGGGTGAGCGATTTGTTGTACAAAACCGTTACGAACAACAGGCCGACGTATTCCGTATTATGGAAATAGAGAAATTCATTTCTTATCTTTTCCTAACGTTCATTCTGGTCGTTTCGTGCTTCAATGTGATTGGCTCCCTTTCCATGCTCATTTTGGATAAGCGGGAGGATGTGTTGACATTGCGCAATCTTGGAGCCGACGACTCTCTCATCGTTCGCATCTTTTTGTTTGAAGGCCGGCTGATTTCTCTTTTTGGAGCGGTTGCCGGTATTGTAGCCGGGTTGCTGTTGTGTTGGGCTCAACGTACCTTTGGATTTATTTCTCTGGGCGGAGGCAATGGCGACTTTATTGTTGCCGCTTATCCTGTCAGTGTTCATGTATCCGATGTGGTACTCGTGTTTACAACGGTGCTTGTTGTAAGTTCTCTTTCTGTTTGGTATCCAGTGCGTTATTTGAGTAAGAGATTGTTAGGCTAATCTGAAATCCGTCGGTAAAATCGGCCTCTTGGTCGATTTGATTTTTTTACATCCCGATTCATCCTTACATTTGCATCGCTACCCTGATGAAGGGTTAGAACTCTCTCTAAATAGCGTTTTTTCATGTATTATTGACTTGGGCCGTCCTTACCTGTGAAGGTAGGGACGGTTTTCTTTATTCTTTTTGTTTCTTTTGTCGTTGCGTTCTCCATACGATTGCTATCACGCCGATGACCATCAGGGCCAGGGCCGTATAGGCGATGCCTTCGGTGACGTGTAGACTCTGCGGGTCGAAACGCATTTCTACGGTGTGTTTTCCGGCAGGAATGTGGAGGGCGCGCAGGATGTAGTTGGCGCGGCCCAGCGGTGCAGGTTGCCCGTCGATACTCACCTGCCAGCCGTCGGGATAGTAGATTTCGGAGAAGACGGCTACGGCGTCGCCGCTGTTGTCGGTTTCATACACCAGGCGATTGGGCGTGTAGCTGGTCAGACGGATGGTGGAGAGGCTGTCGCGGTGGCTTTCGACCAGGCCTTTCAGGGCATCTTTGAAGCGGGAGTCTACCACGGCTGTTACGGCAGGATCGGCTGTGTCCAGGGCGTCAATCTCTTCGTTGGCATTGTTCACGTACTGTACCTGGTCGACAAACCACGCGTTGCCGTAGGCGTAGGGGTTCAGGATGGGCACGGTCTGTCCCTGCTGTCCAGCGGGTAGGATGAAGTAGCGGGTGTTCAGCATGTTCAGCACGCGGAACTTCGAGGCGTCTACACTGTCCATCTTGCCGCCTGCACGGGCTATCGCGGAGTAAACAGCCTGCATTTCGGGGGCGATGTGGTACTCGATCATCTCTTGGTAGCGGCGCAGCTTGGCAGGATGGTAGCCACCCACACTCTTGTGCCAGTAGGAGGTGTTGTTCTCGTTGAAGGTGCTCGTTGTCAGGTTCAGCACGCGGTAGTCCAGGGTTGTGTCCTGCAGGATCAGCTCGTCGGCAGGCGTCTTGCTGAAGGTAGTAGTCTGGATGCTCTTCGACACGAACTGGGCATCGTTCAGGTAGCGTTTGTTCACGTTCCACATGTCCACCAGGCAGAGCACAGCGATGCCGGCCATGGTGAATGACTGCCGCAGCTTGCCCGTAGTGTAGAGCATGAGCAGCAGCAGGCCGATGGCGATGATGAGGAAGCTGCGCAGGGCATCGGCCTGTACCAGTGCGGCGCGCATTTCACCCAGATTGGCCAGGATGCCGTTCAGCTCGCTGGCGGGTATCATGCCTCCGTCGACGGCCTGTTGCAGCATCTGCGCTTCTTGGGCAGGCACATAGGAACCGCCCGACGAGGGTACGGCATACCACAGGGCCACGCCGGCTGTCAGCAGCAGGCTGATGCCCAGGGCCTTCAGGTTGGCGCGCAGTACGGTGGGCTCTTCCAGTATCTTCTTCAGGGCGAAGACGGCCAGCAGGGGGATGGTGAACTCGGCGATGACGAGGATGGACGACACGGCGCGGAACTTGTTGTACATCGGCACGTAGTCGATGAAGAAGTCGGTCAGCGGCATGAAGTTCTTGCCCCATGACAGCACGATGGAGAACAGCGTGGCGCCGATGAGAGCCCACTTCAGCGGCCCCTTCACTATGAAGCAACCCAGCAGGAAGAGAAACAGCACAAACGCACCCACGTAGACAGGGCCTGCTGTCATGGGCTGGTCGCCGAAGTACTGCGTCAGCTGGCTGTAGAGGCTGCTGTACATCGGGTTGGCTTTCTCCATCGCCGTTTCGCTTTGGCTCAGGGGCACGGAAGCGCCGCCCTTGAAGTTGGGGATAAGCAGCGTCCACGTCTCGCCGATGCCGTAGCTCCACTGCGTGATGTAGTCACGGTCCAGCCCGCTGCTGGCTTGCCTAGCAGCCTCGCCCGTCTGCACCAGTTCGCTTTTGCCGCGCATGGTTTCTTTGCTATATGTATAGGTGTGGTAGAGGTTCGACAGGTTGGCCGCCACGCCGATGAGGGCTGCCACTACCAGTACGGCGCTGGCCCGGAAGAACTGCGGCAGCGTCTTCTCGCGCCAGGCCTGTTCGAAGTAGGCACCCACGATAAAGAGGATGACGAACAGGAAGTAGTAGGACATCTGCACGTGGTTCGACGCGATTTGCAGGGCCACGAACACTGCTGCCACCAGTCCGCCCGCCAGCAGGCGTCCGCGGTAGGCCAGCACGATGCCCGCCAGCGTGGGCGGGATGTAGGCCAGGGTGATGAACTTCCAGATGTGCCCCGCCGAGATGAGGATGAAGAAGTAGGATGAGAACGCCCACAGGATGCCTCCCAGTGTGGACAGCCACACAGACAGGCCGAAGGCACGCAGCAGGATGTAGAAGCCCAGCATGAGGATGAACGTCAGCTGTACGTACTGCGGCAGGAACAGCTGGTAGGCCTTCTGTACCCATTGCAGCGGTCGGTTGGAATCGTACGAGGGCGAAATCTGGTAAGTGGGCATGCCGCCGAAGACGGAGTTGGTCCAGCGAGTGCGTTCGCCCGTCTGCTCGTAGTATTCCTTGGCCTCCTGTCCGATGCCAACGCCTGCCGCCGTGTCGTGCTGGAAGAGCACGCGGCCTTCGGTGTCGGCCGGGAAGAAGTAAACGAACGATAGCAGGGCGAACAGGACAATCGCCACCAGGTCGGGGAGTATTCTTTTCAGTGTCATAATTCTTTGGTCTTGTTTATGCGGACAAAGATAGCACATTCCTCCCATTTTCCACGCTCCCTGCAGACGTATTTCGGGGAAATGTCGTACATTTGCACACATTTTTTAAGCATCAATCAGAATATGAAGATAGGCATCATCAGTGCAATGGACAGCGAGCACCGCCAGCTGGCGGACCGCCTGTCGCAGAAGAGGGAGAGCGGCGAAGGCCGTTTCCGCTACGTGGAAGGCATCTTGGGCCGCAACGACGTCGTGCTCACCCAGTGTGGCATCGGCAAGGTGAACGCCGCCGTGGGAGCTGCTGAACTTATCCGCCGTCATCGGCCGGACTGCATTGTCAGCACCGGCGTGGCGGGAGGTATCGACGCAGGCCTGCGCGTGGGCGATGTAGTGGCCAGCGACCGGTTGGTCTATCACGACGTCTACTGCGGCAACGATGGCACCCGCTACGGCCAGGTGCAGGGTATGCCCCTTTACTACGAGGCTTCTCCCCAGTTGATGCGCCACGCGCTGGAGCTGAACGACGGCGCCGGACTGGAGAGCCGCATTCACGGCGGACTCATCTGCACGGGCGACCGCTTCGTGGAGGACGCCGCCGAGCTGGCCGCCATCAAGCGCCACTTCCCCCAGGGGATGGCTGTCGACATGGAGTCCGCTGCCATCGCCCAGACGTGTTTCGTCTACGGTGTGCCCTTTCTCAGCTTCCGCATCGTCAGCGACACACCGGGGGCGCACGACGACAACTTCGCCCAGTATCGCGACTTCTGGGCCACCATGGCCGAACGGTCGTTCCAGACGACGTGGGCGTTCCTCGAAAGGCTTGGCAACGCCTGAAATCATAATCCGTCCTGAAAAATGAATATTAACCACTCAAGAAACGATATGAATAAAATTCCCAGTTTTACCATCGACCACCTCCGCCTGCTGCGCGGCATCTACGTTTCGCGCAAGGACGAGGTGAACGGCGAAATCATCACCACCTTCGACATCCGTATGAAGGAACCCAACCGCGAACCTGCCCTCGGACAGGGTGCGCTGCACACCATCGAGCACCTGGCGGCCACCTACCTGCGCAACGAGCCGCAGTGGAAAGACCGCATCATCTATTGGGGCCCCATGGGCTGCCTGACGGGCAACTACCTGCTGATGCGCGGCAACCTGGAGCCGCAGGACATCCTGCTGCTCATGCAGGACACGTTCCGCTTCATCGCCCAGTATGACGGCGAAGTGCCCGGCGCCGCTCCGAAGGACTGCGGCAACTGGCTGCTCCACGACCTGCCCATGGCCCGCTGGGAGGCGGACAAATACCTGCGCGAGGTGCTGGAACACATGACTGCCGCCAATATGCGCTATCCCGAGAAGGCGGAGTAATTCCCGTGTGGAGTCAGCCGACCTATATCGGCTGGCCGTCGGAGGGCTCGGAAATGCCGCCGACCTATATCAGCTGGCTGTCGGAGGGCTCAGAAATGCCGCCGACCTATGTCGGCTGAGCGTCCTAGGCCTCGGACAGGCTCCCGACATAGGTCGGCTAACTATTTATCCGGGATTTTCCTTTCCCGTCAGATTATTTCTATTCCCTGCTCCTTGCACAGTTGCAGGCCCACATCTTTCAATTTGAACTTCTGTATCTTTCCGCTGCCCGTCATGGGGAATTCCTTGACGAAGAAGACGTACTTCGGTATCTTGTAGCGCGAGATTTTGCCCAGGCAGAAGTCGCGCACCTCGCTCTCGTCCATCGTGACGCCCTCGTGGAGGATGATGAAGGCGCCGACGGCCTCGCCGTACTTCTTCGAGGGGATGCCGGCCACCTGCACGTCCTTCACGCCGGGTAGCTGGTAGAGGAATTCCTCGATTTCGCGGGGGTAGATGTTCTCGCCGCCGCGGATAATCATGTCCTTGATGCGGCCGGTGATGCGGTAATTGCCTTGTTCGTCCTTCACGCCCAGGTCGCCGGAGTGGAGGAAGCCGTCTTTGTCTATCACTTCGGCCGTGGCTTCGGGGTTCTTGTAGTAGCCCTTCATGGTGTTGTAGCCACGGTTGCACATCTCGCCCTGCACGCCGACGGGGCATTCCAGGCCCGTCTCGGGGTCGATGACGCGCACTTCGGTGTGCTCGAAGTCGCGGCCCACGGTGGTGTAGCGCACTTCGGCGGGGTCGTCAATGCGCGTGTGCGTCATGCCCGGTGAGGCCTCGGTCAGGCCGTAGACGCTGGTCACTTTCATGAACATCTTCTCCTCCACCTGCTTCATCAGCTCGACGGGGCAGAGCGAGCCGGCCATGATGCCAGTGCGCAGACTGGACATGTCGAACATGTCGAACATGGGGTGGTTCAGCTCGGCGATGAACATGGTGGGCACGCCGTAGAGCGCCGTGCAGCGTTCCTTATGGATGGAGGCCAGGACGACGAGCGGGTCGAAACGCTCCACCATGACCTCGGTGCAGCCGTGGGTGAGGCAGTTCATCGTGGCCAGCACGACGCCGAAGCAGTGGAACAGGGGGACGCAGACGCAGAGCTTGTCGTCTTGCGTGAACTTCATGTGCTCGCCGGTGAGGAAGCCGTTGTTGGCGATGTTGTAGTGGGTCAGCATGACGCCCTTGGGGAAGCCGGTGGTGCCGCTGGTGTATTGCATGTTCACCACGTCGTGGCAAGTCACCTTCGCCTTCATTTCGTCTAGGCGGCTGTCGTCCACGTTGTCGCCCAACAGGAGGATTTCGGCGGTGTTGTACATGCCGCGGTATTTCTCCTGCCCGACGTAGATGACGTTCCGCATGTAGGGGAAGCGTTCGCTCCTGAGGTGTCCGCGCTGGCAAGTGCGCAACTCGGGCAGCATCGCGTAGGTCATCTGTACGAAGTCACTGTCCTTTTCGCCGTTGACGATGCACAAGGTGTGCATGTCTGAGTTCTGGCAGAGGTATTCCAGTTCGGACTGCTTGTAGTTGGTGTTCACGGTGACGTAGACGGCGCCTATCTTGGCGCAGGCATAGAGCAGGGTGAGCCAGTCGGGTACATTGGCGGCCCAGATGCCCACGTGCGTGCCGCGCTCCACGCCGATGGCGATGAGGCCCTTGGCCATGTCGTCCACACGGCGGTTGAATTGGCTCCAGGTGAAGCGCAGGTTGCGGTCGGAGTAGACGATGTATTCTCGGTCGGGTGTCGTTTCGGCCCAGTGTTCCAGCCACTGGCCGAGGGTGCGTTCGTATAACATAAGCGTTTTTCCTTTATTCGTTGTTTGTATAATGGTAGGTATCTGTCAGTTTCAGGGTTTGGACGCCGATGTTCAGCTCGGCTTGCGTATGCTGTTGCGAGGGCGAGGTCCACAGGGCGGTGTAGTTTCCGTCGGTTCCCTTGGCTATGCGGTAGATGCCGGGAGTGGTAGCTTTCACTACTGTGCCGTCGGGCAGGGTCAGTGTGGCGGGTTCGCTGGCGGCCAGCCAGCAGCTACTGTCGGCCAGCAGGACGGCTTGCACTGTATGGTCGTTGCGCAACACACGGATGGTGCTAAGGTCGAAGTCGGCGGTTTGTTCGCGGTCGGCATCGGGCAGGATGACGTATCGGTAGGAGGCATCCTTTGGAGTCGTGCCGTGGTTTAGACAGAGCTGCACCACGTTGCCGCTGACGGTCGTACCTTCGGGGTACATCTGCATCACGTCGTGCCAGTCGCCTGTTCGTCGTTCGGTGGTGGCTGTCGCCCTCAGGCCGTCTCCCCAGGCGATGTAGCCTATGCTGTTGTGGTGGAAGCGTACTTCTTTGCCACTGGCTGTTACGGTGCCTTCCGCTGTTTTCCAGTGTTCGCCGGGCAGCAGGACGAAGAGGTCGCCGTGGCGGTGGCACTGCTCGATGGCGGTGGTTACGGCCAGACTACTGTCAGCCTGTATGCCTGCTCCCAGGCAGAGAACAAAGCGGTCGGTGAAGATCCACGCCTTGCGGGCGCGTAGGCCGGCGCGGTCGAGGTCCATCACCGTCATGCCCTGCTTTCCGTCCGACAGTCCGCCCACGAAGTCGCTGTTGTTGCGCGGTCGGTCGCCCTTGACCACAGGCATGGGGGCGTCGGTGGCGAAGGCTGTCACGCCCGGCAGCTTGCGCCAGTCCCACAAGGGGAAGATGTCGAGGTATTCGTGTCCGTCCCGATAGAGATAAGTAGCTCCGTCGGCCGAGTAGAAGCCTTTCATGTTGTCGCCGTTCAGTGTTTCGGTGCCGATGACCTTGCGCGAAGCCATCTTCACCGTAGCCATCCACGTGGGGCGGCGGTGCACGGTATAGTTGGAGCAGAAGAAGTGCTTGTGGCCCGTCAGTCTGTTCGTGGCGTCGGGCCCGAAGTTCTCGCGACACAGGGCGCGGGCCGTCTCGTTGCAGGCTTCGGACGCGCCGCCTCCCAGTTCGGTAGCGGCAAAGGCGGTTCCCAGGCCTTTATGCACTTGCGATTGCTGGAAGAACTGCCGGCCCAGGGCGCTGATGTCCATCTTGCCTTTCCATAGGATCCAGCGGTAGCCTTCGTCGGTGAGGCGGCGGACAATCTCCAGCTGCTCGTCACTGAAGGCCAGCGAGGTCCCTGCGAAGACGCCTGAGTAGAAGCTCATGCTGGCCAGGAAGGACAATCCGTAGTTGCCGAATTGTTGTTGTGTGCCGTGCTGGTGGAAGCTCCAGTCGGGCTGGATGCCTTCGGTCTGTCCTGTGACGATTTCCGAAGCGATGCTGTCGCGCGCCTGACGCACCAAGTCCATGTCGTTTTGTAACAATGCGCGTACCAGGACGTTGCCTGCCAGCCACACTTTGTTCTGTCCCGTCATGCCGAAACGGGCATGTTCCATCACTTCGATGGCTCCCCGTCGTTCTTCGTCCGTCATCTGTGGTTCGAAGAGCAGGAAGGCGTTGCCCAGGGTCTTGGGCACACCTATCTGGTTGTACCACCAGTTCAGGCAGACAGGCTTGGTGGCAAACCACCAGCCGAGTGCCTTGTGTATGACTTTTTCCATCTCGGCAGAATGATAGTAGGAGCTGCCTGGGGTGGAGTAAAGCTTCACTAGCTCCAGGATACGTTCCGTGTGTATGCGTGGTTCCCATCCCGAACGCTTCTTGTCCTGGTAGTTGATGTCGGGCCAGGTACCTTCGGCAGTTTGTGTGGTTAGGAAGGTGCGGATGATGTCGGGATCTGAAGGATAGCGTTGGAACAGTTCCACCACAACTTGGTCAGACCCTCTCTCGGTACGCGAAAGGGATGACAACGTAGCGTTCAGATGAAATTCATCCGTTTCCGTCGGCAGTATCAGTTGGCTGAAGTTCTGCTTGATGCGAGTCAGCTCGGCGTCCTGGGCGGAAACACGTGTACACGCCACAGCCATAAGCAGTAGCGTGCCCGATACGAGTTTATGTAGATGCATGTGTTATACGGGTGTGTAGATTACTGCCAGTATTTTGGCAGCTTGTCCTTGATAAGCGTGTACGTGGTGAGGGACAATGGAATCGTAGTAGATGCTGTCGCCTTCCTCGAGCAGGTAAGTGTTTTTTCCGTAACAGATTTCCATGGTGCCTTGCATCACCATAATAAACTCTTCGCCTTCGTGTGAGGAGAGGACGAACTCGTTGTCGTCTGTCGGAGCTACGTCGATGATAAATGGTTCCATGTGGCGGTCGGCCTTCGATTTGGACAGGGAGTGGTATTCCATGTGCTTGCGACTTTGGATCGCATTGTTTGAGAAGCTGATGCTGTCGCTTGCTTCCGACTTGCGGCAGATGGCGGGTCCCATTTCGTCCTGATCGTCAAGGAAGGTGCCGAGGCGTACACCTAATACGCGGGCTATTTTGATAAGCGGTGCCAGCGAGGGCAGGTCGATGTTGTTTTCGATGCGTTCAATCTGTTCGATGGCCAGGCCGGAGCGTTCTGCCAGCTCTTCGCGGCTGATGTTCTTGCTTTCGCGAAGCGATTTGATTTTCTCGCCTACAATCTTGCTTGTGTCCATGGTAAGTATGTTTTTCGTTCTAAGTGATAATAATTTCAATGTATAGTGTGTGCAAATGTAAAACAAACTTTGACTTTTTGCAATGATTTGTAGGGAAAATGTCCTTTGTTGACGTGTTTTTGTGTTGGCTGATTCCAGTTAGAACCGGTATCCAAGGCCAATGGATATCGAGTGCATCAGCTTGTGAGCGGGCAAAGACAGCTTCCGTCCTTCGATGGTGATGTTACGACTACCACCATAGAGGTCGAAATCCGAGCAGGTATAGCCGAGCGAGAAAATGAATTCTCCGTTTATCTCCAATGAGAGCGCCGTGCGCAGGTGGTAATAGACGGTGCGGGCTCCTTGATTTTGGATGTATTCGCGACGGATGGTAGTCCACATGCCTGGCTTGTTGGGATAATAGTCGATGTTGAAACCACGGTTGGCGGGCAAGGGTAGAGTAAGACCAGGTGACAGGCTGAGGTAGAGTGCATAGTCCTTATCACGCCCCACCCACCATTTCGGCGTATTCAGTTGCAGGGCGGGCCGCAGGGCTAACAAGTAGCTGGGAGCATAATCGTCTGTATAGCTCCATCGGAGCTGTTTGTCCCGCGATGTTCCTGCAGGCGTATTGTCATGATAGGGACGGATAAACATCAGCCCCAGACTGGCTCCGACATAATCCAATGGCAGGAAGGCGACGGATGGTTCCACTTCCCAAGCGTCGTAATTGTTGAGAGCGCCTGCCAGTTCTACTTTCCAAAGCGGGCGTTTTCCCTTCTCTTGGGCAGGCAGAGCCATGCAGGCGCAGATGAAGAGTATGAAGAGTTTAGTTTTTTTCATGCATTTATTTTTTTGGCGACAAAGTTAGCGGGTATGGGGAGGGAATACAAGAAAGTGCGATGTACATCTGTTTTTAGCAAATTATTGTATATCAATAGAAAAGCAAAAACGGGTGATGTACATCGCACTTCAGAAGGTGGAAAAAGGATTACTCATCCGTATCCATCTTTCCATTGAAGGAGATGGATTGGCGTCGCGTGGGTTGGATGCGAATTTGTGTGGTACCGTCGGGATAGATGGTCAGATGGTACGTGTAGGAATCTTCGTCGTTTGTGGTCGTAAATCGGATTTCCTTGCGCCCTTTCTTGCCTTCCTTCGTTTCGTAGGTCTGGATAAGGGCGTCGAAGTTCAGTCCCTTTCCGCCGCCATAAGGCGCACTGTAGGCTTCGCCCACGTAGGGCAGGTAGGAGAGGACGGAATCGCCATGTATGGTCAGCGAATAGTTGTCGGTCAGGGCACGGCTCCGTCCGCGCATGGGTGTCATGTAATTTACTTCGATGCGGTAGCGACGGGCCTCGAGTGCCTCCTTGACGGTCTGTTCAGTGCGTGCCTTTTGTGCCTCTTTGTCCGTCTGCTGTGCCTGTATGGGAGCGGCAGATGCCAGTGCGCAGGCTATGAAGGCGGTGTAAATTGATTTTTTCATATTCTTGCTCCTTTCTTGTTTAAGGTGGGTTTTACTACAAAAATAACGTATATTTGTAGGAACTGTTTGTCCTTTTCGTTCTTCTTTTTTCTTTTTCGGTATAATTAACGGGTGGAAAAACATAGTTTCTTTTGATAGAAAGCATTGCTTTTCTTGTCTTAAAACATAGTTTTCTTTAGTCGAAAACATAGCTTTCTTTTGGCAGGTCGCTACCTCGTTTTTCATGAGCAGAAAGAAGGCTTTTCGCTGGGGCATTTGCAAAAGCCCAAGAATATCCTTACATTTGTCGGAAACAACCGACTGACAACCATGCAACCAACATTTTCCATCCGTTTTTCTCCCTTGCAGGGATATACCGACGCCATCTACAGGCAGGCTCATGCACGTTTCTTTGGCGGCGTTGAGTGCTATTATTCGCCGTTTGTCAGAGTGGAACATGGTGAAATCAGGCGGAAAGACGTGCGCGATATCGAGCCTGAGAATAACGAAGGCTTTCGGTTGGTGCCCCAGCTCATTGCTCCTGATCTAGAGAAGGCGGAGCGGGTTCTCGAACTGTTTGTATCGAGAGGCTATCGCGAGGCAGATTTGAACTTGGGTTGCCCTTTTCCTTTGCTGGCTAAACGACATAACGGGGCAGGCATGTTGCCCTATCCCGAGGAGGTGGAAAACCTGCTGACCACGCTCTGTCAGAAGTTCCCCCAGATGCGTTTGTCTGTCAAGTTGCGATTGGGATGGGAGCAGGCGGATGAATGCCTGGCTCTGTTGCCTTTGCTCAACCGTTTGCCTTTGTCGGACCTTATCTTGCATCCGCGGCTTGGCAAGCAGCAGTATAAGGGAGAGGTGGATATGGAGGCTTTCAGTGCGTTTTACGAAGGGTGTGAGAAGCCGCTTTTCTATAATGGCGACCTGCTGACGGTTGCTGATATTAGTCGTGTTCGCGAGCGTTTTCCCCGTTTGGCAGGTGTCGTTGTCGGACGTGGCTTGTTGGCCAATCCGGCTTTGGGCTTGGAATACGCACGTGGCAGTGAACTTTCCGAGGCAGAGAAGCGTGAGAAAATCAGGTTGATGCATTCCGATGTTTTTTGTCGCTATGCCGAGCTGTTGCAGGGAGGCGACCGTCAGTTGCTGATGAAGATGAAGAGTTTTTGGGAATACCTGCTACCCGAAGGCGATCGCAAGGCACGCAAAGCCATCCATAAGACTTCCAGGCTTGATGCTTATCAGGCGGCGGTGAGTACTCTGTTGCGATTTTGATCGCTTTCTTTGGCGGTTGTTGTATTAAATGAATGTTAACCCAAATGCAATGCTGTAGCAGAAAGTTTTGTTTGTGACTTTTTATAAGTTACTTTTGTGATGTTAAATCTTTTATTTTCAATTATTAATTAATAGTGACCTTATGAAATCTAATCCAGTATTTCCTCTTTTGTATTCCGCTTCTTTCCTGTCGATGGCATTGCCGCTTGTGGCGGCAGAGAAGTCGGGCAATGGTTCGGACCGTCCGAACATTATCTTCATTCTCTGTGACGACATGGGTTACGGTGACTTGGCCTGTTACGGACAGAAATATATTCAAACTCCCAATTTGGATCGTATGGCTGCCGAGGGCATGCTTTTTACGCAAGCTTATGCAGGGAGCCCTGTTAGTGCGCCGTCACGTGCCTCACTGATGACTGGCCAGCACTCAGGCCACGGGCATGTGCGTGGAAACAAAGAATATTGGATCAATGCGCCTTTGATGAAATATGGTAACAATGATGAATATACCGTTGTGGGACAGGAACCCTACGATCCTGGTCACATTATTCTGCCTGAGATCATGAAGAAGAATGGTTATACCACCGGCATGTTCGGCAAGTGGGCGGGCGGCTACGAAGGCTCATGCTCCACGCCCGACAAGCGCGGCATCGACGAGTATTATGGCTTCATCTGCCAGTTCCAGGCCCATCTGTACTATCCGAACTTCCTGAACCGTTATAGCAAGTCGAAAGGCGATACGGCTACTATTCGCGTCACGATGGACGAAAACATCCAATATCCGATGTATGGCGACGACTACAAGAAACGTCCCCAATATTCAGCTGACATGATTCATCAGGAGGCTTTGGCCTGGCTCGACAAGCAGGACGGTAAACAACCTTTTTATGGCTTCTTCACCTATACATTGCCTCATGCAGAACTGGCTCAGCCTAATGATTCGATTCTAAAGGCTTATAAGAAGAAGTTCTTCGTGGACAAAACGTGGGGCGGTAGCGAAGGTTCGCGTTATAATGCCGTGGTGCATACACATGCCGAGTTTGCGGGCATGATTACCCGTCTGGATGCCTATGTGGGCGAGATTTTGGCCAAGTTGAAAGAGAAGGGGCTGGACGAAAATACATTGGTAATCTTCAGCAGCGACAATGGTCCTCACGAGGAAGGTGGTGCCGATCCAGAGTTCTTCGGGCGCGACGGTAAGTTGCGCGGTTTAAAGCGTCAGTGCTACGAAGGCGGTATTCGCATTCCCTTCATCGTACGCTGGCCGGGACATGTACCTGCCGGTACGGTAAACGACCACCAGCTGGCCTTTTACGACGTGATGCCTACGTTCTGCGAGCTGATAGGCGACAAGAAGTTCCCTAAAAAGTATCTGAACAAGAAGCTGGAAGGCGATTGCTTCGACGGTATCTCGTTCGCTCCGACGATGCTGGGGCAGGACGACAAGCAGCAGAAGCATGACTTCCTGTATTGGGAATTCCATGAAACAGACCAGATTGGTGTGCGTATGGGTGACTGGAAACTGGTTGTGAAGAAAGGAAAACCTCATCTCTACGACTTGGCAACGGACATTCACGAAGATCATGACATAGCTGCCCAGTACCCCGATATTGTAGAGCAGATGGTAGGAATCATTCATCGCGAACACCGCCCGAGCGAGTTGTTCAAGGTGACATTGCCCTAATGGAAAGACAGATGATATAACGAAAGAAGGCTGCGCTCACGAACGCAGCCTTCTTTCATTATCATCCTTTAGGATTGTGGTTCGAGCGTGATGCAGTCGATGTTCGGTGTCCAGGTGTAGGCGCTGCCCAGACGTATGGTGTTGCGCCCGGGTTCCAGTCGGACGGGTAGGCTGACGGTACAGATACCTTCGGAGCGGTTTTTCGCCAGCTTCTTAATGGGAGCGTAGACGTGTCCATTTACTTCTACCTCGATGAGGCGATCGTTCACTTCGCGTTTCCCCGCTTCGGGAGGCAGGTAGGCGATGGTCAGTGTGTAGCTGCCCCCTTTGTCGCTATGGACGTTGCTCCATTCCATGTAGTTGTCTTTGCTTCCGCCGATGTGGGTCACAATCATTCGTCCCGAAGCTCCTTCAAATGGTTGGGGGCTGATGATGCGTTTCTGTTTGCCCAGGTCATTGTAGAGAGGAAGGTAAGCCCATTCGGCTTCATAGCGGGTGGGTTCGAGGCGTTGTTCTGCCTCGAGGCGCAGAATTTTTACACTGTGCGGCGGTAAGGTATACGACAGATATTCTCGGATTGCTTTTTCGTCTTTTTGCTTCACGAGGTCGCGTACTTTCACTTTCCCGTCCAATTCAAGTAGGTCCAGCGGAACATGGAAGGCACATGTGCTGTCCGACGGATTGTAAAGGGCAGCGGCACGCACATTACCGCGCAATTGTTCGATGTCTTTCACCAATACATACCCTTTGCCTTCGTGTTGTACTACATAGGCCTGGAGACCTAGTGGATCCTGGTTGAGCGCTATCAGTTCCTCGTTTTTCAGCAGTTTCAGGGAGGCGTCGGGGATAGCAGTCAGGTCACATCCGATGAGCAGTGGAGAACTCATGAGACACCACATCCCGAAGTGTACTTCCTCTTCCGTTTGTGTCAGGCCACGGCCTATTTCCAGCATGTCCATGTCGTTGTAGTGTCCGCCTCCGGCATAAGCAGAGAGGTAGAGGTTTTTCCGGATGATGGACTTCACGGAACTCCAACGGGGCGATATATCGCCGCTGATGCGCCACGAACGGGCCAGGTCGCGTGCCCAGGTGCCGGGAAAGGCCCATCGGCAGATGTTGACCGAGATGTCACGTGGACACACTTCTCGAATGGCTTTGCTGATGGCTGTATAACGTTCACGTTCATCCAAATCGAGTTGCTGTCCGGCACCGCAATAGTCTATCTTGATAAAGTCGAAACCCCATTGGTTGAAGTAAAGGTCGGCATCCTGCTTCTCATGGCCGTACAGGCCGACGCCTATCCCATTGGGATCGGCATCCCAAAGCGAACCGCAGGTGTTGGCTCCGGCATCGGAGTAGATACCGGCTTTCAGTCCGAGGCGGTGAATGTGGTCGGCTACACACTTGACGCCGTTTGGGAAACGTTTGGGGTGGGTTTGCAGTATCCCCTTTTCGTTGCGGTATCCGAAGAAGCCGTCGTCGATGTTGATGTACCGATAGCCGACATCTTTCAGTCCGAGCGATACCATGGCTTCGGCTTGCCGTTTGATGAGGCTTTCGTTGATGTTGATGCGGTAAGTGTTCCACGAACTCCAACCCATGATTGGTGGTTCGACGGGTTGGATGGTTTGTGCATCGGCACTGATGGCCGACAGAAGGAAAATAGAAAGAGCGTAGAGTGCTGAAAATGTTTGTTTCATGGCATACAGATGTTGGATGATGAGGCAAATATAGCTATTTCCCTTGGATAGTTTCTGCTGTATGCAAACAATTCCAGGAAATAACGGAATATGGGGTGACCCGTTATTTCCTGGAATTGTTATTTCCTAAGAATACGTTATTGTTTCAAGTTCGGGTTTAATATTGCATCTTCATAGGGGTAGGGCGAATACATACGGCTGTCGTCCCACGTACCACTGACCGCTACGGCTTCTTTTCGGAAGATACCTGGTGCAACCTCGATTTCGGGATTTTCCTTGCGGAATTCGAAATGTTCCTTGTAGCGGTACATGCGGAACATGTCGCGGGCGCGGCTGGCCAGTCCGGCCCAATAATATCCGGCTATTTCCCATCCATGTTCATTGTATCCGGCTTCGGCCAATTGTTCGGGTGTCATGGAGGTTGAATAGATATTGGAAGCTTCTCCGTCGGCGCGGTTACGTACACGGTTCAGCATCTCCACTGCCTTGGCGGTTACTTTTCCCGAACGTCCTATTGCTTCGGCATACCAGCAATATACTTGCGATAGGCGGATGATTTGCACGGTTTTTTCACCGTTTGCTGAAAGAGGTGTCGGGTCGGTGTAGTCAAATTCCATACCTCTTGCCGAGCTTTCGGCTGTTTTCATAAAGACAGGAGCCACCACTTCACGTGAAGGAGGATCAGTGTCGTACCACCAGTCGTGCAGTTCCCCGTCGGCCAACATTATTTTGGGGAAATAAGTGGCATCTTTACGCGGCCCTTCGGGGAATTCTTTCCAGAACTTGATTTCGCCATTGGTGTCGCCCCATCCGCCTTGCTTCATGTCAAGCAGGAAGTCAGTCAGTGGAATCATTTGGGCGGTACGGTCACGGTTATAATATACACCGAGCAGCACTTCGGGATTGTTTTCGTTGTAGGCCATTGAATAGACTTGGCTGTACTGGTCCAGCAGTTTGTAGTAATAGGTCCCGTTTTCGGCTCCGTCTATCACTTCCTCAGCTTTTTGGGCGGCTAGGTCGTAGTATTCCGTTCCTTTGTTGAGCGGCCAGCCGGCCATACACATATATATATAGGCCATGGTGGCTTTGACGGCTCCTTGGCTGACGGCAATGTTGATCCCATTGCGGGCGTAGGGTTCGCTACTATACATGGCAGGGCATCCTTCTTCGGCAATTTTCAGATCCGAAAGGATAAGTTCGTACACCTCTTCTATTGATTTCAGGGGAGCGTTGTAGTCTATTTCCTCTTCCAGCATGACAGGTACTTTACCCCAAGTAGTTACCAGATAGAAGTAGGAGTAGGCCCGCCAGTAATGAGCTTGTGCAAGTGCCTGCTTGATGTCCTCGGCACTGACGTCGGGCGTACGTTCGGCATTGTTGATGATGAAGTTGGCGGCCTTGATGACCTTGTATCGCTGTTCCCACATGCTTACCAGCCACGAGTTGTTGTCGCTGACGCTGTATTGGTCATGCTCGCGCAGAGGCTGCTTGTTACTGGCGGGATGGGTGGAGATGTCGTCACCGGCCAAGAAATTGGTGCCGCAGTAGTTGTTTTGTCCCTGTGAAGTGGCTACGACGGAATAGAGAGCGTTGAGCGATGCGTCCAAGTCTTCCTTACTACTGAAGAAACCTTCGGTCGTCAATTGTCCGTAAGGTTTTTCGGTCAGGAAATCCTCGCAGGCCGAGAGACTGAGAGCTACTGTGGCTGCCAGGAGTATGTTTTTGATATACAGATGAGTTTTCATGTTCTTATTCTTTTAGTGAGTGGTTAGAATCTGAGTTTCACGGCAAAGGTGAATGTTCGTGGTATGGGATAGGCACCGTAGTCCAGTCCGTCGTAGCTTGAATATACTTCGGGATCCATACCCTTGTACTTGGTGATGGTCAACAAGTCTTGTGCACTGACCGTCAATTGTATGCCGGCGAATTTGGCCACTTTACGCGGAATGTTGTAGGACAGACTGATATTCTTCAGTTTGATGAACGAAGCGTCTTCCAGCCAGAAGTCGGAATTGGCATAACTCTTGTTATCGGTATTGCTGATGCTGGGATAGAGGGCTTCGGATTTGTCGGTAACGTAGTCCCATCCTTTGAAATAGGCATCGCGCAGAGTGATAAAACGTGACACACCGCTCATGGAGGCCGTCGTGAAACGGCTTATGTTCAGACGGTTATATCCGGTAGCTGCATTGAAGAACAAGTTCAGTGTCCAGTTCTTCCACGTGATGGTGTTGTTCCATCCCAGTGTCCATTTGGGGCTGGCCTGTCCCTTGATGACAAGGTCGTCTGAGGTGGGAGAGGTGGTCAGTGTACCATCGGCTTTCTGGTAGAGGTTGGCGCCGTTTTCATCAAAGCCTTTCCATTGATATACATAGAACGAGCCTAACGGATAGCCGGGTTTCATAATCTGCATGGCACCGCCCAGATCGCTGTAGTTGGCACTGAGTACAAAGTCGTTGCCGGCCAGGTCTATGACTTCATTCTTTACATAGGCGGCGTTGAAACTGGTTTCCCATACGACGGTACTTTTCACCGGGAAAGTACTCAATGAGAATTCGACACCGGTATTGTTCAGCTTACCCTGGTTCACCCAGTAGGTACCACCGCCGTTGTATCGGGGGACTTGCTTTTGGAAGAGCAGATCGACCGTACGCTTCTTGAACCAGTCCACCGTGAGGTCCACGCCGAAAAGACTCAAGTCGAGACCTACGTCATACTGATAAGTTTTTTCCCATGTAAGGTCGGGAGTCGCAAATTGATTTCCCCAGTAACCTGTGTATCCGGTTGTGATTCCCCAGCCATAGGTGGTACTTGAAAGCATACCCAAGGTACTGTAGGCAGAAATGGCTTCGTTACCAGTGACACCGTAGCTGGCACGCAGTTTCAGTTGTTTCAGGATATGTTGGTTTTCCATGAATTTTTCTTGGGCGATATCCCATGCCACTGCAGCCGAGGGGAACCAACCCCATCGGTGGTTCTTTTGGAATTTCGACGAACCGTCGGCACGAAGGGAGGCGGTCAGAAAGTAGCGCTTTTTATAGTCGTAGCCCAGTCGGAAGATACCCGATGCCAGGGAAGATTTGACGTATGAATTGCTTTCGGTACGTACAGCGGCATTGCCGATGTTCCAGTAGCCTACGCTTTCGTTATTCAGGTTCGAACCTCCGGCACTGAGGCCCGTGTCGGTGCTGTGGCTGATTTCCCATACGGCAGTGGCCGACAGGGTATGATCACCGAATTCTCCTTGGTAGCTCAGGTTGTTGGTGTTCTGCCAGTAGCGGTGCAGGCTGCTGCTGTTGTTCATGCTGTTGATGGCACCCGGAGCTACCAGCTTGGAACTGAACGAATAGGAAGGACTATGGTCGTAGTCGTATCCGCCTTGTACGGAGAATGTCAGTCCCTTGGCAATCTTGAAGAGCAGTGTCAGGTTGGCGTTGACGTTATAGCTGTAAGAGTCGCTGTAGTTTTCCATTGCCACGCCATACGGGTTGTTACCGGTTCCGATATTGTAGGGGTCGTTGTTATAAATACCAGTCTCAGGATCGCGCAGCTCCATGGTAGGTGAGAAATTCAGTACGTGGAACCAGCTTGGTGCTCCGTTCTCTTGATGAATAATGGCCGTATTCAAGCGGGTTGAGATGGATAGCCAGGGGCGCAGGTCTGCGTTGATATTGGCACGGAAACCATAGCGCTTGTATTTGGAGTTGATGGTGACTGCCTCCTGGTCGAGTACATTACCCGAAAGGAGGTATTTTACCTTTTCCGTACCTCCCGAGATTCCTATACTATAATCTTGGGTCAGGGCCGTACGGGTCATGAGGTCCACCCAATTGATTCCTTTCGTTCCGTTCTTATAGGCCTCCAGATCGGCGGCCGAGATGGTTTGTGATCCTCGGATGTCATTCAGGGCCAGTGCGTATTCGTAAGGGCTAAGCAGGTCGTAGTCTTTTCTGACGGCTGCCAGTCCAATTTGAGCGTCAAAGGTCACCTTGGCCCGTCCTTCCTGTCCGTTACGGGTTGTTACGAGGATGACACCGTTGGCTCCTCGCGAACCGTAGATGGCGGTGGAGGATGCATCTTTCAATACTTCCATAGACTGAATGTCTTGTGGGTTCAGTCCGTCAAGGCCGCTCGATGAGATGATACCGTCGATGACGTAAAGCGGATCACTGCTTTTGTTGATAGAGGTGGTGCCTCGGATGCGTACCTTTGCACCGGCACCGGGCATACCGCTGCTGTTTGTCACTTCTACACCGGCCGTTCTTCCTTGTAGAATCTGGGATACACTTTTTACCGGTTGGGTTTCAAAGCTTCGGGAACCTACAGTCGATACCGATCCGGTCAGGTCGCTTTTCTTTACGGTGCCATAGCCCACTACTACCACTTCTTCCAACATTTGGTTGTCTTCCTTCAGGATAATGTTGTAGGTGGAATTTCGTTGTCCGACTCTGGTCTCTTGGGTGTTATATCCCAGGTAGGCGATGACCAGAATGGTACGTGGAGTCACTTCCAGTGCGAATTTACCGTTGATGTCGGTTGTCACGCCGATGTCCGGATGTCCTTTGACACTCACTGTGGCACCGATGATGGGGATACCTTGTTCATCGGTTACGGTTCCTTCGATTTTCTTTTTCACACCGTCTGGTGGAGTGTTCTCGTCTGGTGGAGTTTGTACTGTGTATTCATCCGCTTGTGAAGATGCGGCTCTCTGTGCGGGCAGATGAAGGGGAAGTGATGAAATCACAACAATTACTGCTGCCCATCTGATTTTTTTGATTATTTGGTTTTTCATATATGTTGTTGATATGGTTGAATATAGGGGTAACAACAAATCATGTACCAAATAATGCTTGTGTTTTCTAATTCGTTGATATATAGATTGATATGGTAATGCTAAAACTTGGCTTTTATAATAGATATTGTAGAAAACGGTGATTTTGATGTGGAAATATTCCACACTCATGAAAACAGATCAGGCACGAACTGCATATATGCGTTCGTGCCTGAGAAATAGAGAATGGATCGCTATTTTATTTCACTTCCCAAGTATCATTGGTCATCAACAGCTCCTCGAAGTTGTGATAGTTCTTCTTGGCGCTCACTTCCTCGATTTGGGCATGTACGGCTTCGTCGTAGGTCGGCTCGTCCACATCGCGGATGACACCGAGGGCGATGGGGAAGTCCGGTCCTTCCATCAGAGCGAGTTTCAGCTGCAGGGTGTTGTCCATGCAGTGGGCGTCGTGCACCAGAATGTCTTTCTCGGTGATTCCGTTTTCGCCAAGCTTCACCACTTTCAGGCCGAAGCCTTCCTGCATCAAGCCATATTCGCGGTTTTCACCGAAAATCATCGGCCTGCCGTGTTCCAGATAGATGGCGTTCTTGGCGCGTCCTTCTTTGTTGTAAACAGAGTTGTGCGTACCGTTGTTGAAGATGACGCAGTTCTGGAGGATTTCGCAGACGGCGGCACCGTTATGGTTGTAGGCTGCTTTCAGGATTTCTACCGTGCCGGCGGCATCGGTGGCTACGGCACGTGCGAAGAAACGTCCGCGTGCGCCGAAGCACAGCTCGGCGGGATGGAAAGGATCCTCTACGGTACCGTAGGGCGATGACTTGCTGACAAAGCCGCGGGGCGACGTTGGCGAGTATTGTCCTTTGGTCAGACCGTAGATGCGGTTGTTCAGCAGAATCATGTTCAGGTCGATGTTGCGGCGTACGGCGTGGATGAAGTGATTGCCGCCGATGGCCAGTCCGTCACCGTCGCCTGAAATCTGCCAGACGGCCAGATTGGGATTGGTGACTTTGGCACCGGTCGAGATAGCGGCTGCACGGCCGTGGATGGTCTGCATGGCATACGTATTCATATAATAGGGTAGACGGCTGGAACATCCGATACCCGAGATGACGGCCGTTTCCCACGGAGCCTTGCCTATTTCGGCCATGGCCTTGTGCAGGGAGGCTAGGAAGAAGTGGTCGCCGCAGCCCGGACACCAGCGGGGTTGTCCTTTCTTGAAGTCTTTAGCTGTATATTCGTTCATAATTGTGTCCTCCTCGATTTTATTGGTTAATGATTTCGTTGAATGCTTTGACCAGTTCGGCTACGACGAAGGGTTGTCCTTTCACTTCGTTGAATTGGTAAGGAGTGAAATTGTTTACCTTCATACGCAGATAGGCGGCAAACTGTCCCAAGTTCTGTTCGGCTACCACTACTTTCTTGTAGCGTTTCAGTACCTCTTCTGTGTTCTTAGGTAGCGGGTTCAGGAAGCTGAAGTGTGCCAGAGCTACCTTCTTCCCTGCTTTGATCATTTCGTCCATAGCTGAATAGAGGTGTCCGTACGTACCGCCGAAACCGACGATAAGCAGATCTGCGTCGTCGGCACAGCCTTGTACCTGAACGTCGGGCACGGGAATCTTGGCTACTTTCTCGGCGCGCAGGTGACACATCAGGTTATGGTTCTCCGGGTCGGTGGAGATGGCACCCGTATTACTGTCTTTTTCCAGACCACCCAGGATGTGCGTGTAGCCTTCTTGACCGGGGATAGCCCAATAGCGGACACCGGTTTCGGGATTGCGGCGGTAGGGTGTATAGTTGTCTTTCATGTCGGTGGGCGCATAAGGCGGGTTGATGGCCGGGTACTCGGCTAGCTTGGGCAACTTCCAGGCACCTGAGCCGTTGGCTACGTAACCGTCGGTCAGCAACACGACAGGTGTCATGTGCTCCAGGGCAATCTTGCTGGCCATATAGGCAGCATCGAAACAGTTGGTAGGCGATGTGGCTGCGATGACTGGCATGGGGCTTTCACCATTACGGCCGAAGAGGGCTTGTAACAGGTCGGTCTGTTCCGACTTGGTGGGCAGACCTGTGGAAGGACCGCCGCGCTGTACGTCGAGCACCACGAGCGGCAGCTCGGTAATGACAGCCAGGTTCATGGCTTCGGACTTCAGACATACACCGGGACCCGAGGTGGAGGTTACGGCCAGTGCGCCGGCAAACGAGGCTCCGATGGCGGTGGCGCAACCTGAAATTTCGTCTTCACACTGCACGGTCATTACGCCCAGTGACTTGTGCTTGGACAATTCGTGCAGCACATCCGTGGCTGGAGTAATGGGGTAGGAGCCGAGGAATAGTTTCAGTCCGGCTTTCTCGGCAGCGGCGATGAAGCCGTATGCTGTAGCCTTGTTGCCGGTGATGTCCATGTAGCGTCCGGGCACTTTCACCTTGCTTTCGATGCGGCAAGTGGCATGTGCGATGGAGGCATGCGTGTTGTGTCCGTAGTCCCATCCGGCATGGATAACCTTGATATTAGCTTCGGCCACTTCGGGCTTTTTGCCGAACTTCTCGCGGATGAAGTCTTCGGCTATCTTGAGGTCGCGGTCGAAGAGCCAGCACACCAAACCGACGGCGAACATGTTGCGGCATTTCAGGATGGATTTGTTGTCCATGCCCGTTGAGGCCAGGCAGTCTTTCACCATCGTCGTGATGGAGGCGGCAATGACTTCCTGCTTGATGCCCATTTCTTCGATGGGGTTTTCGGTCTGGAAGGCTGCCTTTTCAAGATCAGACTTCTGGAAAGCGTCGGTGTCAATGATAATCGTACCGTTGGGTTTGACGAATTTATATTGTGTCTTCAGTGCGGCTGCGTTCATGGCCACCAGTACGTCACACTGGTCGCCGGGTGTATATACCTTCTGTGCACCGATGTGTACTTGGAAGCCGGAGACACCCGTCAGTGAACCTTGCGGTGCTCTAATATCTGCCGGATAGTCGGGAAAAGTACTGATGTCGTTTCCTACCGTAGCCGAAACTGTTGAAAAGATGTTGCCGGCGAGCTGCATTCCGTCGCCGGAGTCGCCGGAGAAGCGTACTACCACTTCGTCCAGGTCTTTGACCATCATGTCGTTTGCCATAACTTAGGATTTTCTTAGGTTAATTTTATGGATATGCGTTCAACGCAGTTCGCAAATGTCGGAAAGTTAATCGGATTAACAAAACTTTTTTCGGAAAATCGGCAGAAAGTATTATCTTTGTGGCCTATTCCTGCACACAGATGCAGGATTTTCATTTAAAGGCCTTGTAGTTCAACGGATAGAATAGAAGTTTCCTAAACTTTAGATAGGGGTTCGATTCCCCTCGGGGCTACGAAAGCAGAAGGAGATTCTAAAATTTAATTCTTTAGAGCCTTCTTCTGCTTTCTTTTTTAGGTCATCAAGGAATAAACTTGTTCCTTTAACAAGTTGTTGTCATACTATTCTCCTAAGTAATAAGAAGGTACGGGTGCTTGTGGATATCCCATGGAGCGTTGGCAAATATAGCTTCGATAGATAGGATCTTGCATGAGACATGTTCTTCTGTCTTTTGCAGGGATATTGGTCGAATAGATTCTGATTTCTCCAGGGAGAGACGTTACAATTTCCTCGCGCCAATCGCCGTATAAGTCACCTATCATTAAAATACTTCCTTCTATGTCATGGGTTAATGTCTCTCCCTTCCATTTGATTATATTGGATTGATTTTTGTGTTGACCGGATATGAAAGTTTCTCTTATCTTATCTGCATCCCACCATGCCCAGTTACGGCATCCTGGAATCTCTCCATTGACTTGAACATAGGTTCCATTTGCACTTAATAAATATTTGTCATTGCTTCCACCTTTGCGATCTTCGCTGGCAAAACATTCTAATCCGGGCATCGAGGAAGTTATATCTGCGACCATCCCATCGCCTACGTGGAAGGTCTTTCTGTTTATGTCCCAGATAGATTTACCGGTTTTAGCATCTACCATGCATACCCCTCTTCCATTGGTTTGCCATGGCTCTAAGCATAAAAAAACTTCTAAGCCTGGTCTTGTAGGGTCTATATCTGTCAGATAGGCTTTATCGGGATGTCCTAGTCCAGTTGACCAAAGTAGAGTTCCATTATCATCAAGCATACAGGAACCAAGTAGAATTTCATCTTTTAAATCTCCATCAACATCTCCGCATACAATGCTGTGTGCCCCCATGCTTCGAACAATCGGGTTTTCTTCATCTCCATCCCATCTCCATTGTCTCTTTAATTTTTTCCCATCCCATTGCCAAGCATCTACTACCATTAGTTTATATGTTCCGCGACAAGCTAAAATAGAAGGAGTCTTTCCGTCCAAAAAGGCCATAGCCATTTGGTTTCTGTTTTGTCTGACCAGATTGCCGTAACGTTCATTGCGTTCTGGCCAATTTACTCTGGCTAATTCTTTGCCTGTCATACCATCCCAAATACTTAAATATTCTTCACCAGAATCAACTCTTCCTTCGGCATTGCGTGCAGCATTTTGGGGTGCGGTTTTAATGGCAATTTCTGCTTTCCCGTCGCCGTTGAAGTCATAAGCTATGAAAGGAGAGTACCAGATACCGGGTTCAATGCCTAAACCTAAATCTTTACTCCATAGTTTCGTTCCGTCACTCAGGTAGGCTTCAATTTGATAGGTAGTTCCGTTTTTGTCTCCTGGCATTCCAGGGTCAATATTACTGTCTGGAGTTCGTATGATGTAGTCGAACGTTCCGTCTCCGTTCAGATCTGCTACAGCTACTTTCCCTGCTTTAATATTGGGATTAATTTTTATTGATTTGTAGTTTGTTAGTTCGCTAAATTTTATACAGATTTGCGAACCTTCCAGTATGTTCTTGTTATCAATCTCTTTTATAGATCTTACTTCATAATGGACCTTTTCAGTAGATGGATGAAGATCGATAAAGTCGCATGTGTTTGATAGAGGATTTTGAGTCAGGCGAATACGTTTCCCTTCTGTGTCTTTGTATACATGAAATTGTACATCATCTCCATCGCTTTCTAACAATCTCCAGCTCAAATATACTCCTTTACTATCAATTGTAGGAATGGCTGTAAGTCCTCGATTTAAATTCTCTTTGACTCTTTCTTTTGCAAATCCTACTACATATGGCTTTTCCTGATGATTCGGTGAGAGAATCTCATAATAATAGGTTCGTTCACGCAAATCCTGTGCATGCATGACATTGAGATTAGCCATTGCAACCGTTCCTAAAAGAATTAATATGCCTTTTCTGTTCATATTTATTTGTTTATAAATTGTGATTTATTCTTCGTTTTCTGGATTTTAGAATAGTACTAATCTCTCACCAGTGTTACCGACATTAGTCCGATAATAACTTCGTTAGCTATCGTTTTCAGGTAAAGCCGATCTAATTCTTTATCAGAATCAAGTGGTAGGTCCAATAGAGTAGCCATTCCTCCTTCTATATAGATGGGATTGTTAGACATCTGTTTTTTAAGCTTTCCGGCATGATAGGTATCTATCTCACCTGTTTTCAGACGTATTCTGTATGGTCGTGGATCATTACTGTAGAATGCTGCGTTATCAATAAATATGTCCTGATCCAGTGGAAGTAGATTTTCAGGAAGTACCAGTTCCAATACGTTTTCAGTGCCATCTTTATATCGGACGGTTATGGTTCCGTTCAGACAATGGGATTGCATGTGATAAGTGGAAGCGGCTACCAATAGATAAGCCTTTGATGCTTTGCCATGCAATGCGATAGACAGTGAATCCGGATAATTGTCCCATAAGGTGGTGAAGGCTATGTTCTTTTTACCTTCAGTGGCAGAAGTCCTGAATGGAATTCCTTGAGGCATTAAGAATATGCCATTTTTTACTTTTGAACGTAACCCCGTATCTTCTATTGGAGACAGGTCATTCGGGTGGCACCATTGTCCCATTCCTTGAGTTGGTACGCACAAAGTTGTATAGGGCCATCGTGGAGATTTATATTTCCCGTATGCGAATATATTATTGACTTCATCGTTAAAATATGCGTCCATACTTACTGTATCATATAAGGTTGATGCTGGATTCTGTAGATTCCAGTTTATAGCTTTCAGTGTATAGGTTTTGTCCGGAGTACTTACTGTAATTCGGTTTGTACCCATGGAAGCGATGGGCGTCTGACAGGTAAATGTCTGTTTACCACCGGCCGGGATGTTTACATTTTCTACGTTAGTCGTGTTGTTTATTTGAATATTCCCTTTGATTGCCTTTCCTGTATGGTTCACCAGCATGAATTTTAGAGAGTCGGAATCTGGGTTATTTATAATTTCCAGCGGTTGTAAGATATGTATATGAACTGGGATCCACCACGATAAGTCGTTTTTCCTACATTTTACAAAAAGCGTGCGATGACCTTCTACGCCATTCGCTGTTCCTTGCAATCTGTTTTCGGATAGAGTTGCTTCTGTGAGAATATGTTGTGGGTCATACAATTCTACAGCATTTTCAATCCTGATATCCAAATGGTTACCTGAGGCTACTTCTGTCTGGATTTCTTGAGACGATTTATCACGTTTCCCTATCCAAGCAATTTCAATGTCATAGTTTTCTTTCACCCCTGCTTCTATAGCAATACGAGGGATCCCAATGCTTGGTTCCAATATTTGGTATCCAGTCTGTTTTCCATTAATTTTAATGTAGTCTATCTCGTTTCCACGTACTTCCACTTCCAGTATAAGATTTCCCTCAGTCTGTAATGTGGGCGTAAACTTATAGAAATCTTTGTACCCTTCGCGTTTGAAATCGTATTTCATGTTCAAGGTCTCTAATGAAGCGTGGTTCCATTCTTGTGGGAATCCGGGGCGAATAACCAATTTTCTGTTCATGAGATCAGGAAGAATGCCGAACATTCCTTGGACAACAGCTCTGACACCCACAGCGACCGGATCTGCAAAATCTCTGTACATTTCTCCTCGTGCTGCGTCATAGTGTGATATTTGTGTGATGTTTCCAGGTCCCGATCCTAAATACATGGCATCCAGGATAGCTCCTTTGAACATTTTGAAAGCTTCTTCTGCACGTCCTGCCTGCCAGAAGCTATAAGCTGTGTGTACGATTTCACCAAAAGCTACATTATTGATGGACCACATATAAGGTTGCCAGTTGGTAGTAGTTATTACGTAGTTGTTCGTGTCTTTAAGCCCGTTGGCTACGACTGGGATATGTGGAATGTAGTTGTCTACGTATCGTGTGGCCTGGTAAGCTTTGAAAGCATCATGTATGTCTGAATCAATGGAATGGTAGATTGTCCATACGGCAGCGTTCTCATGCAACATTTGGTTTCCCATGTTATCCTTGAATTCGGCCCACCAGCCTTTTTCGGGAATCCATAGTGTCTTGTTAATGGCTTTTAGAATCTCTTCTGCTTCTTTTTTATAATATAAGGAGTCGGATCTTCACCTAATTTTTCAGCAATCTCGGCAGCCATTTTATTAGATCTGTAATTGTATGCAGAAGAATGTGTTACTTCCCCACCATTATATTGGAGAGCATCTGAAGCCCAAATACAGCAGTAAGCGTCATAAAGATGATCGTTGTCCGGGTCGAACGTCCTTTTTTCCCATTGTAAATGTCGTTTAATGACAGGGAAAATTTTACGTGCATAGTTTAGATCGCCTGTCCAGTTTAAATGCCATAATAGTTCATCTATATACACCAGGTTCATATCATAATGATGCATTGCGTCTGTGCGGTTGGGATTCCGGCAGATGTAACCGTTACTGTACATGGGCGTTCCCCATTTTTTTAACGAACGTGCTCCATGGAGTTCGTCGTCCTGTAAATGCGGCAGACTGACCGGAATATTGGTGATTTGAGCTGCAGCATAACCGTCGAAGTGCATACGGGCTCGGTCGTGCATCCCTATTAGGTCTCCCAAATAGGCAGCTCTCCATCCAGTGAGTGGCATTCGCCATCCTATAGCTCCATGCAGGTAGCTTGGTGCTTCCCAAACAGCATCCTCTGCGCCGGCAAAGATTCCTCCTAATGTATTGATGTAAGGGTCTGGTGTATTTATTTTCATTCTTTCCGCAATCTTTTCGCGAAAGTTTTGTGCCAACTTGAAATCTGTTGCAAGGTCAATCTTTCCTTTTATAGTCCGAGGATTTACCCATTCCATGTATTTGCATCCTTTTCCGATGGGGAGTGTTGCTATTGCTACTGGCTGTTCTGTGGCTTCAGATTCCAATAATTCGGTCAGATTGTCAATGGCTCCTCCGTCTGCCAGCCTGAATCTAACCTCTTCTGAGAATATGCCTTGTACTTGTTCGGCATCTTGAGTGATTTCTTTTGTTACTTTTAAGTCTTTCAGAGCTTCTTTATTTTCATAAGCTTCATCTTGCGACATGATTTGTTTTCCCTTTCCGTAGAAATTCGTGATTCGGCATCCTTCTATCTGGAATGAGTTTCCCTTGCAATTTTCTGGTTTAATATAAAAGCAATCTTTGGGATCTGCACCCAAATCTCCTTCTCGGGAAAAACGTTTGTTACTGGCACCACCATAAATGGCGATCAGTTTCACTCCTTTTGGTAAATTGTCTCCTTGGATGGATGCAATCATCCCATCTGCATCGCTGAGGGCTAACATATCGATCATGATAGTTCCTTTTTGCAGATACTGTTTATCTTGTATGATGTAGCGACGCTCTCCAGACCTGAATCGTGATTCAATACTACTCAGATCTTTCATCCATACCGTTGTGTCAGCTGTTTGTAGTGCCATATATATGCTACCGCCTAGTCGGGGCATATAAAGTCCTATTTCAGGATAATCGCTGGTTTCGAAACGGAATCCTGTATTAGTTCCGTAAATAGCACGCGTAAATCGTTTGTCGCCATTCTTTCCGACGAAGTATTCTCCTTCGGGTTTGTATCGGAGTTGACGTTCTTGACCGTGCCAAAATGGTAGTGTTTCATTTGGCTGTTCTGTTGTACAAGAACTGTAAAGTATTAGCCCTGCCAATAATGGTAAGATTCCCTTTTTACAGATATTGATTTTCATGGTATCGAAAATGTGTTAGTGAAAGTATTGATTGCTTTGCGAAGATAGTACTTTCGTTCTTTTTGAGGAATGAATTATAGCAGGTGAATTTGTACGATTAAACTGAGAATGGTACACATATATGGATAATTGTACGGATGCCAGAAAAATGTTAAGTCAATAGAAGTGTAAAATACATTTTGTGTGTTTTAATTTTGCAGAATTTTGACTGACGAATACAAAGTTTATGTGTGATGATTAGTTATTGTTCTGAAGAGTAAAATATGAGGCGTTGTAATTGGAGATGATGATTATTATTCTAACTTTAATTTTTTATAAAAAACTTACTCAGGAGTACGTGAAGACATAAACCTGAGTAAGCATATAAAACTATAAATTAATGTGATGAATATATAGAGATTTTGTTATTAGATGCTTTTGATTTTTTTTTTTTTTTGAGTAATTAGATGTTGATATTCTTTGTTTTAAGTTTGTCTCTTTTATGTTTTATAATTATCAGTAGGCGAAACGTATAGTCATATTGGTAAATACTGGTAAACTGAATGGACGAGTTGCTTCTTTGTAAGTAGCACGCGTGGTTGCTTCTGTTGGCATTGGGAGATGGGCCTGGTCGAATGCTACAAATTCTTCATAATTGTATTCCCATTCTTTTCCATATGCTGTGCTCATCACACGCTTGTAGATTGCCTCACGTGAAGGAGCATTGAAGCCATGCATATTGCTTCGCATCATGCTTTCGGTTGTCGGTCGGTAAGCACCGCTCCAGTATGTACAAGCCCCTTCGTAGATACCTAAAGTTTCACCGTAGTTATCCTTTCCTTGGTAACGTGAATCTTTCAGAAATTTACTCCAGAGTACAGCATTTCTATCATTGGTGAAATCTACATTGGCTGCCCATCCCATTTCCTGCATCTTTTGTGTATCTGTTATTTCAGAGGTTGGTATTCTTCCCATTTCTTGATACGAATATTCATCCATCAGTTTGCTGAAACCGTGTCCGATACATTCATGGCAAAGCACTCGGCGGAACATATCATCTTCCATTCCGTAAATCATAGGGCAATAACCAATGGCCAGATTGATGGTTTTTACTCCATCGTTAAAGCCAAAATAGCAAGTTCCGGCATACTCTTCTGTATTTAGGATGACGATACAGGTCGCTTCATTGAACAGTTCGGGATTTTCTTTGAGAGTAGGTACTTCCATGGCATATTCTTGTACTTTGGAATGGTTCCCTTCTATCAGTGTACTTCCGCCCCCTTCCAACCGGCAACTGAACTTTGTATTGAATTGATTTCCAAAAGCATTGTTTAAAGAAACGGCTGTCACCATCCATATATCAAAATAACTGCGAAGAGATTTAATAGGCTCTTCAGTAAAGAAATTCTCTATACCTTTTTCCATGGCTTGCCGATAGTAACCATTGCTGATATCTGTATCAAGAAAACCATCTCCTAAAAATATGAGAGGAATTCCGTTTCCTTCGGTATGTTCTTGTATTAAAATTACTTTTTTATCTTGTGTGGTCAAGTCGGATGAAGTACCGACAGGCGCTTCTTTTTGGTTGATATTGATGGTGGCTGATTCCATTAATATCTGATTCTCATCGTTTATGTTTACGACCTGTATCTTGAGTTTGGCATTTCTGGCCACACGCCTTTCGTTGGCTTGTATTTTTAGGGTGATTTCTCCTTCCTGTATTGCGCGGGTCAGGGTGTTTTCTTTGGGAGTAATCCACGAGTAATTGTCGTCAGCCTTTAAAGTGATTTTTCCATTCTGTATATTGGTAGCGAATTTTATGCTGATTTCCTGTTCGTCAGCAGAAAGATCATAGACGGTCTGTTCTATATTTAGAACATCCATTGCCGCTTGTGTAAAAGTAACTTGAGCAGTTGCTTCTCCGCACGATAAAGTCAAAAGTCCTGTGCGTACTTCTCCCGTTCTGTTTTCTTCCTTAGCTAAAATTCCAATACTGGCTGTACCTGCTTTGCCAGATGTGGGAGTTATTACAGCCCAAGAAGCATCTGTAGACGCTTTCCAATCATGTGTACTGGTAAAGTCAATGGTAATTCTTGCATTGGTCTTGGAGTCTAATATTAATTGTTCTTCTGTAGTGATTATTTTAATCTCAGATTGTGTAGGATTGTCTTCATCTGAGCATGCCGTCAGGAAAACGCTCCCCAATAATAATAGGAAAAATAGTATCTTATTTTTCATGGATTTCATAAGTAATTTCACTAGTGGGCACTTTAAATTAAACATCGTTCTTTGAAATCTTTGATAATCGCA
>ERZ779852.364-NODE-364-length-50071-cov-7.780570_pt1 | contig 50071 bp, 41 predicted proteins | sample MGYA00511559_ERZ779852 | MGnify/ENA primary metagenome ERZ779852 (study PRJEB29588, sample SAMEA2157977) | human gut metagenome | biome: human gut; feature: human-associated habitat; material: faeces | place: Denmark | collected 2008/2010 ...
GGTCAGGCGGCGGGGCAGACCGTCGAAGAGGTAGTCGTCGGCCGTGTCGGGACCGTCGAGGCTGATTTCGGTCTGCACGCCGTGGAACACGTCGGAGAGGTTGCACAGCCGTGCGCCGAAAGCCTCGCCGATGGCCTGTTCGCCCAGACAGACGCCCAAGATGGGTTTGGTCGCGGCATAGGTACGGATGACGGGCATCAGCAGTCCGGCTTCCTGCGGGATGCCGGGACCGGGCGAGAGCAGCAGCTTGTCGTAGGCTGCGAGGTCGGGCAGGGCGAAGCGGTCGTTGCGCAGCACGGTGACCCGTGCGCCTGCCTGTTCGACCAGTTGCACCAGGTTGTAGGTAAACGAGTCGTAGTTGTCTATAATAGCAATGTGGTTCATGTGGATGTAAGTCTTTAAGTCATTCAGTTATTGGGTTAACTCTTGCAGGAAGCCGTGCAGCCGTTCCACGTCTTTCAGGCCGGGAGTCGTCTCGAAGCGGCTGTTGAGGTCGATGCCTGCCAGTTGTGGATGATGGAACTGACGGATGGCATTTGCGCTGCCTGCGTTGAGGCCTCCGCTCAGGAAGAACGGTGTGCGGCCGGCGTAGCGGTGGAGCAGGCTCCAGTCGAACTGCCGTCCCGTGCCGCCCAGCTGGGGCGTCTTGCTCTCGAAGAGGAAGTAGTCGCAGGTGCCGTGGTAGGCTTCTGTGGCGGCCACGTCGCGCGGGGTGGCCAGGTGGAAGGCCTTGATGACCTTCAGCCCGTGGCTTTTGCGCAATGATTGGCAGTACAGAGGCGACTCCTTCCCGTGCAGCTGCACATAGTCCAGCTCGAAGCGGTCGGCATACGTCAGCACGGTTTCCTTGGTCTCGTTGACAAATACTCCGATGCGCCGGGCCCGACGGGGCAGGTAGTCCGGCATCTGATAGACGAAGCGGGGCGAACGGGGGTAGAACACGAAGCCGATGAAGTCCACGCCCAGTTCCTCGACCCGGCGGATGTTCTCGCCGTCGGTCATACCGCATACTTTGACAAGCAGGTTCATAAGGCGGAGGAGGTTTGAAGGTGAGACATCTGTTGGATGAACGCGTGCAGTTCGTCGCCCGGGCATTCGCTCCGCATGAAGCGTTCGCCGATGAGCAGTCCGCGGTAGCCGTGGCGGCGCAGGAGGCAGGCCGTCTCGGCATCGTGGATACCGCTTTCGGCCACCATCAGCGGTTGAGGGTCCGTGCTTGCCGTGGCTTGTGCCAAGGCTTCAGCCAGGTCGACGGCATGCGAGGCATCGGTGTGGAAGGTACCCAGGCTGCGGTTGTTCACCCCTACGAGGTCGGGGCGGCAGTCCAGGTAGTCCAGTTCATCGGGGTTGTGCAGCTCGAGCAAGACCTCCAGCCCCAGTTCGTGGGCCTGCTGCGAAAGTTCACCGCATTGGCTTCGGTCGAGGCAGGCGGCGATGAGCAGCACGGCGTCAGCCCCTGCCGCACGTGCCTGCAACAACTGGTAAGGGTCGATGACGAAGTCCTTGCGCAGGATGGGCAGGGTGGTGAGCGGCCGTGCAGTAGTGAGGTCACCCAGCCTGCCGGCAAAGAAGGCCTCGTCCGTCAGGATGGAAAGGGCGGCGGCCCCTGCGGCTTCGTATTGGGGGGTTACCTCATCGGGTCGTGCCTCGCGGTTGATCCAGCCCTTCGACGGCGAACGGCGTTTGAACTCGGCGATGATGCCCGTGGGCGAGGCTGCCAGGGCCTGTTTCAGGCTATGGGCCGTTCGTTGTTCCCTTTCCTCGGCTACGGCTGCCAGCTGGTCGGCAGTGAGGTGGCGTTTCTGCGCCTCCACCTCTTCGCGTTTGTGTGCGATGATTTCTTTCAGAATGTCTCTTTCCATTGTCATGTCTTCTTGGGTTAAAAGTTTTGTGCCAGTTCGATGGCGCGGCGCAGGGCCGCCAGCTTGTTGTTCACTTCCTGCAATTCGTTCTCCACATTGCTCTTGGCCACGATGCCGCCGCCTGCCTGAAACCATAGTATGCTGTTGCGGCTCACGAAGGTGCGGATGGTGATGGCCTGGTTGAGCGAACCGTCCAGTCCGATGAAGCCGATGCATCCGCCGTAGGCACCGCGGTTGTGCGGCTCCAGCTCGCTGATGAGCTGCATGGCCCGTACCTTGGGTGCACCGCTCAGTGTGCCGGCGGGAAAAGTGTCGAGGAAGGTCTTCACGGCATTGGCTTCCGGTCGCAGGTTGCCGCTGACGCGACTGACAAGGTGGATGACGTGGCTGTACAGCTGCGGTTCGCGGAAGAAGTCCACACGTACGTCGGTACAGTTGCGTGCCAGGTCATTGCGTGCCAGATCGACGAGCATCACGTGTTCGGCGTTCTCCTTGGGGTCGTCCAGCAGACGTCGGGTGGCAGCCTCGTCTTCCTCGCGGTTGCCTGTGCGTCGGGTGGTACCTGCTATGGGGTCGATGTAGGCCCGTCCGTCGGCGATGCGGCAGTGCGTTTCGGGCGAGGAACCGAAGATGCGGAAGCCTCCGAAGTCGAAGTAGAAGAGGTAGGGCGAAGGATTGACGCTGCGCAAGGCACGGTAGAGGTTGAAGTCGTCGCCTTCGAACCGTTGTTCGAAACGGCGCGACAGTACCATTTGGAACACGTCGCCCCGCAGGCAGTGAGCAATGGCCCGGCGGATGTTGGTACGGTGTTCGTCGTCGGTCAGTGTAGAGGTCACTTCTCCCGTTGGATGGAAACCATACGTCGGAAAGTTGCGGTTCATTACGGCAGTCTGTACTTGGTCCAGACCGCTGGTCTCGCCCTCGCCCAGCATTTCGACGAGCATCAGTTCGTGGTTGAAGTCGTTGAAGACGATGAGGTATCGGTAGAGGATATAGAGGGCGTCGGGAGCGTCATTCAGTGCTTGTCGGCTGTCTTTCACGGCAATACCTTCGAGGTAACGCACGGCGTTGAACGAGGTGTAGCCGTAAAGGCCGCAGTAACGGCTTCCTTCACCTGTAACCTGGAAGTGGGCCAGGAAGTGGTTCAGGGCCGACGCCATCCCTCCTTCGGCTTCCAACGTGTTCTCCTGCCGTGAGCCGTCGGGCATTCGGGTTACGACGATGTCGTGCCCGATACTGATGGAGGCGATGGGACAGAGGCCGATGAAGGAACGGCCGTTCTCGCCTCCATGGTAGTCGGAACTCTCCATGAGGGCACTTTGCGGGAAGAGGTCACGCAGTTTCAGATACGTGCTGACCGGGGTGTGGATGTCGCCGGGCAGGGTACGTGTTTGGGTAGTGTAACGGTAAGTCATAGGTTGTATTCGTTTTGATGTTTCAGATAGGTGTCCATGTCTTTGTCGCCGCGCCCCGATACGGTGATGACGACCACATCGTCGGGTTTGGTTTGGAGGCGGGGGAGTACAGCCAGTGCGTGGGCGCTCTCCAGTGCGGGGATAATGCCTTCCAGCCGGGTCAGCTCATAGGCTGCACGCAGGGCCTCGTCGTCGTTGACGGCCAGGACGTCGGCCCGCTTCGTGGCGGCCAGGTGGGCATGCAGGGGGCCAATGCCCGGATAGTCCAGTCCGGCGGAGATGGAGTAGGGTTCAGTCACTTGTCCGTCCTCGTCCTGAATGACGTAGGTGCGTGCACCGTGCAGGATGCCCACACGTCCCAGTGCTAGGGTGGCTGCCGTTTTGCCAGAATCTACACCCAGTCCGCCTGCTTCGGCCAGTACGATGTGTACCCGTGGGTCGTTCAGAAAGCGCAGCAGGGTACCGGCGGCATTGCTGCCTCCACCCACGCAAGCCACCAGGTGGTCGGGGTATTCGCGGTCTTCGATTTCGGCCAGTTGGTGGGCAATCTCCTCGCCGATGACCGACTGCAGGTGGGCCACCAGTTGCGGGTAAGGATGCGGGCCTACGGTAGAGCCTATTAGGTAGTACGTATCATCGGGGTGGCAGCACCAGTAGCGGATGGCCTCGTTGGTGGCGTCCTTCAGGGTGGCATTGCCCGAGGTGACGGGCACTACCTGTGCGCCCAGCATCTTCATCTTCTCCACGTTGACGTGCTGGCGCTCAATGTCGGTTTTTCCCATAAACACGAGGCATTCCATACCAGCTAGGGCACAGACAGTAGCAGCTGCCACGCCGTGCTGTCCGGCACCAGTCTCGGCAATGATGCGTCGCTTGCCCATGCGGCGGGCCAGCAGCATTTGGCCCACGGCGTTGTTGATCTTGTGAGCGCCGGTGTGGTTCAGGTCTTCCCGCTTCAGATAGACCTTGCAGCCGTATTTCTCGGACAGGCGGCGGGCATGGTAGAGCGGCGATGGGCGACCTACATAGTGCTGCAGCAGGTCTTCGAATTCGCGTTTGAAATCATCACTAGGCAGGATGGTACGGCAGGCTTCCTGCAGTTGGCTGACACAGCGGTGCAGGATTTCGGGGATATAGGCCCCGCCGAATTCACCGTAATAACCGTTTGAATCAATTGAATAGTTCATTGTTGCAATGTATATTTTTAAGTGATAGTTACTGGGGTTGGGATAAAAAGAAAAAGAGCTCCGTCGCAAGTTGCGGCGAAGCTCTTTTCTTTTTGCTTGTCCTTTCCGGCTTGTCCTGATCCTTTCGAAGGATGGAAGCGGTGTATCAATGACTGCATATATGAGTGTTGCCCCCTTTACGACTTTGTATGAGTTGTAACGGTTGCCACCACCAATATTTATGCAGGTTGATTGTCATTCTTTGTTTACGTTTTAATGCTTAACGGAGGCAAATGTATGCATTTTAATTGGAAATACAAGCTTTCTCTTGAAAAAAGTTATGTAGTGGAAACATTTTTAAGATTCGGTTTGTGGGCTGTCTTGCTCTTCGCTGTCCGAATGAACACGATATCGGGCTGGAGACATGCCTATATGAGCCTTTACATATTTGCCAAAAAAAGATTGGTTGGGGAAGTTGAACATCTCTGCTATTTCCTTGATAGACTTCTCAGAATGTTTCAACTGATATTTTATTTGTTCGATGGCATATTCATTGATCCATTCAGTCGGAGTATGGCCACTGACTTCCTTAATGGCCGCCGAGATGTATTTGGCTGAATAGCACAGTCGGTCGGCATAGTAGCTTACAGAGCGGTGTATTCCTCCGTCAGCAGTCAGTTCTTCCATGAACAGTTTGAAGATATGCTTGCTTCGTTTGGCTTCTATTCCTGTCTCTTCGGTTTCATCGGAGTGTTTCTGGATGCCTGCCAGCATTTCATGGAACAAGGCAGAGAAGAGATATCCCAGAATTTCCTGGCGGTAACGGTGTGAGGGATCACTGATTTTGTCCATAATCAGTTGATAATACAGATTGAAATTCTGGCTTTCTTTTGTTTTTTCTTCCGGTGATTTGGCAAAAATAGGATTCTTATAGAGATAATACAAGGCTTTTTCTGCTGCTTTTTCCCGTTTTACCGTCTGTTGCAGAAATTTGGTGGAAAAACCTATCAGGCTGACCTTGTGCTGTGGACTAAGGAGCATGTTGCTTATAATCATGGTTGGCAGGCAGACGAATGCTTCTCCAGCCTGTAACTGATAGTCCTTTTTGTTGATGTTCAGTTGCATTTTTCCTTCAATACAAGCAACGATGATGAAAAGATTCAGCCTTATCATCCGGTTGGAGTAGGGGAGTTTCTCCATGTTACGTGCTACTATGACATTATCATCTACATAATCTACATATTCTCCCTTTGTTTCTTCTTTGTACTTCTTGAAATCATCGATATCAACTGTGATGATTGTTTTTTCGTTCGTATACATATTATATTTATTAGAATTGCATAATTTCATCTGATGCTGTGAATGTCATAATGTATAAGGTACTCTAGTTTACGGGTCGATAATATGGAAGACTGTTCTTTTCTCCCGTTGCAAAGTTGGGGAATATTAGTAAAACTAAGTTGTTCTATTTCTCATAAAGGCTGTTCAATTATTCTTTATGTAATATTTTTTAAGTATAAGGTGGGGAATATGGGACATCTATACGGGAATTTAGATAACATATGGCTTGTTCTATTCTTCTATCTTTGTGCCAATTTTAAATCAATAAGTTGGACATGAAAAAGTTTAAGATCAGACAGATGCGACTGATAACACTTATCGGTTGTACAGTTTTTGGATTGGCATCGTGCAAGCAGACACCAAATGCCGCTATGCAATCCTCTTCTTACGAGACTATGACGGTGGGTACCACCGACAAGGAATTTTCTACTTCTTATTCCGCTACCATTCGTGGAAGGCAGGACATTGACATCTATCCGCAGGTATCGGGTACAATTGTGAGCCTTTGTGTAACCGAAGGTGAAGTGGTACGTCGGGGGCAGTTACTCTTTGTTATTGATCAAGTACCCTATAGGGCAGCTTTGAAAACAGCCGAAGCCAATGTGGAAACAGCCCGTGCGTCTTTAGCCACTGCTCAGCTGAATTATGATAGTCAGAGGGAATTGTATACACAGAAGGTTGTATCGGAATTCAGTCTGAAGACAGCTGAAAACAATTTTCTCACAGCCAAGGCACAACTGGCACAGGCTGAGGCACAGGAAGTGAATGCTCGTAATAACCTTTCATATACCGAAGTAAAGAGTCCCAGCGACGGTGTTGTGGGCGCTTTGCCTTATCGTGTAGGTGCATTGGTCAGCTCGGCCATGGCACAACCTCTTACTACGGTGAGCGATAATAGCACGATGTACGTTTATTTCTCCATGACCGAAAATCAGTTACTCTCCCTCACCCGTCAGTACGGTTCGATGGACGAGGCACTGAAGAACATGCCCGAAGTAACGTTGACCCTGAACGATAACTCTGTATATGCCGAGAAGGGAAAGATCGAATCCATCAGCGGTGTCATCGACCGCCAGACGGGTACGGTCATTGCACGTGCCGTTTTCCCTAACGAATCACGTCTGCTGCACAGTGGAGCTTCCGGCAGTGTATCTATCCCCAGTGTCTACAAGGATTGTATTGTCATCCCGCAGGGAGCAGCCGTACAGATGCAGGACAAATATCTGGTGTATAAGGTAGTGGACGGAAAGGCTGCTTCTACACTGGTTTCAGTAGCACCGATAAACAACGGTCGCGAATTTGTAGTAATGGACGGCCTGAAGCCGGGTGAGGAAATCGTGGCGAAAGGAGCTGGATTGTTGAGAGAGGGAATGCAGATAAAATAACCTAAGTTTTGCTTTTGGCAAAACCTGCAGGAGCTGAAGGAGTTGAAAGGAAACATTTCCGGACTTCTTGACTCCCATAAACAACAAACATTATGAAAGGAAACATATTCATTAAACGGCCGGTGATGGCCATCTCCATCTCCGTCCTTATTTTTGCTATCGGCCTGATTTCGCTGTTCACGTTGCCTGTGGAACAATATCCTGATATTGCACCACCTACAGTATATGTATCAGCTACTTATACGGGTGCCGATGCAGATGCCGTGATGAACGGCGTTATTATGCCGTTGGAGGAGAGTATCAATGGTGTGGAAAACATGATTTATATGACTTCGACGGCTACCAATAACGGTTCGGCTACCATACAGGTCTACTTCAAGCAAGGTACCGACCCCGATATGGCGGCAGTAAACGTACAGAACCGTGTGACGCAGGCACAGGGATTGTTGCCTGCCGAGGTAACGCAAATCGGTGTGACTACACAGAAACGTCAGACTAGCTTTCTGCAAATCAATTCACTGGTCTGCACCAACGGGCGTTACGACCAAGCATTTATTGGAAACTACCTTGACATCAATGTTGTGCCCCAGATCAAGCGTATTGCCGGTGTGGGCGACGTGATGGCGATGAACGCCCCTTACAGTATCCGTATCTGGATGAAACCTGACCGCATGGCGCAGTATGGCCTGGTACCTTCGGACATCAGTGCAGTATTGGCTATGCAGAACCTGGAGGCACCTACGGGCTCATTGGGCGAGAATTCGGATAATGTATACCAGCTCACCATGAAGTATCGTGGCCGTCTGAAAGAAGTATATGACTTCGAGAACATCGTCGTACGTGCACAGGAAGACGGTTCTGTTCTTCGTTTGAAGGATGTGGCCGAAGTAGAGCTGGGTGCATTGAGCTATAGTTACCAGGGCGAGATGGACGGTAAGACAGCTATTGCCTTCATGGCCTTCCAGACAGCAGGATCGAACGCTACTGCCGTGAATGCCGAAATCTCTGCTTTGCTCGATGAGTTGTCGAAAGATCTGCCCGAAGGATTGGAGTTTGTCAATCTGATGAGTTCTAATGACTTCCTGTATGCTTCGATTTACAGTATTGTAGAGACGTTGGTTATTGCCATTATTCTGGTTATCCTGGTGGTATACTTCTTCCTGCAGGATTTCAAGAGTACGCTTATTCCTTCTATATCTATCATCGTTTCATTGGTAGGTACGTTTGCCTGCCTGATTGCCGCAGGCTTCAGTCTGAACATTCTGACCATGTTTGCGTTGGTGCTGGCCATCGGTACGGTGGTAGATGATGCTATCGTGGTGGTTGAGGCGGTACAGGAGAAGTTCGACTCTGGCTATAAGTCGCCTTACCTTGCTACCAAAGATGCGATGGGCGATGTGACGATGGCCATCATTTCCTGTACTTGTGTGTTCATGGCCGTGTTTATCCCTGTGACTTTCATGGGTGGTACGTCCGGTGTTTTCTACACACAGTTCGGTATTACTATGGCTACTTCCGTAGGTCTCTCCATGATATGTGCCCTGACACTGTGTCCGGCATTGTGTGCCTTGCTGATGCGTCCGGCTTCAGGTACCAAGAGTGCCAAGAGTATTAATGGTCGTGTTCGTGCCGCTTACAATGCTTCTTATACCGCTTTGTTGGGTAAATATAAGAAAGGTGTGATGTTTGCTATCCATCATCGTTGGATGTGTTGGGCAACTTTGGTAGCTGCTGTTGTGCTGTTGGTATTCTTTATGAACACCACCAAAACAGGACTTGTACCGCAGGAAGACCAGGGTACCATCATGGCCAATGTCAGCACTGCTCCGGGTAGCACACTGAAGGAGACCACCCAGGTGCTGGATAAAGTAGATGCCATTCTGACCAATACTCCCGAAGTAGCCCACTTCCAGCGTGTAGCCGGTTACGGTTTCCTTTCTGGACAGGGTACGTCGTATGGTATGATTATCATCCGTCTGAAAGACTGGAGTGAACGTAGTGGCAGTGAACATTCGGCAGAAGCCGTGATGGGTCGCCTCAATGCTCAGTTTGCCCAGATAAAGGATGCACAGATATTCTGCTTCCAGACGCCTATGATTCCGGGCTACGGTATGGGTAACTCGGTAGAATTGAACATGCAGGACAAGACGGGTGGCGACATGACCACGTTCTATCATGCTGTGCTGCAATATCTCGGTGCGCTGAACCAACGTCCGGAGGTGGCAATGGCTTATACGACCTATGCCGAGAACTTCCCGCAGATTTCGGTAGATGTAGACGCTGCCAAGTGTATGCGTGCCGGCATTTCACCCAACGAAGTGCTGAGCGTATTGGGTAGCTATTGCGGTGGTTCGTATGTATCCAACTACAATAAGTTTGGTAAGATGTACCGTGTGATGCTTCAGGCCGATCCAAAATATCGTCTGGACCAGATGGATCTGAGCAATATGTTTGTGCGTAACGGTACGGAGATGGCTCCTCTCAGCCAGTTCGTTACGTTGAGCAAGACCGAAGGTGCCGAAATCAAGAACCGTTTCAACCTGTTCAGTTCTATCTCTGTCAACGTGAATGTGGCCGAAGGGTATTCTACCGGTGAGGTACAGAAAGCGATTGCAGAAGTGGCCGAACAGATGTTGCCTTCGGGCTACAGTTACGAGTACGGTGGCATTTCGCGTGAGGAGGCCAATACCAGCCAGTTCCAGACAGTGTTTATCTACAGCATTTGTGTCTTCCTGATTTACCTGATTCTGGCCTGTCTTTACGAGAGCTTCCTGGTACCGTTTGCCGTTATCCTCTCTGTGCCGTTCGGTATGTTCGGATCGTTCCTGTTTGCCAAGCTCTTCGGTCTGGAGAACAACATTTATATGCAGACAGGTATGATTATGCTGATCGGTCTGTTAGCCAAGACAGCCATCCTGATTACGGAGTTTGCCATCGAGCGTCGGCGTAAGGGCATGGGTATTATTGAGTCGGCCTATGCAGCTGCACAGGTACGTTTCCGCCCTATCCTGATGACGGTGCTTACCATGATATTCGGTATGCTTCCGCTGATGTTCTCCAGTGGTGCGGGTGCCAACGGTAACTCGTCATTGGGTACTACCGTCGTGGGTGGTATGCTGATCGGAACCCTTGCATTGTTGTTCGTTGTGCCGGTATTCTACATTATCTTCGAATATATGCAGGAGAAGATTCGTCCGCACCAGGAACTGGAAGCCGATGCTCAGGTACAATTGGAGCGCGAAAGAAGCCTGGCAGAACGTAGTGGGTTTAATGAGGAGATATAATCATTCTTAAAAAATTAATCCATCAACTAATATGAAGAAACTTATTTTATTGTCAACCGCCGCTGCTCTGCTGAGCAGCTGCGGCATATATACCAAATATAAGCCGGCCGAAAGCGTGCCCGACAACCTTTATGGAGAAGAGTTCGGCACTGAAGACACTACCAGTCTCGGCAGCATGGACTGGCACGAGCTTTTTACCGATCCGCAGCTGCAGGCCTATATCGAACAAGGTTTGCAGAACAATACCGATTATCTGTCTGCACAGCTTCGTATAGAGGAGGCCGAAGCTACCTTGCTTTCCTCCAAGCTTGCATTTCTGCCCTCGTTTGCATTGGCTCCTCAGGGGACGGTAAGCAGCTTCGATGGCGGAAAAGCTACACAGACCTATTCGCTGCCCGTTACTGCCAGTTGGGAACTGGATATTTTCGGTAAGATGCGCAACAGCAAACGGCAGGCACAGGCTCTTTATGCCCAAAGTAAAGATTATAAGCAGGCTGTACGTACACAGCTTATTGCCGGTATAGCCAATACCTATTATACTTTGCTGATGCTCGACGACCAGCTTGCCTGTGCGCAGGATATGGCCCGGTCGTGGGAAGAAACCGTTCGCTCTACCCGTGCCCTGATGAATGCAGGACAGGCCAACGAGGCTGCCGTATCGCAGATGGAAGCCGCCTGTTACGAGGTACAGGCATCTGTGCTCGACCTGAAAGAGCAAATCAACCAGGCAGAAAACAGCTTTGCATTGCTGCTGGCCGAGACACCCCGTTCCTACGAACGCGGCACACTGGCTGGCGTGCAGATGCCCGATGAGTTATCTGTAGGCATCCCTATGCAGATGCTTGCCAATCGGCCCGATGTGCGCATGGCCGAACGGTCGTTGGAGGCGGCCTTCTATGCAACCAATGCGGCACGCTCGGCTTTCTACCCCTCTATTACGTTGAGTGGCAGTGCAGGATGGACAAATTCGGCTGGATCCATGATTATCAATCCTGCTAAGTTCCTTGCTTCGGCCGTAGGTTCGCTCACTCAGCCGCTCTTTGCACGCGGACAGTTGTTGGGGCAGCTTAAGATCAGCAAGGCACAACAGGAAGAAGCCGCTCTTTCTTTCCAGCAGACTTTGCTGAACGCTGGCAGCGAAGTGAACGACGCATTGACGGCCTGGCAGACCAGTCGAGATAAAAGCCTGTTGTTGGATAAGCAGGTAGTTTCGTTGCAGAAAGCTGTAGAGAGTACTTCTTTACTCATGGAGCATGGTACCACGACTTATTTGGAAGTGCTTACTGCCAAACAAAATCTACTGAGTGCCCAACTTACCCAGACAGCCAATCGCTTCAGTGAAATACAGAGTGTGATTACGCTTTATTGTGCATTGGGTGGAGGACAGGAATAGATACTAATCTCTCTTTATATTCTTTTATAAGAAGATGAGCCATTCCGGGAAGTGATTTCCAGGGTGGCTTTTTTCATATAAGCAAGGGATAAAGAAGATGGATTTCGTAGCATCCACTTCTTTATCCCTTGTCGTTTATTCGCTTATTAACAAGTATTGATAAGCGTCTGTTAATATTGTGCCCAGTCGGTATTTCTCATATCACCACTCTTGGCCAATTCGGCGTGCATACCTAAGGCAGCACGGATGGCGTGCGGAGTCTGTGATTTACCGTCAGTCAGCTTCAGGTAATCCCACAACAGGTTCTTGTAGTCGGGATGTACACAGTTCTCGATGATGGTTTGTGCACGTTCTTTCGGGCTCTTGCCACGTAGGTCAGCTACACCCTGCTCGGTCACGATGATGTTAACATCGTGTTCCGTATGGTCGTGGTGTGAAACCATTGGTACAATGGCACTGATCTTGCCTTCCTTGGCCACAGAGGGGCAGGTGAAGATCGAGATGTAAGCATTGCGTGTGAAATCGCCACTACCGCCGATGCCGTTCATCATCTTGGTACCTCCGATGTGTGTGGAGTTGACGTTGCCGTAAAGGTCGGCTTCAATAGCGGTATTGATGGAGATGATACCCAGTCGACGTACCACCTCGGGGCTGTTGGATATTTCGGACGGACGAAGTACCAGTTTGTCGCGGAAGAAGTCCATGTCATCGTAAATACCCTGCAGGCAGTCGTTGGTGACGGTGAGCGAACAGGCGCTTCCGAACTTGATGCGTCCTTCGCGGATGAGGCCGATAACAGAATTTTGGATAACTTCGGTGTACATTTCGAAAGGCGGGATCGTCTTGTCGTGTCCCAAAGCGCTAAGCACGGCATTGGCGATGTTTCCTACACCGCTTTGCAGAGGCAGGAAGGTGGAGGGAATGATGCCTCGCTTCATGTCAGCTACCAGGAAGTCAGCTACATTTTGTCCGATTTTGTCAGTCAACGGATCAGCTGCGGCAAACGAACGGGCTTCGTCGGGCCAATTAGTTTCTACCACACCTACAATCTTCTTGGGGTCTACCTGTATGTATGGAGTTCCGATGCGGTCGCTGGGCTTGTAGATAGGTATCTCGCGGCGGTAGGGCGGATCTAGTGGTTCGTATACGTCGTGCAGGCCCATGGCAGCCTTGCTATGGGCGGCATTCAATTCGATAATGATTTTATCGGCCATGCGACAGACGGTAGGTGCGATACCTCCGGCTGCGGTCAGGTAGATTTTACCGTCGGGAGTTACTTCGCAAGCTTCGATGATGGCGATGTCTACTTTGCCCATAAAGCCGTAGCGTAGTTCCTGAGCCATCTGAGAGAGGTGAATGTCGTTGTAGGCTATTTCGCCGTTGTTTACAGCCTTGCGGAAGTCTGCGTTGGTTGTATAGGGAGCACGGTAGCGGATGGCTTTGGCGCGTGACAATACACCGTCGCATGAGTCACCTGTCGATGCACCTGTAAAGATACCTACTTGGAAAGGATTTCCCTTGGCATGTTCTGCTTCTGCGATTTTGGCCAGTTCGGCCGTTACGGCCTTGGCTGTTCCTGCGGGTGTGAATCCGCTCAGGCCGATGTTATAGCCATGTTTGATGAGGCTGGCAGCTTCGGCTGCCGAAATGTAGTTGAATGCCATAATTTTATATCGTTACTTTACTTTAATATATTGTTTTTTAAGTTTTTCGTTTCTCAATATTTCCTCTGTAAGATTTCCGACCAGATGATACCCTTGCGTATTTCTTCTGCCGATTGTATATCGATGGCGGGAGAGGTATCTTGGATCTCTGCTCTGTTGGTTTGTGGTGTTTGTGCAACTGATTGCTTGTGTTGCACAGTTTGTTGAGTTTGATAATTTTGGGGGATAAAAGGTTTTACCTTTTGCTTGTGTGCTTGCTCTTTTGCCTGAGTGTTGTCCGTTTGTAGGGGAGGAGGGATTGGAATACCTTCCCAACTTTCTGGAAGTGGATGAGTTTTGTGAGGGCGTGGCATGTCGTTATCATCCCTTGGAGGAGCCGAGGTGTTTTTGGCTTCCTTCTTGGCTTGTTTGACAAATCCGATAATGAGGATGCCTGCTATTAACAAAAACTTTAAGATGTCTTCCATACTCAGAAGGTGTTAATTCTACCGCCAAAGGTAACCAATTTATCTGATTGTTGCCAATAAAACGGCAATAAAAAAGGGCAGCTTCACAGCTCCCCTCATTTTTTTAACCTAAACCTTAACTATGAAAAAATCTAATGTTTTTCTTCATGTTGCAAAATTGTAAATTTTATCGAAAACAGCCAAATATACCTCTCAAATTGTTCATTCATTTATAGATTATTAACATATAAAATCTTGTGAGGTTTGATTTTGACGGAAAGATGGTTAATTATACGATTATTTTACAAATGAAAGCCTATAATTTGTGATTCTATTCGTTTGAATATGTTGGTTGAAACGGGAGGTTTATGTGTTGTAGGCGTCGAGTTTGTTAATATTTCATCTGTATTTTGATGGATGTTTCGATGCGTTGTGAAAGATAAAAGTTGTATGGCTCAGAAAAAACAAGTATTTTTGCGCCCGATTTTAATCGGAGGGAATGGGACTTCCCTGTTATAAACCGCTAATCAAGTAGCTGATAGTTCCTGTTTGTAGGGAGGTGTGGATACCTGCCCGAAGAGGGAGTGTATAGTTACTTTTATGTGTGGTTATCCTTCTCTTCAGCTTTTCCCCTATGTAGCCTCCCCTGTTTTTTTATATTGTAATACGTAGTTTGGATATGAAAGAAAAGTCTGAAAGAAAAGTTTGGATAACCCGTTTCGAACAGTTTCCCATCTTGGAGTATCTGCTGAAATGGATTTGCATTACTGCTGTGGCAGGTGGATTGATAGGCTCTGCTTCTGCCTTGTTGCTGGCGTCGCTCAATTGGGCGACCGATTATAGGGAAAGTCATCTATGGATCATTGCCTGCCTGCCCTTGGGCGGCTTGTTCATTGGGTTGATGTACCATTATTGGGCAGGTACGGCGGCGAAGGGGAACAATTTTTTGATAGAGGAAATCCGTTCTTCGCGCAACATTATCCCTTTCAAAATGGCACCGCTGGTGTATGTGGGCACTGTCCTGACCCACCTGTTCGGAGGCTCTGCGGGGCGCGAGGGGACGGGTGTACAGATGGGTGGAGCCATTGCCGACTGGATGTCGCGCCTGTTCAGGATGCACCCCTACGACCGCAAAATCATGGTACAGATAGGTATTAGTGCCGGCTTCGCCTCCATCTTTGGCACGCCGCTGGCGGGTGCCGTGTTTGGATTGGAGGTGATTGTGGTGGGGCGTATGCGCTACGATGCCATCTTCCCCATCTTCCTTTCAGCCTTTTTCGCCCACTTTGCCTGCCATGCTTGGGGGATAGCGCACACGTCTTATTGCATGTCGGAGGTACCGGGATTGGACATCGTCGTATTGTTGTGGGTTTTGCTGGCCAGTTTGATATTTGGGTTGGTAGCATCGGCTTTCTCTCGCTCCATCGTCTTGTGGGGGCAGTTGGCCAAGCGTTATGTCGCCTATCCGCCTTTCCGCCCGCTGTTGGGAGGAGTTTGCATCGCGTTGTGCGTGTGGATGCTGGGCACCACGAAGTACATTGGATTGGGCGTCCCTACCATCGTGGCTTCCTTCACCGAGGTGCAGATGTGGTACGATTTCCTGCTGAAGCTGCTGCTCACTACGTTTACCATCGGCTTTGGTTTTAAGGGGGGAGAGGTGACGCCGCTCTTCTTTGTCGGCGCTACGTTGGGCAGTGCGCTTTCCGCCCTGTTGCCTCTGCCTGTATCCTTCTTGGCAGGACTAGGCTTTGTGGCTGTCTTTGCAGGGGCTACCAATACCCCAATAGCCTGTACGCTGATGGGCATCGAACTCTTTGGAGCGGAGGCAGGAATCTACTTGGGTGTGGCTTGCGTCACGGCCTATCTGTTTTCAGGTCATACGGGCATCTACACCTCTCAAGTATTGGGCAGTCCGAAGCATTTGGTCTATTGGAGGCAAAAGGGTCGGATGTTGAGATGAAAGCATTGTTTTCTTCCTGCTATCTCAATGCTTTCTTGGGCGTAAAGCATAGAGATGTAAGATGGAGAGTTAGGAATGGAAATGCCGACTATTTTCGTATCTTTGCAGTCGAATAAACTAATATACATTTATTTATATGGAAAAAAAGATGGGAGCAGACTTTAAATCTGCGACTGCCGACAGTGAAAAGAAACTGTTTATTGAGACATACGGCTGCCAGATGAACGTAGCCGATAGTGAAGTGATTGCCTCTGTGATGCAGATGGCGGGGTACAGCATGGCCGAGAAGCTGGATGATGCCGATGCAGTGTTCATGAACACCTGCTCCATCCGCGACAACGCCGAGCAGAAGATTTTGAACCGACTGGAGTTCTTCCATTCGCTCAAGAAGAAGCGTCCGCACCTTATTGTGGGTGTCTTGGGCTGCATGGCCGAGCGCGTGAAGGACGACCTTATCGAACATCATCATGTGGACCTAGTCGTAGGCCCTGATGCCTACCTGACGTTGCCCGAACTGATTGCTTCTGTCGAGGCGGGCGAGAAGGCTATCAACGTGGAGCTTTCGACAACGGAAACCTATCGCGACGTTATCCCTTCGCGTATCTGCGGTAACCATATTTCGGGCTTTGTGTCCATCATGCGCGGGTGCAACAACTTCTGCACCTACTGTATTGTGCCTTATACCCGCGGACGCGAGCGCAGCCGCGACGTGGAGAGCATTCTGCGCGAAGTAGCCGACTTGCAACAGAAAGGCTACAAGGAAGTGACCCTGTTGGGACAGAATGTCAATTCCTACCGTTTCGAACGTCCTGATGGCGAAGTCATCACCTTCCCTATGTTACTGCGCACAGTGGCTCAGGCCGCCCCTTCGATGCGCATTCGCTTCACCACTTCGCACCCCAAGGACATGAGTGACGAGACGTTGCATGTCATTGCCGAAGAGCCCAACGTATGTCGCCACATCCACCTGCCCGTGCAGAGTGGAAGCAGCCGCATCCTGAAGCTGATGAACCGCAAGTACGACCGCGAGTGGTACTTGGAGCGGGTGGCTGCTATCCGACGTATCATCCCCGACTGTGGCCTCTCGACCGACATCTTCAGCGGCTTTCATAGCGAGACGGAGGAAGACCATCAGCTGTCGCTTTCGCTGATGGAAGCGTGTGCCTACGATTCCGCTTTCATGTTCAAATATTCTGAGCGTCCAGGCACTTATGCTTCCAAGCATTTGCCTGACGATATCCCTGAAGAAGTGAAGATACGACGTCTGAACGAAATCATCGCCCTGCAGAACCGCCTCTCGGCCGAAGCCAATGCCCGTTGCGTGGGCAAGACTTACGAGGTATTGGTTGAGGGTGTGTCAAAGCGCAGCCGCGACCAGCTCTTTGGCCGTACGGAGCAGAACCGCGTGGTGGTGTTCGACCGTGGTACACATCGTGTGGGCGACTTGGTAATGGTGCGTATCACTGGCTCTAGTTCGGCTACACTGCTGGGCGAAGAAATCGCTTGATGAACACGCTCTTTGAAGTGATTGCTCAAAAAACAGGAGAAAATAGATTTAAACCTTAGGGGCTTATGTTTTGAACATAAGCCCTTTGTGTTTCAAATATAGAAGTCTCTCTTTTCCAAAAGCCTTTCAAGTTGTTTATTTTCTATCTTTAAGGTTATGATTCAAGAAAATTAAAGTGTTAAAATGCGTTTTCTTCAAATCGACTTATAAAGAAAATGTTTATATTTAAGGAATTTATTATTGAAATAATGTCTAATCCTTAAAATCGAAGCGTATGAGAAAGTATTTGGCAGAGATGATAGGCACGATGGTGCTTGTCTTAATGGGATGCGGCAGTGCTGTATTCGCAGGTAGTGCAGCCGACACCGTAGGTGCCGGAGTAGGAACTTTGGGAGTAGCTTTGGCTTTTGGTTTATCCGTAGTGGCTATGGCCTATACGATTGGAAGCATTTCAGGATGCCATATTAACCCTGCTATTACGCTGGGGGTATGGATGTCGGGGCGTATGAATAGTAAGGATGCTACGATGTATATGATTTTTCAGGTATTAGGTGCTATCGTCGGTTCGTTCATACTGTCGTTGTTAGTATCTTCAGGAGGATTCGATGGGCCTACAGCCACTGGTTCCAATACGTTTGATCCGAGTGAGACGGGACAGGCGTTTATTGCTGAGGCTGTATTTACTTTTATCTTTGTTTTGGTAGTGCTTGGTTCTACTGATGAGAAAGGTGGTGCAGGTAATTTGGCTGGCCTGGCTATTGGTTTGACACTGGTGTTGATTCATATCGTTTGTATCCCTATTACAGGTACGTCGGTCAATCCTGCTCGAAGTATTGGCCCTGCTTTACTTGAAGGTGGGCAGGCTCTTTCACAGCTGTGGCTTTTCATTGTAGCTCCTTTTGTAGGTGCTGCATGTAGTGCGTTGGTGTGGAAGTTCTTTGCCGCAGGTCGTAAGTAGTCATTATTTTCCGAAGAAATAGCGGGAAAGTCCCGATCGGTATAACATTTGTTCGATGGCAAGGCTGCCGCCCACAGCTAGGGCGGTAGCCGTTACGAGGAATAGCATACCCGTAGGATCGAAGGACAGCAGTGGCAAGTAACCTTTAGCCAGCATGGTGAAAACAGGTGAAAAAAGTAGAATGGCTAACGTATGTTGTCCGATGTACAGGCTGCCTCGACGAAAGCGATTCGTCAGAAGTGGGTAGAAGTAGAGTAACAGACATGATGCCAGGTAGGTAATGATTACTCCGGCCAAACTCCCGCGAGATAGATTTTCGGGTACGGCACATAATAAAATGAGTGGTACAACAGCCCATATAGATGGGCGGAAGAAACGGTTTAGTTTTACGTGGGTCTGTGCCAATATACATCCTCCTAGAAAGTAGGTAGCATTTTCGTAAGCTAGTAGGTGCAGGTATGCCAAGCCATAGAGGCAAAGTCCTAGAATGATAAAGCGAGTAATTGCTTCTCCTCGCACAAGATGGAAGACAACGTAGTAGAGCAAGGCGCAGAGTATAAGCGTATGTAGATACCAGTAGGGGCCTACGGGTGAGACGAAGATCGCTTCGATTACGGCCGGCAGGCTCAGTTCTTCCAGTCCTTGGCGTACGGGTAGTAGGCAGGAAGCTACCGCATAACTTGTTTCCATTACTGCATAGGGAATAAAAATCCATAAGTATTTCTTCAGAAACTCTTTGATGGACTTCCCAATATTGGTCAGGTAACCTGAAATCAGCAAGAAGATTGGCATGTGGAAGGTGTAAACCACTTGCTTGGCATAGGGATATTTGTCGCCGATGTAGGTTAGGTGGAAGATTACCATCAATAGGATACAGACGCATTTCAGGTAGTCTATTTCATTCATCCTGCCGGACAGGGTACGTTCGTTTCCGAGGAACGGATCCTTTGTCTTCATGTTGGTGAGAGTTCTAAAGATTATTTGTGCACAAAAGTACACCATTTTGTCGCTCCTCGGAAATGATACAGTGAGTTTAACAATCAGCGTCGTTCGGCTATTAGAGCGGGAATTCCTGTTACTTGGTGGCAGGCTACGGGGATGTTATTCTCGTTCAGTTCATATACTGTTTCTTTCTTGTCTTTACTGAACGTTTCTTGTGATTCATTCCAGCGGGCATAGCTCATGATGACTTCGTTGGCTTCGTAGCGGTAGGTCATCTGGAAGTAAGGAATCCATTTATCAACAGTACCGTCCCATTTGGAAGCTGTTTTATTGATAAGACGGTTTTGTTCGTCATAAGCGAATTCGTAACGCATGTGGTTGTGCAGATAGTTGCCGTCCTGCTTGTAGATGGTTCTCGATACGACGAGGTTGTTCTTTACTTCTTCATTTGTGATGAAGTTATCCTGTGCCATTGCTTGGGTGTTGAGAAGGTTGACCAGTGTGATTACGGCGAGTGCCAATGCTTTGAATACGTTCATAGTTTTCATAATTCAGTTCTGTTTTAAAGAGTTATTGTTATTAGTTTCTATTTTTATCAGTTAGACGTTGTTCGTAGAAAGAAAAGTTGCGCTATTGAGTTTCTTTTTTCTCGAACGTCCATTCACTTAAATATTATTCAAATGGCATGCCAAACTTCTAAATATTTGATAATCAGTGTCGGTTCATTATTCCCTTCTGTTCGTTATCGGACATGTGTCCGCTTTTGATGTTCGAAAACATACAAAATGCCCTGTAGTGCGTCTGATGAATGACGGCCATACAGGGCATTTGAGCATCCTATTTTAGGGAATAGGATGTTTTGATAATGCTTTCTTTTAGTTTATACTTATCGTTAACGGGTTGCGTACTTTTTGTGCAAAATTAGCCATATAGTTATTCCATGCATTGATATCTTTTATGTCTGCACGGTCCCAGCCAAATCCCCAATAGTAGACATAATTTGCTCCAGGTTCATAGTCGCTAGTTGCTAAAATATGTCCTTCGGCATTACCATGTTGTTTCTTTTCGTCATTGGAATATTTTACAATTTTCGCTTCTTTAATATCAGCAAGGAAGGCTGCTCCTACGAATACTTTGCCGTTGTCAGGACCTGTGGTCGGATCTACATAAGTCATGTAACCGTTGGCTGCATCAGTCTTTACGGCACCATCGTCGTGTAAAACAATGCCAGTTGCTATAGGTAGAGATTCCTGAAGTCCAGTATAGGATACAGCGGTACGGTTCAGATGAGAACCTGCATCGAGGGTAATGACACGTGTCTCTACGATATTACTATCTCCCTTTACAGTTAGTGGATTGAATTCTAATTTTACTGTGAAACGTAGCGGACCGTTGTCTAATACTTCAAAATCTTTGTAGCACCATGGATAAACAATTTCACCATTGTCTATAAGAGCTGCTACGCCTGCACCTAGTGTCGGGCCTACAGCATAACAGTCCATACCATAACCATGATCAATGTGGTAGGAAATAGATTGCAATAGTTCAGAGGCTGCTTGGGGATCTGTTTTTCTCAATTCAGCAGCGCGTGCACGTGCTTCTTTATCTAATTCTTTAGCGTACAGATCTTCCAATATCGGTTCGGAAGTATTACGTTTCAGGAATAGATCATAGCCGAAACCTCGTTCGCCTCCAGCCTGTAGAGCAGGTCCGTAGGCACGGAAACCTACCAGGTCATTTTCCCAAGCCATGTCATCCAGACGTTCTGGATATTGGCGTCCACAGGCTTTTACCTCTACAGGTTGAGGAATTCCTTCCTGAATGGTGTAGGTAGCTGTTGCTTTGGCAGCTACTGTTGCAGGAAATATCACTTTATCATCGTAAGTTATCTGATAGGGGATTTCGGTACCTTCAGCATCGAGTACCACAATTTGTGCTGTATCAGCTAATTTTAGCCGATTACTGATTTCATCCATGGATACTTCCACCATTTCTCCAGAACGATCTATATCCAGTGGGTTACTGACGGTTACTGTCATTGGTTGATTGTTTGTACAAGCCAATAACATGCAAGCCGTTATATAGGATAAGAATATTTTTTTCATATAAAGAAGAGAGATTAATGTTTTGATAAATAAGAAAAATGGATAATTGAATCCGGAAAACTGTTCCGTTTCAATTATCCATTAAATGGGTATTCCTAAATGAAATTAATTATTTAGGTTGTTTGCCAATGTAAGCCAAGATACCACCATCTACATAGAGGATGTGGCCATTTACGGCGTTAGAAGCTTCGGAAGCGAGGAATACTGCAGGACCAGTCAGTTCCTGTGGATCCAGCCAACGACCAGCCGGAGTCTTGGCGCAGATGAATGAATCAAACGGGTGACGGCTACCGTCCGGTTGTTTTTCACGCAACGGAGCTGTCTGTGGAGTAGCGATGTAGCCCGGGCCAATGCCATTACATTGGATGTTGTATTCGCCATATTCAGAGCAAATGTTACGAGTTAACATTTTCAGACCACCCTTGGCAGCTGCATAAGCGGATACTGTTTCACGACCCAGCTCAGACATCATGGAGCAGATATTAATAATCTTACCGTGTTTTCTTTCCATCATGCCAGGCAATACGGCTTTAGATACAATAAACGGAGCATTCAAATCGATATCGATTACCTTACGGAATTCAGATGCTGCCATTTCGTGCATCGGGATGCGGCGAATAATACCAGCATTGTTTACCAGGATATCGATGGGGCCTACTTCTTTTTCGATCTGCGCAACCATAGCTTGTACAGCAGGTTCATCCGTTACGTCACATACGTAACCATGTACAGCGATACCTTTTTCTTTATAAGAAGCCAAACCTTTGTCTACCAATTCTTGGTTAATGTCGTTGAAGCAGATTTTTGCACCTTGTTCTGCAAAAGCAGAAGCGATTGCAAAACCAATACCATAGGAAGCACCTGTTACGAGGGCTACCTTGCCTTCCAAAGAAAAATTCAAATAAGGATTCATAACGTTTAAATATTAAATTATTAAACTTAGGTTTATTTCAAATCTGTTATTTTTGAGAAATCTTGGTCGCCATAATCCAAGTTTTCACCACCCATACCCCAAATGAAAGTATAGTTGTGGGTAGCTGCTGCCGAGTGGATGGACCATTCAGGTGAGAGGACGGCTTGTTCGCCTCGCATCCATAGGTGACGTGTTTCTTCTATTTCTCCCATAAAATGACATACTGCATGTTCTTCTGGTACTTCAAAATAGAAGTAAGCTTCCATTCGGCGGCTATGTACGTGAGCAGGCATGGTATTCCATACACTGCCAGGTTTTAGTTCCGTTATGCCCATCTGTAACTGGCAGGTAGGCAACACTTGGCTAACGAGCATTTTGTTAATGCAGCGGTGATTGGATCCTTCGAGTGAACCCATCTCGGCTGTGATGGCATCTTGTTTTGTTACCTTACGGTCTGGATAGTTGCAATGGGCAGTTGTAGAATTAAAATAAAATTTGGCAGGACAGGAAGAGTCGAGACTTTCAAACGTTACTTCACGATTGCCCGAGCCCAAATAAAGAGCTTCTTTATAATCTAATGAAAATACTGTGTTATCAGCTTTTACTATACCAGGGCCACCTACGTTGAATATGCCTATTTCGCGACGAGTTAAAAAGTAGGGAGTTTTCAGTGGGTCGATAGCTTCCAAAGACAATACTTCGCCTGCTGGCATAGCACCACCTACCACCATTCGATCGTACATGGAGTATACCATATTTATTTCGTTTGGAGTGAAAATTCTTTCAATCAGAAAGTCGCGGCGAATGCGTCGGGTATCATAATTCTTTGCATCTTCGGGATGCGCAGCATAGCGGATTTCATAGTTTGTCTTCATGGAACTGACTGTTTTTATATCCTTAAATACTCGTTGTACGGTCTTCGTTTGCGTACACGATGCAAATGTAGCAAAAGAAAACGGACTCTCCTTACTTTTTTGTACTTATTATCTATTAATATTGTACAAAACTTAAAAGTTGATGTCTACTTCTACAGGGCAATGATCTGAACCATAGATGTCGGTGTGTATCTTGGCGTCGGTGAGTTTTTCACACAAGCGATTCGATACCAGGAAGTAGTCAATACGCCAGCCTGCATTCTTTTCACGGGCGCGGAAGCGGTAGGACCACCATGAATATATATCCCGCTGGTCGGGATAGAAGTAGCGGAAGGTATCAGTAAAGCCACTTGCGAGTAGGGTGGTGAACTTGGCACGTTCTTCGTCGGTGAAGCCTGCGTTGCGGCGGTTGGTCTTGGGATTCTTCAAGTCGATTTCCTGATGGGCCACGTTCAGGTCACCACACACAATGACGGGCTTTTTCGCGTCGAGCGCCAGGAGGTAAGTACGGAAATCGTCTTCCCACGTCATGCGGTAGTCCAGGCGGCGCAGCTCGTCCTGTGAGTTGGGCGTATAGACGGTGACAAGGTAGAAGTCTGGCATCTCCAGCGTGATGACGCGTCCCTCCTTGTCATGGTGTTCGATGTCGATACCGAGGGTGACGTTCAGCGGCTGGTGGCGTGTATAGATGGCCGTGCCTGAATAACCTTTTTTCTCGGCGTAGTTCCAGTAGGAGGTGTAGCCGTCAAACTGCAGGTCCAGCTGGCCTTCCTGCATCTTGGTCTCTTGCAGGCAGAAAAAGTCGGCGTCGAGCCGTCGGAAAGCTTCGATGAAGCCCTTGTCTTTACAGGCGCGTAGCCCGTTCACATTCCAGGAGATAAATTTCATGTCTATCGTTTTGTTCTTTTCATTAATAGATGATGCATGGGCAAACATACGAAAAAAAACTCGTTTTTTAATGTGGAAGCCTGTAAAATATGGTACTGGAATTCGAGTAGGTGGAGGAAGTTGTCATCGTATGTCCTGAAATCAGGACAACCTGATATGTTTCCTACCTGCCTTCCCCTTTTAAGGTAAAACCTTTCCCTCGTTAAGAGAGAACACTTCCCTCGTTAAGAGAGAACACTTCCCTCGTTAAGAGAGAACACTTCTCTCGTTAAGAGAAAACATTTCTCTCGTTATGAGAAAATGTTTCTCATTTTGTGAGAGTGGGGTAGAAACTCTTTTTGTTGATAATCAGGACTATGTCTCGTGTCGGTAGATATGCTTGCTGTACACCAGTTCCGCATCAATACCGCTTGCGGGCGTTTCTTTTCGTCCATTCGCTTGCCGCAAAGGCGTTGCATGTCATAAATATTGTCGCTATAGGACAAAATTATCAGTAATAGAAGTTTGTTTTTTAGTGCAACCGCATAAAAACAAGTTATTTTTCGTAAGTTTGCATAAAAGTCATTAAACAGAATGAGGCAACAAGAGATTTCTGAAGAGATAGTGGTTCGACTGAACAGGGGCGATATGAAGGCATTTGACGCTATTTACCATGCCTACTACCTCTACTTGTGCGCCGTCGTGACCTATTACGTGCATGACAGGAACGTGGCCGCCGAGCTGATGAACGATGTCTTTGTCGGTGTATGGCGCAACAAGGAGCGCGTGGCCTGCCCGGTGTTGCCTTACTTGAAGCGGGCGGCCCAGAACGCGGCTGTCAGCTACTTGCGTTCCTCCCATTTTAACGAGAGATTGCTGACGGACCACGTGGAGGAAATCTATGCCTATCTGGAAAAGCGCATCATCGCTACGGACAATCTGCTACATGCCTTGGAAGACAGTGAGATGGATGCTCTCATCCGGGCGGAAGTGGAGAAACTGCCACCTCGATGCCGTGCCGTGTTCCAGGCCTGCCTCTATGAGGGCAAAAGTTATGCCGAAATAGCCGACGAACAGCAGCTCAGCGTGTCTACCGTAAGGGGGCAAATGCGCATTGCATTGAACAAGCTGCGCGAAGCCTTGGGCACGCCGTGTATGATTACGGTGCTGATGATGCTTCATGAGTGTTGGCAATGACGCCCCTGCCTCACACACCTGGGCAGAATGCGGCGGATGAGGCTTTCCGAGATAAAAATGCCTGGGTTACGCAAAAAAATGCTTTTCTTTTAAACGTTTTTCTGTAGTCTGCGTATATAACTGTATATGGAAGACAAAAACAGCATGAATATAGAATCACGAATTGCGGATTTCCTTGCGGGACAATGTTCTGAAAAGGAGCGGCAAAAGCTACAGACTTTGCTGGAGCGGGATGAGGAAGCGGCGCGGCTGATGCGGCGCATGTCGGCCGTGTGGGCCGTAGCTTCCCTGCCGGCTTTCGTCGGTAAGGAAGAAGAAACCTGAGTAAAATCAAGCGGCAAGTTGCTTCAGAGAAACCGAAAGCCATGCGGATTTCCGGCCGGCGGAGGCGGATGGTGGCATGGCTCGCGACGGCCGCAGCCGTGGCACTGCTGCTGGTGAGCAACACCTTGTGGTATCATCACTCCGAGGAACTGACACGTGCCTACATGGCTGCGGAGACACCTTACGAAATCAAGGTGCCGGCAAGCTCGCGGACCAAGGTAACACTGCCGGACGGATCTGTCGTGACACTCAATGCAGGTCCTACGTTGAGATATGCCAGAAGCTTCGGCATTGATAATCGTAATATCTGGCTGGACGGAGAAGGACTCTTCGAGGTGGAGAAAGACAAGGAAAGACCTTTCACGGTCCATACGGAAGACGTGCAGGTACAGGTATTGGGAACAGTCTTTGACCTCTGCGCTTACAGTGGCGACGAGATGGTGACAGTGGCTCTGGTGGAAGGATGCATCGCCATGAAGACCCCTCGAGGCACGAGGCTGGAACTGAAGCCAGACGAGATGGCAAGTTATGACCGCCGGACGGGGAAAGTGGTGAAAGCCAGGACGGACGCGCGAAGAGTCGGTGACTGGACGGATGGCGGGTTGACCTTTGACAATACCCCATTTGAAGACATCGCCCGAAAACTGGAAAGAAAGTTCCAGCTGAAAATACACATTGGAAGTGAACGCCTGAAGAGAGAATGCTTCTCGGGATGCTTCGACCGCGATCAGGGACTGGACGACATCCTGCGGGAAATCAATGTGGACGGACGCTATACTTGGCACAGGAAGGATGGTACAATAACCATCATGGACAAAGCCAAACATTCATATTAACCATTAATCAACATTCCATGAAACTAAGAAAAATCGTCGTGGCGTTCCTGCTGGTTTGGGCAGGAAGCTCATGGGCGGGATTACCGCTGGAGGCCCAGGACCAGGGCCGGAAGTTCACCGTCAGGATGGAAAACGTGACCATGAAGGAAGCTATTGAGGCAATCAAGGAAAAAGGTGATTATTCGTTCCTGATACGGAACAAGGATATCGACCTTACAAGAAAAGTTACGGTAGACGTCAATGAGGGCACCGTAGAAGAGATGTTGCGCCAGATGCTGGCAGACACCGACATACGCTATGAAGTGAACGGCAACCGTATCGTAGTGTTCCACTCGGCACCCACACAACAGGCGCGGGGTTCGTTCGTGCTGAAAGGTAAGGTCGTAGACGTACACGGTGAAGCCGTCATAGGTGCCAACATACGGGTGGTGGACGGCACGGGAGGTACCATTACGGACGTGGATGGCAACTTCAGCCTGGAGGTGAAGCCAGGTGACCGTATCACTGTTTCTTACATCGGCTACGCTTCGACGGAAATGGCCGTGGGCGATGGACAGCCTATCAGTGTGACGTTGCACGAGGACTCGCGCATGATAGATGAAGTGGTGGTCGTAGGCTACGGTGTGCAGAAGAAAGCTAACCTGACAGGCGCTGTTAGCAGTGTGAAGATGGATGAGGTGCTGGGCAACCGTCCTGTCGTGTCGGTGAGCAACGCTTTGATGGGTGCCATGCCGGGTTTGCAGGTGACAGGTACCTCTGGACAACCAGGTTCGGAACTCTCTTTTAATATTCGTGGTACGAACAGTATCAATGGTGGTAGCCCGCTGGTGTTGGTGGACAACGTGGAGATGGACATCAATATGCTGGATCCGAATGACATCGAGTCGGTAACGGTGCTGAAGGATGCGGCAGCTTCGGCCATCTACGGTGCGCGGGCAGCCTTCGGTGTCATCTTGGTGACGACCAAGAAGGGCAGCGAGGACAAGCGGTTGACCATCAACTATTCGAATAACTTCTCGTTCAGTACACCGATGAACATGCCCAAGAAAGCAAGCCCCATGGAGACCGTGCAGGCTTACAAAGACATGGGTTGGAATGGCACATACCGCACGGGTGAGGACATCGATACGTGGCTGGGTTTCTTGGAAGAATACCGTCAGAACCCGGGCAGCTATCCGGAAGGATATGCCGAGGTGGACGGCATGCGCTACCAGCTGGCTGAGACTGATCTCTTCGATGACATGCTGGAGACGGGCTTCCAGCAGACGCATAACCTAGCCGTGAGCGGCGGAACGAAAGGCTTGTCCTACCGCATGTCGGCCGGTATGGTGAGCCAGGACGGTGTGATGGTGACGAATAAGGACCGTTTCAAACGTTACAATATCTCGTCTTACATCCGTTCGGATGTCTATTCGTGGATTACGCCGGAACTGGACATCAAGTACACCAATATGTCTTCTTCCATGCCCAACTCGTCGGCTGGTTATGGCATCTGGGGTGCGGCGGTGGCTTTTCCGTCTTACTTCCCGTTGGACGAGGTGGAAACAAGCGACGGTGTCCTGCTGCCTGTCAACAGCCCGCGCAACCAGATCATGTTAGGAGCACCTAAACTGAACGACCGGGATAATGTCCGTATTTTTGGGAAGGTGACCATTACACCCTTCAAAGACCTGAAAATCATCGGCGAATATACGTTCAACCGGAAGGATAAGGAAAGTACGACCAATATCAACAAGTTTGACTACGCCAACGGCAACAGCAACTTCAACCAGGAGACATCCACTCCTAACTCAAGCTACGAGGTTGGCCGCGAAACGACTGACTATACCGCACTTAACTTTTACGGCACGTATGCCAAGACCTTCGGCAAGCATGACCTGACCGTCATGGGAGGCTTCAATCAGGAAAGCAGCTCTTACCATTACGTATGGGCACAACGCTTAGATATGATTAACGAAGACCTGCCGTCACTCTCGCAAGGCACGGGTGAATACAAGAACTCTGAAAGCTTCTCAGAATACAAGGTACGTGGCCTGTTTTACCGTATTAATTATGACTTTGCAGGCAAATACCTGATAGAGACCAACGGGCGCTATGATGGCTCGTCGAAGTTCCCGTCAGATAGCCGCTTTGGCTTCTTCCCTTCCGTATCGGCCGGATGGCGCGTCAGTGAGGAAGCGTTCATGGATTGGAGTGACTCTTTCCTTTCCAACCTGAAGCTGAGAGGGTCGTGGGGAAACATTGGTAACCAAAGCGTGGATCCCTACCAGTTTGTGCCTGCCATGAGCGCCGCCAATCCCAACTGGGTGGTGGACACGACCAAACCGACTACGCTGCAGCCGCCCGCATTGGTGAGCAACTCTTTCACCTGGGAGAAAGTGAGCACGCTGGACTTCGGCTTTGATCTAGGACTCTTCGACAACCGCCTGAATGCCACATTTGACTGGTATCGTCGCGATACGAAAGGTATGTTGGCGCCGGGCATGGAACTTCCTGGCGTATTGGGAGCCGATGCTCCGACTCAAAATACGGCCGATCTTCGTTCCAAAGGATGGGAAATCTCGGTAGACTGGAACGACCGCATAGGTGACTGGAGCTACTACGTGGGCTTCAACCTCTATGACTCGCGCACGCACATTACTAAATATAATAATGAGTCTCAGCTGCTGGGAGATAGATATTACCGTGAAGGCATGGAGTTGGGCGAAATCTGGGGATATGACACTGACCGTTTTTATACGGTGGACGATTTTGAAGAAGGCACGTTGCAGGCTGATCTCACGGGCGGCACCCTGAAACCGGGCATTCCCAAAGTGGAAGGATACAACCCTAATCCGGGCGATGTGCTCTATGTGGACCACAACGATGACGGCATCATCAACAACGGCGACAATACGGCGCTGAACTCCGGTGACATGCGCATCATCGGCAATAACACCCGCCGCTATCAGTACGGCATCCGCGGCGGTGCAAGTTGGAAAGGGATATCTCTCTCTTTCATCCTGCAAGGCGTGGGCAAGCGCGACCTTTGGATTATGAACGAATTGTTCTATCCGCAATATGACCCTTACAGCACTATCTTTAATACGCAGCTCGACTACTGGACCCCTGAACGTACGGATACGTATTTCCCGCGTCTCTATACGCAGGCAGCAGGTAACTCGGCTGCCAACCGCATGACGCAGACGCACTTCCTGCAAAACGGAGCTTACCTGACGATACGGAATATCAGCCTGTCATACACGTTCCCTAAACAATGGCTCAACCCTTGGGGCGTGCAAGGCTTGCAAGTGTTCTTCAGCGGTGAAAACCTCTTCACCTTCGATCACCTGCCGAAGGGGCTCGACCCCGAACGTTCGGCGGAGTATCGCGGTTTCAACTATCCGTACCTGCGCCAGTTCTCGTTTGGTATCAACCTGACTTTATAAACCCTAAAAAACGACAGACAGAATATGAAAAAATATATTATGAGCATAGGTATCTGCCTGTGCATGGCATCCTGCCTCAACGACGGCTTCCTGGACGTAGATCCCAAAGACAGACAGACGGAAGCCACCGCCTTCAGTACTTACGACAATTTCAAAACCTACGCTTGGGGGCTGTATAATATCTTCTATGGATATGGTAATGATCAAAATATGAACTATTTCGAGGATGAATATAATGCTGATAATATGATACGCGCCGTCAGCGGCTTCGAAAGTCAGTATGCCTACCAGACCGCACGAGTAGAAGCGACGGATACGGAACACTGGGATTACAAATATATCCGGAGGGCTAACCTGATGTTGGACAATATTGATGGCTCGTCTTTGACGGAGACGGAGAAAGAGCACTGGCGCAGCGTGGGCTACTTCTTCCGTGCCTACAAATATTTCATGATAATGTCCGATTTTGGTGATATCCCTTGGATAGAACATGTGCTGACAGATGAGAGTCCCGAGCTGTACGCTCCCCGTGATTCGCGCGACCTAGTGGCAAAGAACATTCTGGAAAACCTCCAGTATGCCGCACAACATATCAAAGCCGAAGGCGATGGGGAAAATACCATCAACGCCGATGTGGTGAACGCATTGATTTCCCGTTACGGCCTCTTTGAAGGCACTTGGCGGAAATATCACGGGCTACAAGATGCGGAAACTTACCTTCGCGCTAGCGTAGAGGCTTCAGAAAAGGTGATGGCCAATTATACTACCCTGCATACGCCTTACGATGAGTTGTTCAATTCGGAAGATCTATCAGGAGTGGAAGGTATTATTCTTTACAAGAAATACGAGACTGCTCAATTGTGCCATGGCCTTACCCGTATGGTGCGTACTGGTGAATCGAAGATAGAGATGACCAAAGATGCTGTGGATAGCTATTTGTGCAGCAATGGTTTACCCATTGGCAATGTTAATAGTCAATATGGAGGTGACAAGGATGTCTATGCCCAGTTCACGGACAGAGATTATCGTCTTTACTTTACCGTATGCCCGCCTTATCGGGTAAACCTTACGGGCGCGGCGGCTACGTCTACCGGTTATGAGTTGACCGGAAATGCTCAAGATGAGCAGTTCATAAACCTTATGGCCCAAATCTCTGGCGAAACTTACCATCGCCTGCCCACACTCAACTTCAAGGGATTCTATGTGAAAGAGCAGCCTCACTTCACTTCCTATAACTGGAGTACGGCATGGAATGCTTCTGAAATGGGCTTCTGGATGTGGAAGTACTACAACATCCACACGGATTGCACCAACGCTACTGGTGTAAATACCACAGACGCACCCTTGTTCCGCCTAGGCGAAATCCTGCTGAACTATGCTGAAGCCAAGTGGGAACTGGGTGAGTTTGACTACAGCATAGCTGACTTGACCATTAATAAGCTGCGTCAGCGTGCCGGTGTGCAGCCGATGAACGTGGACGTCATTGGCGCCGATTTCGACCCGGCAAGAGATCCAGACGTGGATCCTGTCTTGTGGGAAATCCGCCGCGAACGTCGTGTTGAGTTGATGGGCGAAGGTTTCCGCTTCGATGACCTGCGGCGCTGGAAGAAAGGTGAGTACCTCAACAAGCAACCTCTCGGTGTCTACGTGGCTGATCCGTCTTACTACAACAATGCTGTGAAAGTCAATGCCGACGGTTACGCTTGGTTCTTCAACGAACCGTTAGGATGGCTGGACAAATATTACTTGCGTCCCATCCCGCTGAATCAGCAGGCGCTCAACCCACAACTGGGCCAAAATCCTGGCTGGGAGAACGAGAATTGATGTTTTTTCTTAATTTTATTACATCAATTTCTGAATGGCCATGAGCGTATTGAGACCATATACTCTGCTTTGCTCCGCCCTGCCGATGCTTTTTGCTTCGGCAGGGGCGGACGCCCAGGAACAACGTATGAATGTTCTCTTCCTGATGGCGGATGACATGCGCCCCGAACTGGGCTGTTACGGAGTGGAAGAAGTCAAAACTCCCAATATAGACCGTTTGGCAGCCGAGGGAGTCGTCTTTCGCAACGCCTATTGCAACATCCCCGTGAGTGGCGCCTCGCGCGCCAGCTTGCTCACTGGTGTCTATCCCCGTTATCCGGATCGTTTCATTCACTTCTCTGCCCGTGCCAGTAAGGACTGCCCCGAAGCCATACCGATCTCCGGATGGTTTACCCGCCACGGCTACCATACTGTGTCCGATGGCAAAGTGTTCCATCACATCGAAGACCATGCCGATTCGTGGAGTGAGCCACCTTTCCGCACTCATCCGGATGGATATGACGTCTATTGGGCGGAATATAACCGTTGGGAGTTGTGGATGAATTCCGAATCGGGTCGTCACATCAATCCGCGTACTATGCGGGGACCTTTCTGCGAACAGGCTGAAGTGCCGGATACCGCTTACGATGATGGCAAGCTGGCTCTGCGCGCTATCCGCGACCTGACTCGGTTGAAAGACTGCGGAAAACCTTTCTTCTTGGCCTGCGGTTTTTGGAAACCCCATTTGCCGTTTAATGCTCCCAAAAAATATTGGGACCTTTATCCACCTGGATCTATATCGCCTGCTCCGGATCGCTTCCGTCCTGAAGGGCTGCCACACCAAGTGAAGAACTCTGGTGAAATCAATGCTTATGCTTGTGTGGGAGACCCGACTGACACAACTTTCCAGCAGCAGGTAAAGCGAGGTTACTACGCTTGCTTGAGCTATGTGGATGCCCAAATAGGCAAGGTTCTCGATGCCCTCGACTCATTGGGATTGGCAAACAATACCATTGTCGTACTGCTGGGCGACCATGGGTGGAACCTGGGTGAACACAACTTTATTGGGAAACATAACCTGATGGACCGCTCCACGCATGTGCCCCTCATTGTCCGTGTACCGGGTATGCAGAAAGGCGACTGTCGCTCCATGGTGGAATTTGTCGACCTTTACCCCACTTTGTGTGAACTGTGCGGCCTACCTATGCCCGACGGACAACTGGACGGCAAGAGCTTTGCCCAAGTATTTCAAGACCTGCAAGCGCCTACCAAGTCTTGCGTCTACATCCAGTGGGAAGGGGGTGATAACGCTGTGGACAACCGTTTCAGCTATGCGGTATGGATGAAAGACAGTTCGCGGGCGGCCCACATGCTCTTCGACCACCATATTGATCCGCAGGAAGACCGCAACCGGGCGGATTTGCCGCAATATGCCGATGATGTCAGGCGTCTGTCTCGTTTCATCCGGCAAGTCAAAACTGAAAATATTCCTTGATAATAGTAATAAATAAATGTCCGCAAGAAGCCAATGTCATTCCCGCGAAAAGATGATGACTAAGTACTGACGAGTTCTACAATCAGTGGCACTGATTCCTAGAAAAGGTGGCACCTATTCCTACAATCAGTGGCACCTATTCCTACAGTCCTCCTATGCAATACTTTGCCGACTCCGTACCTTGACATGGCTAAGTCGCAGGATAGACGATGGAAAGTCCAGAAGAAGACTTGGCTTCATGCGGATATTCATTAGTAATATTTAATCCCTGCTCTCATGCGCATTTTTCATTTTCTCTTGGCTGCCTGGCTCCTGCTATCCGCCACAGCCTCAGCTCAGCGTCAGGACATCTTGCTGGACAATCAGTGGGATTTCCGTTTTTCGCATCAGGTAGAAGGCAAGACCATCCGTGTTGATTTGCCGCATACCTGGAACGCCCAGGACGCCCTTTCCGGCAAATTAGATTACAAACGCGGCATCGGTAACTACGAACGCCGTGTTTTCATTCGTCCCGAATGGGAGGGTAAACGCCTTTTCCTTCGCTTTGAGGGGGCGGGCAACGTGGCCGATGTTTTTATCAACCATCGTCACGTGGGTCAGCATATAGGTGGTTATGGTGCTTTTGTGTTCGAGATTACCGACCGGGTAATTTATGGGGAAGACAACTCCGTACTCGTGCGTGTCAATAATGCCGAACGCCTTGACGTGATGCCCCTCGTGGGGGACTTCAATATGTATGGCGGTCTCTACCGTGACGTTCATCTCATCGTCACCGATGAAGTCTGTATTTCTCCCCTCAACTACGGTTCGCCCGGCGTACGCTTGATGCAAGACAGCGTATCGCATGAGTATGCCGCTGTCCGCGCTTTGGTAGATCTTTCCAATGGCACGTCTCAACCGCAGAAGGTGGAACTGAAATTTTGCCTGAACGATGGCGGTAAAACGGTCCGTGAGCTTCGGAAAGAACTGACCCTGCCCGCAAACAGTACCGTTTGCGATACTTTGCGCTTCGATCTTGCCAATCCACACCTGTGGGATGGCCGGCGCGATCCCTTCCTCTATCAGACTGAAGTAACCCTCACACGGGGAGGTAGCATTACAGACTGCGTCATTCAGCCCTTGGGGTTGCGTTTCTTTCACATCGACCCTGACCGAGGCTTCTTCCTCAATGGACGACACATGCCCCTTTACGGTGTATGTCGCCATCAGGACCGTCCGGAGATAGGCAACGCCCTGCGCACTTGCCATCATGATGAAGACGCCGCCCTCATGTTTGAGATGGGTGTCAACGCCGTACGCCTTGCCCATTATCCGCAGGCTACGTATTTTTACGATCTCATGGACCGTTACGGCATTATTGTGTGGGCGGAAATTCCATTCGTGGGGCCCGGCGGGTATGCCGACAAAGGCTTTGTAGACCTGCCCGACTTCCGTGCTAACGGTAAAGAACAACTGAAAGAACTCATTCGCCAGCATGGCAACCATCCGTCCATTTGCGTATGGGGGCTTTTCAATGAACTGAAAGAGACTGGAGACAATCCTGTAGAATATGTTCGTGAACTTAACGACCTGGCTCATCGCGAAGACCCTACCCGTCTTACCGTCTCCGCCAGCAATCAGTCCCAAGGCAGCCTCAACTTTGTTACCGACGCCATAGCGTGGAACCGTTATGACGGTTGGTACGGGGGCACCCCTGCCGACTTGGGCCGCTGGCTTGACGAGACCCACGGCGACCATCCGCAGCTTCGTATTGCTATCAGTGAATACGGTGCCGGTGCCAGTGTCTACCATCAGCAAGATACTTTGGCCAAACCTCAACCTACTGGTACCTGGCATCCGGAGAACTGGCAGACTTATTATCACATAGAAAACTGGAAAACCATTTCTTCCCGGCCTTACCTGTGGGGTAGTTTCGTATGGAACATGTTTGACTTCGGAGCCGCCCATCGTCATGAAGGCGACCGCCCCGGCATCAATGACAAAGGCCTGGTCACTTTCGACCGCCGCACGCGCAAAGACGCCTTCTACTTCTACAAAGCCAACTGGCGTCCCGATGAGCCCATGCTCCATCTGGCCGAGAAGCGTTGCGTCCTTCGCACGCGTCCGCAGCAAACGTTCATGGCCTTCACCACTTGTTCTCAGGCGGAATTGTTTGTCAATGGGAAAAGCTATGGGAAAGTTGCGGCCGACGCATATGCCACTGTACGCTGGGAAGGCGTCACTCTGCAACCAGGCCTCAACGAAATACGGATAGAGGCATCCGCGGGCAAACGCCAGATCTTGACGGACAGCATGACTTGCACGTATCAGCCGCGCTGACAGTGCAGGTCCGATGAAAGACAAAGGAGGACGTGCCAAAATGAATGAGGGCACTTCCTCCTTTATTCGTTTTTTTCTGTAATTTTGCGGCCTGAAATTTTTAGCCAATATACAGAAATGATAAAGACCCTCAGTAAAAACGCCATTATCGGTTATCCGGCCGGTATCATCACCGGCATCACGTATGGACTGAACCCTCTGTTTGCCGTCCCTCTGATGAAGGAAGGCGCTTCGATAGAATCCATCCTCTTTTTCCGCTATGCCATCGCGGTGCTGCTTCTGGGGGCATTCCTTCTGCTGCGCAAGCAAAGCTTCAAGGTGTCGTGGAAGCAGGCGGGCGTGCTGCTCGTGCTGGGACTGCTCTATACGACCAGCAGCCTCACCCTGTTCGAGGCATACAAGTACATCGCTTCGGGGCTGGCCACAACCATCGTCTTCCTCTATCCGGTCCTGGTAGCCATCATCATGGTCTTTCTGAAGGTAGTCCCCTCGTGGCCGGTATGGCTCTCCATCGGCATGACGTTCGTAGGGGTGGTCATCATGACGCAGAGCGATTCGTCGCAGGCGGTTCATCCGGTGGGGCTTCTGCTTTCTTTCGCTTCGGCTTTGGTCTATGCGCTGTTCATTGTCATCATCAACCGCAGCAAGGTCATCGGGAATATTTCGAACAGCCTCCTCACGTTTTATGCGCTCTCGGTCGGCACGCTTGTCTTTTGGGGGAAGATTGCGCTGTCCGGCGCGGGGATAATGACCGGACTGACGGGGCACCTGGCCTGGCTGAACCTGGTGGGGCTGGCGGTGCTGCCCACCATCGTGTCCACCGCCACGCTGGCTGTGGCCACCCGAAACATCGGGGCGACCAAGGCTTCCGTGCTCGGTGTATTTGAGCCCGTCACGGCCATTCTGGTAGGAACACTCGTCTTTGGCGAAGCGCTTACGACGAACATTGTTGTCGGCATTCTGATTTCGATGGTGGCCATCACGTTTATGATTGCCATGACCAAGCGATAGGTTTCATTTTGACACTTTGATTTCCCAAGCCTCTGAGAATCGCTCCGTTCGGCCCGATGGCAGGACTGATGCGAAAGAACGAAGCGAGAAAGTCCTTACTTGCTCATTCCTAACGGGATAGCGAAATCCTTACAAAAATTCTGGAAGAAAAATGGGGCGGAAAGCCGCTCTACCAGGAGGCGGAAGCCCTGAAACGAAGGCTTCGAAGTCCGGAAACGGGGAAAACATAGCTTTTTCCCTCGCCAAACATTGCTTTTTCCGAGGGGAAACACAATATTTCAATAAGATGCGCAAAGATAACGTAACCATGTTAAAAATCAAATAGTTATAAAACATCTTTTTTCAGCGAGGCCGGAAAAGGAAGCAAGAAAAAGCATATTGGGGCGGGAGTTACGTTACCAAATCGTAACTCAGTCCAAACGCCTCAAATCGAATCCTAATAGACTATATTACAGTTGTTTGCACACTTCTGCATAACCTTGAATAGCTCAACAGTAATTAAATTTGTGACTAAAAAAAGTTGAGTTATGAAAAGTACATTCAAAGTATTATTTTACGTAAAGAAACAGTCTGTAAAAAACGGAAAGGCACCGGTTATGGGCCGTATCACCATCAATGGAACCCAAGCCGGTTTCAGTTGTAAGAAAGAAGTGTCCCTCGCTTTGTGGGACGTCAAAACCAACCGGGCCAAAGGCAAGTCCGAGGAGGCCCGTACACTCAATCAGGAGCTTGACAATATCAAGGCGCAAATCACCAGGCACTACCAGTACATCTGCGACCACGACAGTTTTGTCACGGCCAAGAAAGTCTATAACCGCTATGTCGGTTTCTCAGAGGAATGCCACACCCTTATGAATCTTTTCAGGGAACAGCTGGAATCGTATAAAAAGAAAATCGGCATAGAGAAAGCCGAAAGCACCTACCGCGGTCTGGTTGCCGACTACAAGAATCTCCTGCTTTTCATGAAAAGCAAGAAGAATACGGAGGATATTGTTATCGAAGAACTTGAGAAATCATTCATTGAGGATTACTACAACTGGATGCTCGGTACCTGTGCTTTGGCGAACTCCACTGCCTTCGGGCGTGTCAATACCCTGAAATGGCTGATGTATATCGCGCAGGAAAAAGGCTGGATACGGGTCCATCCGTTCGCATCATTCGAGTGTATGCCCGAATACAAGAGGCGCTCCTTCCTTTCAGAAGAGGAACTGCAAAGGATTATCCGTATAGAACTGAGATACAAACGCCAGCGTGCCATACGCGACATGTTCCTGTTCATGTGTTTCACCGGTCTTTCCTACGCAGACCTGAAAACTATAACCTACGATAATATCCATACCGACTCCGACGGCGGTACATGGCTGATGGGCAACCGTATAAAAACGGGAGTGGCGTATGTCGTAAAATTATTGCCCATTGCTATCGAACTGATTGAAAAATATAGGGGTACGGATGAAAAGAAAGACTCCCCGAATGTGTCTTTCCGGTAGGTGAATACAATGCCATGCGGCTCAGTCTTGGAATCATAGGCAGGAAATGCAACTGCCGGGTAGAGGTCACCCCGCACATCGGACGCCACACGTTTGCCGTTCTGGCCATACTCAAGGGGATGCCGTTGGAAACCCTTCAGAAAGTGTTGGGGCATAAGTCCATCCTCTCCACGCAGGTTTATGCCGAACTGATTAACCCGAAGGTAGGCGAGGACACCGACAGGATTTGCGAGAAAATCGGTCACGTTTACAAACTTGCCATGTAACACGACAATAAAAAAAGCGTCCTTCGGCCTATCGGCTTCCGGACGCTTTTTTATTACCTACTTGTCTATTTTCTGAACCGTCTGAAATCCCTGTAATTCTTTTTCAACACTTCGTACAGTGCACTCTCCGGATAGAGCAGTTTCCCCCCGATAGTGGTATAAGGTACCAGCCTTTCATCCCTCAGCGTCTGCAACGTCCGTCGTGAGATATGCAGCAGGGCGCACACCTCATCCCCCGTCATGTAATGCTCGTCCGCAACCGTCGGGCGTATCCGTGCCGTAGCCTCTTCCACCGCTTTCCCCGCTTTCTTTATCCATCCGGCCAGTTCCTTGAACTCTTCCGAATCCCTTGTGATAATCTCCGCCATGCCTTACTTCCTTTTGATTGGTCCGTTTTCCAGTATCTCCCGAATATCCGTTTCCCGGTAGAAGAATTTCCCCCCTACGTTCGAGTGGGGGATTAGCCCGTTGTCCCGATAGTTTTGCAGGCACCGTTTCGATATGCCCAGAGCCAGACATACGTCCTGCGCATCCATTCACTTGTCCGGTGCAGGCGGGGCAATCTTTTTCTGGAAGTCGCCCATCTGTACGGCCAGCGTGCTGACCAGCTTTCTCAACTCCTGATACGCGCTTGTTTCAATAATTGTCAGTTCCATACTAAAATTCTTTTTAAGTTTCTGAATATGCGGCAAAGTAAGGCACATTTCCACATCCTGCAAAGCCCCCGGACTTAAAGTCACCCGTTGGCGTGCATTGTCTCCCCTTTAAATATACAAAATGTTAAAAAACTCCCCCAAAACATTGCCGTACCGCCCTTTCCGCCTATATTTAGGCAAATCAAAAACCTTCAAAGCCCATGCGTCTGAACTTTACCATACGTGACTGTGCCGACAGCAACCGCCCCAAAGTCCATGACTACGTAGCCATGCTGCGCCGAATCCTTACCCAATATCCCCATGCGGAGTTTGTATTCCAGTTTGCCCCCGACGGCATATTGTCCTTCTACGGCGAATTTCTGCCCGATATAAAGGGGATTGCCGCTGAAATGTGCTGGTGCGTCATCGACTGTGATACCGACGGTTATATACAGACTGGCACTGCCTGCCATACCATGATAGGGGTGGAGATCACCTGCCGTCAGACGCGGACCGGCTGGTGAGCCGACAGGATAGAGGAAAAATTTCTGGTAGGCGATGTTCCCGACCATTTCTATCCCCTTGTCACCGATTTCCGTCCCCCCATCCGTACTTTCGGTTTCCACAGCTATTACCTGCACGATTATTCCCCCGTTTCCCGTCAGGACTTCGCCCACACGCCCGACGAGTTTCAGCGCCGGGTCACCAACCTTGTCTCCAGATTCAAAAGCGGTGAAGCCTCAGATTGCGTGGCCTACTTCATGGCGATAGCCTTTGCACGCACTCCCGAACTCACCAGCCGCCGTGCCGACTTCACCCTTATGATAATCCCCGCATCCACCAACGAAAGGCACGAGCTCCGCTTCAGGAATTTCAGCGTTGAGTTTACCGGCCTGCTGCGCATCGCCAACGGTTACGACGCCATCACCGTTACCCGTGACCGGGAAGAGTACAAGGGACAGCATTACAAGAACAAGACCGACAATCTCCATTTTGCCGGAGCCGCCATCCGTGGCCGCCACATCCTGTTGTTCGACGATTTGCTGACTACCGGTGCCGGACTTTCCCAAGTCAGCCGCAAACTGCTCGCTTGCGGTGCCCTCCCCGTCACCGGCCTCTTTCTTGCCAGGACCCTGCCTCCCGAAGACGAATATGATTTTCTGCCCGTGGAGGAAGCCCCTGCCACAGAATAAAAGAGAAGGGCCCGTCACCCGCATCCATGCGGCAACGGGCCTTCCATTCCCTTATCTGTTTTCCACATAATCCTACATCTTCATGCCTTTGCTTTTCCGTACAGCCGCCTTCTCCTTCATGTCCGCTTTCTGCCATATTTCCGGAAAGTGCTCCTTCAACAGTTTCCCTGCCAGTTTCTTCGCCCTCTCCTGCATCTCATCATACACGTCCCATCTGTTCCGGCCCAGCTGCTTGTTTTCTATCTTTTCAAATTTTTCATGGAAACTGAACTCATCGGGGTATTCATCCACCACTCCGTCTCTCGGATAGCCCTTGTCCACGATATACAGCAGTGTCATCCGGTCATAATTATACGGGCTCCGCGTCAGTCCCAGTCCCTTGTCCGCATCAGTCAGCCTGTAATAGTTCTCCCATGTGGGGGTAAGGTCATAGGTCTCACTGTCCGTTGCGTTTTTCAGTACCGACCTGTCCTGATACGCCCGCCTTATCGTTTCCTCGTCTCCCCACCAGCCGAAACGGTCATGGCAACGGTTCACTTTCCCTTCCATCAGCGAGGGCCATCCCCTCAGTTCATGGATTGCCAGGGATTTCACCGCAAACTCCGGGGCAAAGAAGTCATTCTCTATGTATTTATACATGTAATCACTATATTGTATCTCTCCGACTATGTCCCTGCTGAACAGCAGCACCCCCTTGTCCGTCTCAACGCCCGTATAATACGTGTTCCCATGTTTCAAATCATCCAGCATCTCCGCCATCACTTCGGGTGGTGCGGACTTTATCTCCCGCCACATCTCCGGCGTAAGCCGCCGGGTATAGTTCTCGTCCCTTGACAGCGGGTCCATGTCCTTTCACAGGCAATACACCACTTCCGACAGACGCAGGTATCTATGCAGCTTGATACCATGTCCGTCCATCGCCTTTTCCAGCCTTTGCAGATAATCATCATTGTTCCCTTCCCGCAAACGCGGTACAATCCCCATATCAGGCACGTTATAGTACATCATGCCCATAACGGGCATTTCCGTTTCCTTCAGTGCCTTTTCCACATCTTCCAGCATAAACTCCAGAAAGCCTTCCTCGCCCGTACCTTTCATGCTGACATGCACCGGCTTGAAATGTCCGTCCACTGTGACATACACACTGCCACCGTTCATATTCTCTTTTTCCATCCGCCAAAAATTTAAATGTTCATTCTTTGTCCTTTTCCCTTTGCCGGAATCCGCACCCTCATTTCCACGTTCGGGAACCGCACGTTGTCCGGCCTTGCCACCAGTGACGAGACTATCCGCTCCTGCTCTCCCGTCAGCGGTACGGGCTGCCGTTGCAGGTTTCTCAGCCTGTTGAAGTTCCTCAGCGTAGGTGCCATGTCGCAACATGCCACACAAATCCCGTATCTCACCATATCCGAAGAAACCGTCTGTCCATCACCGATTTTAGCCCGGTATGCGGCATCCAGCGGAGCCACTTCATAAAACCTCAGACTTCTGGGTTTCCGCTTGCCGTCAAAAAAACGTTCGGCCAGCCCGCTCAGAAACGCATCCAGCATCCTGTCCCCGCCGTCCGTCTTGTCAAACAGCAATACCTTCCCCCCGTATTCCACCGCCATGCAGGTGGGGAAAGCCGCCAGCCCGCTGCGTATCACATCCCCGTCCATTCCGAAACGGTGTCCCAGGCGCCTGTAATCCTCGTTTTCCAGCAAGGCCGTATGTTCCGCCGATGATGACAGATGCTCAATCCCCCTTTCCTCGCAGAATGCCGCATCCCGGAGCCTCACCACTCCCGACGGATGTATCCTTTCCCGTACCAGCACCGGACAGAGCCGTTCCAGATAATCCGTATTGTCCGTACCGAGTATGGGAGGAATCATGCCTTTGTCCTTAAAATCGAAACGGAACATTCAGTGGTCGGGAACAAATCTCCGTCCTGCCGTATGAAACCTCACGTTGTTGCCGATGTAACGGGAGAATCCCTCTTCCCCCTGCCCGCGCATACTCAGATACACGGGTTTGTAGAAAGCGTCCAGTGTCATGTACAGGCTGCCGCTTTCCACCGCCTGCATTTTCCTTTCTTCCATAAACTCTATAGGATTAATTGTTTCTTCTCTTTCTTCTGCGGAGCGATGGGGGCGGCGTGCCTCGCCTGCCGTTGTCTGTCAGAAGGCTTTTGTCCCGGCATTTCCTGCCTGCGGCATGTCTCCGGTGAGTTGCCGGTCTTCACCTCTTCCGAATGCGGACGCGACATCGGATGTGACTTTTCCATACTTCCGGTCCGGCTTATCCGTGCGCCCAGCCTGAACTCCCCATCCGTGATATGGAACTCCGATTGCAGCAAGTCCGCCGCCATCTCCCTTGCCTCTTTCTGCAAGGCCGCATAGCCGAAGTCGTGTGCCGACAGAGGCGCGTTCATCCGTGCCTTCATGCTGTCTTCCAGCTTCTCCGCCAGTTCCTTGAACTCATACTCATAGCTGAAAGGATGCACCTTGTCTGCCGCAACAATCCCGGCGTACCCGTTTTCCGAAATGTACAGCAATGCCGCCACGTCATAGTTTCGGGGCGAGATGCCCAGCCCGAACTCCCTTGTCAGCCGGTCAAAATTATGGAAATCGGGCCGCAGGTCGAACTTCTCCCTGCACACACCGCCGTCCAGAACGCTTCTGTCCGCGAACTTGTCGGGAGCAAAGCTCACCACCGATCTGCGCAATTGTGCGTCCGTACTCCGCAAATCCGCTTTGGACAGTTTTTCGATGCAGTTGTCCGCCAGCTCCGCCACCCGTTTGGTGGGCAGATCCATCTCGTATATCCGCAGAGTTTCGGGTACTTTGGCCACGTTGAAGAAGCCGTCGGCCAGATGTTGCAGATAGCTGTTGCGTGCCTTCATTCCTTTCGGGGTGTCCGAGAACAGCATCACTCCCTCTTCGGTGGCCACTGCATACACCCGGTTTCCCGTTTCGGAAAATTCCGTTGCCGCAGCTTTCCGTCTGTCCGGTTTCCGGGCAATGCGGTTCCAAATATTATTAAGGATTGACATAGCCTTGTTTTTTTAGATGTGAATAACCGGCGCAAAGAAAGCCGTTCGCCCGCCAATCCGCAATACCGCGCACATGCAAGTCGTCCATTGGCGGCTGTTGGCGTGTGGTCCTTACGCCAGCCGTGCGTCCAGCATCCGGTTGTAGCTCCTGCGCAGGGAGTCGATGAACGGGGTGGTGTCCGTACAACGGTCAAAGACCTTGCCGCGCTTGGTGTACAGCGCATTGATTTTCAGATGGAACACTTCCTCGAAGACGCGGATGACATCCACTATTTTCAATTCCCGGCCTTCCGTCGTACCTACCGCGCCGGCTGCCATCAGTGCGGCCACCAGTTCAATCAGGTCGCTGTCCGTACCGTTCCATGTCAGTGTGACGGAAGTTCTCTTCCCGTTTCCATGTACCGCCTCAGCCTTGAATCCGGTGGACGTGCCGCCATGACGGAGCATCTCCTTCAGCATTTCCGCTTCCGCATCCAGCAGCGCCAATGTCTTGCCGATGAACACGTCATAGAGAATATGGCGGCAGCCTTCCGTCATTCCGTCGCAGGCCTGCCGCATGAAGGCCAGTTCTATTTTCGTATAATTCAGCCGCCGTAGTTGTCCCACGAGGTCGCCTTCCGGTGAAAGTGCGGCAAGGCGGTCCACAAAGTCGTCATAGGCGGCAGGCAATTCACCAGCCGCAGGTCCGGCACCGTTTATATAAGAGGCAAACAAATCGAAAAGGGAGGTTTCCACCAATGTCTTCATCGTATCATATTTTTAGGTTTTACAATTCAGTGCTCCATTCATCCTGCCGGAATAGGAACAAAGGCTATGCCTGAAGAGAGATATTCATAAAATACTTATAATAAGCCATATAAAAAGTCTCCAAAACGGTGTGTACAGGAAAACATTGTGTACCGGACATGATGTGTCCGAATTTCGGACATATTCTAATCCAGACGGTACTTCTTCAGTTTCAGGTAAAGCGTGCTCCGGCTGATACCCAGCAGTCTAGCTGCCGCCTTTTTGTCATTGCCCGTCGCCCCCAATGCCTTCAGAATAGTTGCCCGTTCCGCCCGTTCGTCATTAAGTGAATACACTTCCGGTTGTCTGTCTTTACCGGGCAGGCCTATTTCCGTGGCGGTTATCCAGCCGTCTTTCGCCAGCAGGGTCGCCCGCCTGACAACCGTTCTCAGCTCCCGTATGTTTCCCGGCCACGGATAAGCCTTCAGCCGTTTCTGTGCCTCGCGATCAAAGCCTTTCACGTTCCTTTCCAGCTCCCGGTTGGCGGCATCCAGCATGAACTCCGCCAACGGTATAATGTCTTCGGGACACTCTGCCAGCAGTGGTACATGCAGCGGAAACTCGTTCAGACGGTGGAACAGGTCTTCCCTGAACCGTCCTTCGGCTATCGCCTTTTCCAGATTCTCATTGGTGGCGGCCACCAACCGGATGTCCGTTTGCATTTCTTCCCTGCCGCCTACGGGCCGGTAACGCTTTTCCTGCAACGCACGCAACAGCGACCTCTGCACCTCGGCATTCAGATTACCCACTTCGTCCAAAAACAGTGTCCCGCGGTTGGCGGCGGCAAACATGCCTGTCTTGTGTTCCGTTGCTCCGGTAAAGGCACCCTTCACATGGCCGAACAACTCCGATGCCGCCAGTTCCTTCGGAAGCACTCCGCAATCTACCGCTATGAAAGGCGCGTCTGCCCGTCCGCTCAATGCGTGTACCTGCCGGGCCACATACTCCTTTCCTGTTCCTGATGCACCACGTATCAGTACGGACAAGCTGTCGGCAGGAGCCACCACACGCACAATGTTCTGAAGTTTCACCGCCAGAGGACTTTTGCCAACGTAGAAAGCCCGTTCTTTAACTTTCTTTCTATTTCTACGGTTCAACAGTCCACGGATGATACCGAGTACCTTTTCCGTCTGAATAGGTTTGGGTAGATAGTCTGCGGCACCTCTCTTCACCGCTTCCACCGCACCGGGGATATCTCCGTAACCCGTCATGATAAGGAAAGGCATACGATAGCCCTGCGCCTTCATCCATTCTAATAGTTCCACACCGTTACTGTCGTTCAGGCGAAAATCCGACAATAGCAAATCCACCTTATGGCCTTCCAAAAAGACCTTCGCTGAATCTACCGATAATACATAACGGGCATTGATACCGTTTTTCACCAGCCAGTTTGTGGTGGTACGCGCATACACGCGGTCATCTTCCACTACCAATACGGTTTCCATATGTTTTTTCCTTTATTTTTTTTGCTTTCTCTACGGCCTGTTCCACGGCCTCAATCAGTTTTTCTATTCTTTCGTCCGATATCCCGCCCCATTTTTCAGGAGGCATGGAGGCCATTCCCTTCAGTTCACTTCGGGGAATGTTTATACGGATCATTTCCCAGAGTGGTGCGGCTTTGTGTATGATACTTCCCAACTTCACATAGTTTCTCATGGAGAAAGCATCCCGCATTCCGGAAAGTTCCTCCGTGGTGTCTTCTATAAAAATATCTAGCATTTCCTCAACATATTCCTCACCTTCCATGATAGCCGTAATATCCAATCTGTCCATTTGTGAAACTGCCGCCAGCAGATCCTCCTCAGAGAAAGGCTTATATAGGCAGCCTGCAAAACCTTCGGAAAGATACTTCTCCTTGTTGCCGGAATGTGCCGTGACGGCTATGATCGGAATCTCCTTTGCCTGGGGAATATCCGAGCCTCTCAACAGTTCAAGGACTGAGAAGCCATCAGCACCGGGCATCTGTATGTCGGTCAGCAGGAAGTCGTACTCCTGTCTTTTCAGGCAGTCCGCTAGATTCCGGACATCCGTGCAGCAGTCACAGTGAATCCGGTTGCGAGAAAGCATCTCCCGGGTAATCTCCAGCTGGATGCGGTTGTCGTCAATGACCAGCACGTGAATGCCAACGGGCAGTTCTCTGGGGGTAAGCATCTTCTCTTCTGGATGGGCGCACTGTTCGGCCGGTGGCACGGGAAGGAAAACGGAGAAGCGGCTGCCTTCACTGGGGACGCTCTCCACTTCCACACGGCCCTGCATTTCAGATACGAGCCGGACCGTGATCGCCAGTCCCAGCCCGAATCCGGGAATGTTACGTGCGCTATCCAGCCTTTCGAACGCTCCGAATATCCGTTCTCTTTCTTTTGCGTTTATTCCCACACCGGTATCCCGGACAACAATGCGGAGATTTCCCGGCCGGTATTCCGCCTCAAGACGCACCTCCCCGTGGAACGTGAACTTCAGAGCGTTGGACAGCAGGTTGCCGGCTATCTGCCGGATATGCGAGCTGTCACAGCAGACAATGGCGTCTAAACCGGAGAAGGACGCGGTGAATGCCAGATCCTTCTGCAGGGCGGCAAGACGGTGGCTGTCCGCTATTTCCTCGAATAGGGCTTCAAGGTTGAAGACCGTGTTATTGGAACGGACCCCGCTTTCATCCAGCTGGTGGTATTCCATCAGTGTGTTTACCAGGCCGAGCATGTAATCGGACGAGTGCAGGATGTTGTCCAGATAGTCGGTCCTACGGCTGACATCGTTTTCCGAGGGCATCAATTCCGCACAGCCCCTAATGGCCGCCAGTGGGGTACGCAGGTCATGGGCCACCGAAGCCATCAGCTCCTTGCGTGAGCGGAGCAGTTCCCTATTCCGCTTGTCGGACTGTTCAAGCTTCCTCTCGTATCGGATACGGTGGTTCAGGTCTCGATGTACGACGGTGTACAGCATGATTGCCAGCAGGGAGACGGACAAGGCAAGGCCGGCTACCATATAGTAGGAGTTGTCCCGCTCAAGGATGAAGGCCCGGTAGCGTTCAGTAAAACGCTCATTGTTCTCCCGCTCGAATTCAGAGACCATGCTGTTCATTCTTTCGTTTAGTTCCACGCTGCCGATGTATAAGCTGTCCATCTGTACCAGCAGCCGTTCCTGTCTTTCAGTCTGTTCCAGAATGATCCTTTCATTCAGGGAATGGAGCATGCGTGTTGTTATCCCAGTTGGAGAAGTGGCGGACAGAGACTGCCGTTTACGTTCTGCCTCTTCCCGCTGTTGCAGGTAAGCGGATTTGTTCTCTTTTCTACGGAAGATATTCCAAATATTTCCTTTCTTTTTGGGGGAATCTTCCGCTCCAGTACTCGGAATCATCACATTTTCCTTTTGCTGCACAGTTTGTTTCCGAGCTGTTGAGACAATGGACGGGATACTTTCCTGCACAATGTCACCTATACCCTGCAGTTCCTTGAAAGTATGCATCGCCTTGGAAAGAAGTAGTTCCTTATTCCAAAGAAGAAGACACAACGAGTCGATATGTTTTTTCTGTAACGGAGTATGGACATATTCTTTCAGAAATTGCAGATTGTCACAGACCCTATGGCATTTGCGGCTGTATTCTCTCAGGTCGTCATCATCCCATGTGACGGCAGTCTCCGCATGGGTGGAGAGGTCCAGTAGGCCGATGTAGCTATTTTCCGTCAGACGGTGTATCGCCACCAGCTCCTTTTCCTCCTTGCGCAACGTATGTCTTAACATCTGCTCCTGACGGAACTGATAGACAATGAAGGCCGACAGCAGGACCAAAATGGCATAACCCAGAAATATTTTTAACTTTAACCACATGATTATGAATCATCCGAACCTATAAATCAATTATTGGCCCGTGCCAATAATATACATATAAAAAATAATCCCTACCTAGGTTTTAGTGCAACTTATGTAAGGATTATTTGAAAAATATTTAATAGATTATTTCAAGTTCTTCAGGTCTCTCAGAACAGTTTTATCAGTTATTTCAATAATACTGATGGCGTAGCCACCACCTGCCACAGCTTTCATCTTTAAAGCCGATTTGGCAGTAACAATACCTTTACGAATGCCATAAGATTGCGGATTGTTCCGATAATGCGCATCTTTACCATCTTCATAAACAGTTGCAATGTATTTCTTGTCATTGTCAAGAAAATCAAGTTTCAGCGTGGATAAATGTCCTTCTTCACCACTGGTACAACCTATGAACCAATTATTTGAACCTTTTGCTTTACGTGCCGCTACAATATAGCGTCCTGGTTCGGCTTCCAGATATTTACTCTCATCCCAATCCACGGGCACATCCTTGATAAACTGGAAAGCATCCATGAACCGTTCGTAGTTTTCTGGTATATCGGCTGCCATTTGGAGCGGACTATACATGGTGACATAAAGCGCGAGTTGGCGGGCAAGTGTGGAGTTCACGTGTGATTTACTATTTGGATTGAGTTTACTCATATCCATTTCAAAGATTCCCGGAGTGTAATCCATAGGACCACCTTGCAGGCGGGTAAACGGTAAGACGGTAGTATGAAACGGCTTGTTTCCGCTGAATGCCTCATATTCCGTACCACGAGCAGATTCGTTGCCAATCAAGTTAGGATATGTACGGCACAACCCGGTAGGACGTACGGCCTCATGTGCGTTTACCATGATATGGTGTTTGGCAGCCTCGGTTACGGCATATAGATAGTGGTTATTCAACCATTGTCCATAATGATGTTCGCCACGCGGAATCATATTGCCCACATATCCACTCTTTACAGCATTATATCCATAATCGTTCATCAATTGATAAGCAGCTTCCATATGACGTTCATAGTTACGGATAGAAGCCGATGTTTCATGATGCATCATTAGTTTCACCCCTTTAGACTGGGCATACTCGTTCAGCATCTTGATATCAAAATCCGGGTAAGGAGTCACAAAGTCAAACACGTAATCTTTGGAATGGCCAAACCAGTCTTCCCACCCGATATTCCATCCTTCCACCAACACTTGGTCGAATCCATGCTTAGCAGCAAAGTCTATGTATTTTTTTACGTTCTCATTATTAGCCGGGTGTTGTCCGTTGGGCTTGACCTTGTTATAATCCGTTTCTCCTAATCTCACAGAAGGTACATCCCAGGTATATGCCCAAGGCTTTCCACCGGCAATCATTTCCCACCATACACCGATATATTTCACCGGTTTAATCCAGGAGGTATCTTTGTATTTGCAAGGTTCATTCAAATTCAAGATAAGGTTTGAAGCAAGAATATCGCGTGCATCATCACTCACCATGACAGTACGCCAGGGAGTACGGCAAGGAGTCTGCATATAAGCCATATTTCCTTGTGCATCAGGAGTAAGTTGCGAAGTAAATACAAAATTCTTGTCATCTAGGACTAAATGCATGCAAGAATAATCCACCAAAGCAGCCTCATGCAGGTTGATGTAAAGACCTTCGGCTGTCTTCATCTGCAAGGAAGTCTGTACGCCTGTGGATGAAAAAATACTTTGCGACAGGTTCCCGTCAACAGCACTGCTCAGCAAACTACGAATTTCTGACAGTTTCGACTCGGTATAGTCATATTCTTGTGTATCATAATCTCCCGGAATCCACCAAGCTGTATGATCACCGGTCATGGCAAATTGAGTATGTTCTTTTTTTACAACGAAGTAGGGCAAATATTGTTGCGAAGGGAACTCATAGCGGAATCCCACGCCGTCATCATACACACGAAAACGGAGATTCATGAAGCGTCCGTTCGATGGTTTCTCCAATTCCACAAAAAGTTCATTATAGCGGTTACGGATATGACTGTTTTCTCCCCATACAGGTTCCCAAGTCTCATCAAAAGTCGATGTAGATGTATTATTTATCCGGAAAGAATCCATTAATGAATTTTCTTCGTTCAATTCAATCCCTAGTGTACTAGGCTTTATCACAGGAATGCCCTTATAAGTTACCTGATAAGTCGGGATTCCTCTCTCATTTATTGAAAACTCAAGTGTAATATTGCCCGACGGAGAAGAGATGCTTTCTGCTTTTGCCATAAAGCACGATAAAAGCAGAAAGGCTGCTATTATTATTTTCATAACTATCTTTCTTTTTATAAATTCATTCACTGCTGGGCACTTAGTCCCAGCTGATTTTCAATTGTTTATAATTTAGTTCTT
>ERZ779852.371-NODE-371-length-49743-cov-4.687208_pt1 | contig 49743 bp, 46 predicted proteins | sample MGYA00511559_ERZ779852 | MGnify/ENA primary metagenome ERZ779852 (study PRJEB29588, sample SAMEA2157977) | human gut metagenome | biome: human gut; feature: human-associated habitat; material: faeces | place: Denmark | collected 2008/2010 ...
CAGCGAGTTTTCTGCTCGAATTGGCCAAGAGGGCCACCACTTTCGCCTTGTAATAGAACAACAAAAACTATATAATTGAGTTACGAGGTGCAAAGTTATGAAAAAGCGTGAGATTCCGTTTATGGCCCAGTATGAGAATGAGTTTGGCTATCACGAGTGGACTACGTTGGACAGTGCAAATAATTTGGTGCGCTGCTACTACAACGGCGATACAGAACTTCATGTGAAAGAGCCCTGGTGCGAATGTAATGGTGTCAGGATGAGAAAGGTACGAAATCAGGAAAAGTGGCGTTGCCCTATCTGCGGTAAGATCTATGATATTTCCGACATTGATTGGCCTATGCCCTATTGGGATGATGAGACCGGTCTGAAGAATGATTATGGCGAATATATGTATCCGAATGCAGAGAAGCGGGCAGGTCCTCCTGAAATGTATGAGGAAGCTCCCTTTACTTGGTATCTGTAAGGTGAAAGTTTGAGGATTGTCACGATTGTGGCAGTCCTTATATTTTTACCCTTCTAAAAGATTGACAAATATTACCAAATATCCCCGCGTAAATTTCTTGCTCTTTTATGGGAGGAACAGTGTGCGTAAAAACATGCTGTTCCTCTTTTATTTTTGGAGGTTTGTATGCTAGAGAACAAATTCAAAACAGGATTGGTGAAAGACCTGAAGAAACGCTTTCCCGGCTGCATGGTCGTTCATCTTGACCCGAATGAAATTCAAGGGATTCCGGATCTCTTGGTTTTATATCGAGATAGATGGGCAGCACTCGAAGGAAAGAAGACAGGGAAGGCATCGCATCGTCCGAATCAAGACTACTATGTAGCCAAGATGAACGAGATGAGTTATGCCTCTTTTATTTATCCTGAGAACAAGGAGGAGATACTGGATGAACTGGAACGATCATTCACGACTGCAAGGCCAGCACGCTTTTCTGGGGGCGAGTAAGTATCATTGGATCAATTATGATGCTGCCCGGATTGCAGAGTCCTTTGTAAACTATCAGGCGAAGGAGCGAGGAACACGACTTCACGCATATGCTGCAGAAAGTATTGCGCTTGGACAAAAGCTTCCTCGGAGCAAGAAGACGCTCAACTCTTACGTCAACGATGCAATTGGCTTTTGCATGACTCCGGAAGTGGTTCTTTATTATTCCGAAAACTGCTATGGCACGGCTGATACAATCCATTTTGCAAATAACTTCCTGCGCATCCACGATTTGAAGACTGGTCTGGTACCGGCACACATGGAGCAGCTTTTCATCTATGATGCGCTTTTCTGCTTGGAGTATGGTGTCAAGCCTCGCGATATTCAAATCGAGAACCGCATCTACCAGAACGATGATATTTGGATTGTGAATCCGACTTGTGAGGACATTGATCCTATCATTAGCAAGATCATCGAGTTCAATAAAATCATTACTGAACTGAAGTTAGGAGCGACAGCATGAACCCGGTAGAAAGAGATATTCGAGGATATTTCGGTATCGCACCGGAAGACAGTATCCTGGAGCATTATGGCACCAAGCGTCACTCAGGCAGATATCCGTGGGGTTCTGGCGAGAATCCCTATCAGCGCTCAGGCGATTTTCTGTCGCGTGTTGAGGAGCTGAAGAAGAGCGGTATGAAGGAGAAGGATATTCTCCAAACCATCAATGATTCTCTCCCTGAAGAATATAAGATGGGCGCTACCGAGTTCCGTATGGCACAGCGCAGAGCCATTCACGAACGTCAGCAGCTCAAATATGACCGTGCGCGTGCCTTATCGCAGGATGGGCTCGGCCCCACAGAAATCGGTCGTGAGATGGGTTTGTCTGAATCCACGGTTCGTTCGATGCTTAAGAACGACAAGCCTGATAAATATACCAGAACCAAAGAAATTGCCGAGACCCTGCGTAAGGAAGTCGATAAGAAGGGCATGATCGATGTTTCTGAAGGCACGAATCTGGTTCTGGGAGTCTCTGAAGGTGATTTGGACGATGCTATATTTGTTTTAGAGGCAGAGCACGGATATCAGCGTTATGGCGTTGGCATTCGTCAGCCAACAAATATTAACCAGCAGACCAACATCACTGTTCTGGCAAAGCCGGAATATGACCAGAAATATGCATATCAGCATCAGAATGAAATCCAGTCTCTTGGCGAGTATCATTCTGAAGATGGTGGCGAAACGTTCAAGAAGCTTCAGCGCCCCAGCAGCATGAGTTCTGACCGTGTTTGCATTCGCTATGGTGATGAAGGCGGTCTGGACAAGGATGGTGTTATCGAGATTCGGAGAGGTGTTGCTGACCTGAACCTCGGAAAATCGCATTATGCGCAGGTTCGTATCATGGTGGATGACAGTCATTATCTGAAAGGCATGGCTGTATATTCTGACGATATTCCTGAAGGCTATGATGTGGTGTTTAACACCAACAAGAAATCCGGCACTCCGAAAATGAAGGTCTTAAAGCCTATCAAAGATGACCCCGATAATCCTTTCGGCGCATCTATCAAGGCAAATGGTCAGAGCACCTATATTGGTGAGGACGGAAAAGAACATCTGTCGCCCATCAATAAGCTGAAAGAAGAAGGCGATTGGGACACCATGGCAAAGAACCTTTCTTCGCAGTTTCTGTCCAAACAGCCGGTCAAACTTCTGAAACAGCAATTGGATCTTACTATTGCTGACCGCAAGGCAGAATATGACGAAATTATGCAGTATGACAATCCGACGATTCGGAAAAAGCTGCTGCTTGACTTCGCAGATACTTGCGAGGGCAACTCGATGACCCTGAAAGCATCTTCTTTCCCGGGTCAGGCGACAAAGGTTATTTTACCACTGTCCAAAATCGGAGAGAGAGAATGCTATTGCCCTACATATCCTGATGGCACTCAGCTTGCATTGGTTCGTTTTCCTCATGCAGGAACCTTTGAGATTCCTATTGTAACGGTCAATAACAAGAATTTGTCCGGGCGTAGAAATCTTGGCAATGTGCAGGATGCAATTGGCATCAACGCAAAGGTTGCAGAACGTTTGTCTGGTGCTGATTTTGATGGCGATACGGTTGTAGCGATTCCAAAGTCAAGCAAAGTCGATATTAAATCCACCCCCGCTCTGAAGGATTTAAAAGACTTCGACCCCAAGATTGCATATGCTGTGCCTGAAGGAAATCCCAATGGCGTGCGCCTAATGAAGAAAGAGGAAAAGCAGAAAGAGATGGGGATTATTTCCAATCTTATTACTGACATGACTCTTCGTGGCGCACCTGAAGGCGATATTGCTCGTGCCGTCAAGCATTCCATGGTCGTTATTGATGCGGAAAAGCATAAGCTGGACTATAAACGTTCTGAACGTGAAAATGGTATCCAGGAGCTGAAGCAAAAATGGCAAATCAGAGTGCAAGAGGACGGCACTGAAAAATATGGCGGTGCATCCACGCTCTTATCCAGAAGAAAACAGACCGTTCGAGTGCCTGAGCGCAAAGGAAGTGCTCGAATCGATAAAGAGACGGGCGAAAAAATATATAAGGAGTCTGGGCGTACTTTTATTGACCCCAAAACGGGCAAGAGAGTACAAGCTATGACGGAAGTAAGTCTTATTTCCATGCACCCTAACGCACGAGACCTATCCTCCGGCACCATTCAAGAAAATTACTATGCCGATTTTTCAAATGAACTGAAGGCTTTGGCTAATCAGGCGCGGAAAGAGGCTGTAAATATGAAGGGCATCCAGAAAAGCCCTGATGCTGCCGAAAAATATAGAGCCGAGGTTGAGTCTATTAACGCTAAGCTCAATGCAGTTATTGGTAATAAGCCGAAAGAACGGCGTGCTACCATTATTGCAAACGAGAATATTAAGGCTAAAGTACAGGCTCAAGGTTTGGACTATAAGAAGGACAAGAAAGAAATCAAGAAGATTGCCGCTGTTGAGATGCAGCGCGCACGCGATTCGGTTGGTGCAAGCGGCAGCAAGACAAAGATTACGTTCACAGATCGTGAATGGGAAGCAGTTCAAGCTGGTGCAATCTCTGATTCCAAGCTGATGAAGATTCTGAACTCGTCAAAGTCGGATGAAATCATCAAACGAGCAATGCCAAAAGCAAGTACAACGTTGTCTTCTGCTAAGTTAGGCAAAGCACAAGCAATGTTGGCAAACGGCTATAGCTATGCAGAGATTGCAAAGGCTTGTGGCGTTCCTGAGTCAACGATTTATGACAATCTTAACAAGTAAGAAAGGCTTTGAACTATGATTCGATGCTTTTTAACCACTGTTGACAACCCGTACAGTCCTTATGAACAGTTTGAGAACTGGTATCGGTTCGACACCGACAAGGGTTATAACTCGTCTGGGCTGCTGATGCGGATGGCTTACACCTCTGACCAGCTCACGGACGCAGAAAATGCGTATGAAATTGAGCAGGCTATCGACCAAATCGTGGGCAATGACCCGCTCAATATCTACAAAAAACTCAAACTCGATATCAAAGATGACGCTCCTGGAGAGCAAACAGCGTAAAAAGGGGTATAGGGGGGTGCTTGAAAAATACGCCCCCTCCCCAAATCGTGCCGGTCTTTGATTTTTCCCCGGAGGGAAAATTGAGAATTGGGTTTTAACTACTGCCGAGGTTTCAGGGTGTAGACTGTGCCTCGGTGGTTTTTGTAAGAGCTTATGGGAGGGTGCTCTCTTCAAACAACCTCCATTTGTCGTTTGTTCATTTTTCTTCTCCTTTCAAATGATTAGAAAGACACCACAACCGGCTCCCATAAACTCTTACAAAAGCCATTGAAAAGTGTGGGAAACAGGCAAGATTCTAGTGCAAACCAAATCAAAACAGAATAGAAGGATGACAAAAATGAGGACAAAGAAAGCTGCTTCTGAAGACGTGGCTCCCATGCGGCCAACATTGTCCCCAGAAGTACGAGAAAACCAGATGATTTCCCTAGCAATGGATCTGGTGGAGAAGCGATTGCGAGAAGGAACGGCATCTTCAGCCGAAACGACTCATTTTCTGAAACTGGCTACGGTCAAATCAGAACTGGAGAAGAAAAAGCTGGAAGCAGAGAATACACTTCTTCATGCAAAAGCAGATGCTATTCAAGCAGCCAAAGATAACGCCCTTCTTTACAAGGAGGCAATCAAGGCAATGCGGGAATATGGCGGGGTGGAAGATAACGATGAACCAGAGAACATATTCTGAGCTTTGTCAGTATTCGACCTTTGAAGACCGGTTCCATTATTTGCAACTGCATGGTGCTGTTGGGCATGATACATTTGGATTTGACCGATACCTGAATCAAGACTTTTACCAGTCCAGAGAGTGGCGGATGTTTCGTGACAAAATTATTGTTCGGGACATGGGATGCGACCTTGGTGTTCCTGACCATGAGATTACGGACTGGGTTGTCCGAAACGGAAAGCTTATCCGACCACGCATCATCATCCACCATATAAATCCTATCACAAAAGAAGACGTGCTGGAGCACCGAGAATGCTTACTTGACCCCAACAATGTTATTTGCGTATCCGACCGGACGCACAAGGCTATCCATTATGGGGATGACAGCATTCTGGAGCCAGTATTCACAGAACGAAGACCGGGCGACACCTGCCCATGGAGAAAAACTTGCTTTTGACAATTTAAGAATTATAAAAGACGTATACTTTGAGTCGGATACCTTTGGGGGAGAATTTGACATGAAACCGATAAGAGATTATAATGTAATAAAATACATCGACTCTATCATAGGAGGAAGTCAAATGGTTCTGGAAGGAATTCTTGGCTCATATAGCGAATGCAAGAGATACTTGCTGAACGATTCGGTAGCGGACTATATTAGCTATATAGATAATGAGCCGTTCTATATTCCGCCATCTTTCAGTGACGTAAAAACCGATAAAAAACTGTCTACTCTGAAGCCGAAATTTGTTTTGCTGTCGGCACCAGGAGCGGCGGGCAAGAGCTCTTTAGCTAAATATATTGCACATCGGTTTAATGCCCTCTACTGGAATCTGGCAAAAGTAAAAGTTGGTACGAATAGCTTTGCTGGTTCAATTCTTAATGCTGTCGGAGCGCCAAAGTATTCCGAGTTTATAGCTGATATGAACATGGGTAATGTTTTATTGGTTATTGATGCTTTTGATGAAGCCGAGATCATTTCGGGGCGGAAAATGTTGAACAGCTTTATTGCCGACATTAGTGAAAGCTTATCAAACCATACGATGCCTACAGTGTTCCTGCTAGCGAGAACAGAAACAGCCCAATATATCGCTTCGTTCTGCGCAGAAAACAAAATTCCCGTTGCTCACTATGAAATCGGTTTTTTCGATGAAACTGCAGCAAAGTCTTTTATTGTGAGAAGTGTTGCTGGAAAGAATACTCCAACGAAGCCTGACATTACATGCGCAGAGAAGTATTATGATGTAGTCAATACCAATATCACACCTGAAGAAAGAGCATCTTTCTTGGGCTATGCACCGGTGTTGGAGGCAATATCTGCACATATAAAGGAATCCCCTAACCGTCAGAAACTGATTAGCGAGCTTGCAAATCAGAAGGACTGTGTAGCAATTATCATGAAGATAATGGACGATCTGTTGAATCGTGAACAGGCGGAAAAAGTGATTCCTGCATTTAAGGAAAGATGTGCGGCATCGCATCCTGAATTTTCTGATTGGGAAAAAGTTTATTCACCGGAAGAGCAGCTTGTAAGGATTATATACTTTATTCTTTTTCAGGATTGTAAGTATAGCGACTACGAGCTTGACTTTTTGCCTCCACAGTTGGTGAATGAATATCAGGCTGTGCTGGAAGCGTTTCTGCCGCAGCATCCATTTATACGTAATAGTGTCGAGAATAATGGACTATCGAAAAAGATTGATTTTACGGGTCCTGCATTTAGAGATTATACCCTGACGAAAATTATCTTAAACAAAGAACATGAAGCGTCCGCTGATTTGTATTTCGATGTTTTACAGAGTCAGTCTTATTTCCCGTCTCAGATTTTCTTTGATTGCTATATGAGAATCTCTGAGAAAACAATTCAGCCTAAACACATTTCGTATGTGTATGATTCCTTTAAGGCTAAAGCAACGGCGTATGAACGTCCGTATTTGGAATGCTCTGAGATTCCGGCATCCGAAACGGAGGACAGCAAGTGTTTGGCTGTTTTTGGGATGATTCCCGGGAAGAAGAAGGCTATAAAGAGAGAAGACTATATTGCTGAAATCAGCATGACCGGAGAGCCGATAGCTTTTGATCAGTTGATTAGTGTTTCCATTGATGCTCCTAGTGTTGATGTCCATATTGGAAAGAAGGGCGTTGACTGTAGGGTTTATAATTCATCAGTGATTTGTAGAAAGCTGATTTGGGAAACACAGAACATCAGCATAGAATCTTATAAACCTGAAACTTGCTTGTTGGTTGCTCATGAAGGCTTTGCAGGCGATGGAGTAATAATTGATGTTGCAAAGGCTGATGACTTAAAAGTCGATGCAGAAAATTTGACAAATTATTATTCTTTAATTCCTTATAAATACGACTTTGAGGACAGCTCGAATTTTGATATAGTAAAGTTTATTCATGCAATGCATTGTATCCTTGTTGAATTCAGAACACACAGAAAGGATACTTTGGCTAAAACTGCTGATAGGATAGATCGTGTTGTAGTTAGCAACAGCTCTGTAAAAAAGCAGGTGTTGGATTACTTGAAATCTTGTGGAATCCTTTATAATTCAGCCCATCTCTATAAGATTGATGAAACAAAGATGCAGGAAAAGGGGATTTCTTTTAATGCATTGTCACGCATGGATACTGTTTTAATGGATTCGGCGTTCCATGATTTTGACAAGTGGGTAATAAGCAATAAGAACTGATTCAATTAGCGCACTGGCTTAGCGGCTGGTGCGCTTTTTCATTTTATAAGGAGCAACTATGGACAGCATTCTCACTTCTGTAAAAAAGCTGTTGGGTCTGCCTGCAGACTATGAGGCATTCGACCCGGATATCATCATGTACATCAACACCGTGCTAATGATCCTTTCCCAGATGGGGGTAGGACCGAAAGAGGGCTTTTTTATCTCCGACAAAAGTGCTACATGGGACCAGTTCATTGCTGACCAAGTGAAGGTGGAAGCCGTGAAAGCATATGTGGCAGTCAAGGTGCGGCTGCTGGGTTTCGATGTACCACAAAGCAGCGTGACCAAAGAGGCTCTGCAGAACACCGCATCCGAAATGGAGTGGCGGCTGAATGTGGAGTATGACCACCCGGAAGAGTAAAGCGCTTACCTTATTATAATAGGAGACCAGAAGATGGCACTGTCAAACACGGCCACGCCGATTTATTATGGCCGGTTTCGAGAGGCCGTGATTCGGGGTGAAATTCCGGTATGCCGAGAAGTCTCCATGGAGATGAACCGGATTGATGACCTGATTGCAAACCCAGGCATCTACTATGACGATAAAGCAGTTGAAGGTTTTGTCAAGTTCTGCGAGAACGAACTGACCCTTACTGACGGCGGAGACCTGAAACTGCTGGATTCCTTCAAGCTTTGGGCAGAAGAGATATTTGGCTGGTACTACTTTGTGGACCGCAGTATCTATGTGCCCAATCCCGGAGGACATGGCGGTCACTATGAGCGAAAGCGTATCAAGAAACGGCTTATCACGAAGCAGTATCTTATCATTCCTCGCGGTGCCGCCAAGACCATGTACGACGCATTCATTCAGAGCTACTTTTTGACGGTGGATGTATCAACTACCCAGCAATGCACTACCGCGCCCACCATGAAACAAGCAGAAGAGGTCCTTTCACCGATCCGTACAGCACTGGCTCGGTCGAAGGGACCTCTTTTGAAGTTCATGACGGAGGGCAGTTTACAGAACACGACTGGCGCAAAAGCAGACCGAGTGAAACTGGCATCGACCAAGAAGGGCATCGAGAACTTCCTGACAAACAGTCTGCTGGAAGTACGCCCGATGACCATTGATAAGCTGCAGGGGCGAAGGGATCGTGTGGCTACCGTTGACGAATGGTTGAGCTGCGACATTCGGGAAGACCCCATCAGTGCACTTGAACAGGGTGCATCGAAGAACGAGGACTACCTGATTGTAGCTACCAGTTCAGAAGGCACCGTCCGTAATGGTTGTGGTGATACAATCAAAATGGAGTTAATGGACATCCTGAAAGGGGAGTACATCAACCCCCATGTGTCCATCTGGTACTACAAGTTGGATTCCATCGATGAAGTTACAAACCCCGATATGTGGCTGAAGGCAAACCCAAATCTGGGACAGACTGTCAGCTACGAAACGTATCAGCTGGATGTAGAACGCGCAGAAAAAGCGCCTGGCTCCAGAAACGACATTCTGGCCAAGCGCTTTAACATTCCTATGGAGGGGTATACCTACTTCTTTCCGTATGAAGAAACCCTGCCACATCGCCACCGAGATTACTGGCAGATGCCTTGTGCTCTCGGCGCAGACTTGTCGCAGGGTGATGACTTCTGTGCGTTTACATTTCTGTTCCCAATGGCGAACGGCTTCTTTGGCGTGAAAACCAGAGATTACATTACCTCTTATACACTGTCGAAGCTCCCACAGGCCATGCGCCAGAAGTACGACCAGTTCATGCAGGAAGGAACACTACAGGTGTTTGATGGCACGGTGCTTGATATGATGCAGGTCTATGATGACCTCGATAACTTCATTCAGCAGAACGACTATGATGTCCGGTGCTTTGGATATGACCCTTATAATGCCAAGGACTTTGTAGAACGCTGGTGTACAGAGAATGCGCCGTTTGGTGTAGAGAAGGTCATTCAGGGCGCAAAGACCGAGAGTGTACCGTTGGGTGAACTGAAGAAGCTGAGCGAACAGCGGAAACTACTCTTTGATGAAGCTCTTATGCAATTTGCCATGGGCAACTGCATTGCTCTGGAAGACACGAACGGTAACCGCAAGCTGCTGAAGCGTCGTTCTGACCAGAAGATTGATGCAGTTGCTGCCATGATGGATGCCTACATTGCATGGAAGATGAATCGAGAAGCGTTTGAGTAAATCAAACGACCTTTTGGTAGACTTCGCCGTTCGGACGAAGGTACAGTTCCGTAGGAGCAGAAGGCTTGTCCAGTGCATCCTTGACCAAGACAAGAAGCGGAGACTCTGGCTGCGCATTCAATACATCAGATAGTTCCAGAATTTTGTGCTCGCTTGCAGACACATCGCCTTTGAGCAGACCTTTCTTTTTGCTTTCGATTTCCTTGTTTATTTTATCAGAGAAGGTTTTCAGCGCACCAATCATGCGGTTCTGACTGAGAGCAAACAAAGGTTTCGCATCGGCTTTGATATTCGCAAGGTAAGACTTGTTCCAATTTTGCGCATAGTAAGCTTCCATAATGGTACTGATGGCATACAGCTGGGAAGCAAGGTCAATGCCCTGTTTGTTTTGCAATACGGTTCTGGCCTGATTTTCGTTGGTTTTTGCACCAACAGAATCTTCCAACTGCTCCGTGTAGAACTCCATGTCAGCCACAGCCTTGATTTTTGCACGTTGCAGGTTGCCGATGGTAGCCATGCGCTGCGGCTCACTGAGCATGATGGTCGAGAAGTTTGCAAGTGCATACTTAACAAATGTAAGTTCAGACAGCAATTCCGTGCGTTTGGAAGCCTGAAGAAATACCAGAAGGTCATCCAGCTTTCGATTGACTTCTGTTAACTTGGAACTGATGTCTGCGAGGAAATACTGTCCGGTGGCAAAAGAAGCAACACTGAACATCTGAAAAGCGGCAACTGCTGCAGGATCGACCTTATACAGAGAAGCAGTGCCTGCAAAATGTCCGGTGGCATCTACCATAGTTGTGGACTGACCGCCCTGATTTAAGTTCAACAATGTGCCATGGATGCCTTTTGGAAAACGGAGAACATACGTGCTGGAAACAGCGTCAGCCGCAGCTTGCGCAGGAATCAGTTGCAATAACGAATTGGCAGCAAGCCCTGCCTGCTCTGGAAACTCGACCTTTTTAAAACGGGTTGAGTCATCGAAATCAGGATGGGTTTCACAAGGCGCAATCTCGCAATTGAAATCTGCGGGACGCAGTTGAGAATCAGACATAGTTTCAGACCTCCTCCACACATAAAAACAAGCGGATAGCCCAGTATAACACGGGGGGGGTATGTTTGCAATACTTATAAAGAAGGAGGATGAAGCTTGTATTATAATAATCAGATTTGGCACTGGGGCGTCAAAGGCATGAAATGGGGAGTTCGGCGCTACCAGAATACTGATGGCAGTCTGACCGATGCGGGCAAGAAACGGTACGACCGGGATGCAACGACCAATGACAAAAAGAAAAAAGATAATAAGCTGCCTGCGGATGCTTTGCAAGATCCGAATCGCTGGGTTCGTGAAGATCGTGAACGGGCAAAATCTGTCGCAGATGCTGGCAGCCAAATGGCAGGTAACCTGAAAACACTGAGCGACAAGTCCATGAAGATTCAGTCTCGCAGGACAGAAAAGATGGATTTAAGCAAGATGACCGACCAGGAGATGCGGGAACGAATCAATCGGGCCATGCTGGAGAAACAGTACGATGACATGTTCAATCCGAAGAAGGTCTATTCCGGCCGGGAAGCCGTTAGTGATACTTTGGAGGTTGCGGGAAGCGTTCTCGCCATTACCAGTTCTGCGTTAAGCATTGCTCTTGCAATTCAGAAGTTGCGAGAGGGGTGAGTAATTCAAAATGGAATTGTATCACCACGGCATCAAAGGCCAGAAGTGGGGCGTAAGGCGTTACCAGTATGCTGACGGCACGTATACCCCGGCAGGACGGAAGCGTTATGGTGCAAGTCAGAACGCAAGCCGAATGGAGCGCATGGCATCCACAATGGAGATGCGAGTAAAAGACTGTGTGAATACTGCTCGCACACAGGTGACGGGTCGGCAGTATGTTGACGGATACCTGAAGAAGGGCACAACTTTCTCTCGGATTCAGACTTCCAAGGACTTCGAGAATTTCGCGTTCTACGCCACCTATAAGAAGGCTGACAGTGACAAGTACATGGGGCTCTTCGGAAAGAATCTGATGACACGAGCCAACTACGATGCCAAACAGGCAGAAAAGCAGGCGAACGCTTCCGGCAGCGAAGCTGACTTAGTAACGGCCACCGCTTTACGCGATAAAGCCAACAGTATGAAGGTCTATCAGCTGAAACTGGAAACAGTCAAGAAGCTGAAGGTGCCTTCTGATGAGAACGCAAGTGATATTACGGCTAGACTGCTGAAAGAGAAAGAGTTCAAGCAGAATCTTGAAGCATCCATAGCGGATTCCAAAGAGAAGATGCGCAGACCCACCCAGCAGGTGCTTTTTAAGCAAGCTGAGAATGCGTTGAAGAAAGACCCCACTACGCTGACGGCTTCTGAAAAAGTGGCTATCTATAAAGCTCTAAACCTTTCTCTGACAAACCATAACGCACAGGAAGTGGCGGCACAGAGCCGTTTCTATGCGGAGCTGAGTAAGAAAGGCTACAAATGCGTTGCTGGATTATAACGACAAGGATTATTCCAGCTATCATGCAAAGCGGCCGATGATCGTGTTTGATACAGATTCTGTCCGCCTGCAATCGGTGACAGAGACCAATCCGAAGGTCGTGGACAAGCTGTATATGCGCTACAACGCCGAGCGAATTGCAAAAGAAGTGGGAGCAAACACAATCGGCTACGTTTCCAAGCTGGGCAACAAGACGGTTTCGGAGTGCTCCGCTTACATGGAACGCAAGATGAGCGATTATTTGAGTTAAGGAGGAAAAATTCAAAATGGAGATGAACATTGGCTCCAGGCTGAAACACGCCTGGAATGCCTTTCTCAACCGGGACCCTCCCGGAAGCAGGTATTATGGGGGTGGCTACAGTTACCGCCCTGATCGAATGCGCTTTTCCCGTGGGAGTGAGCGCACCATCATCAATGCCATCTATAACCGCATCGCGCTGGATGCAGCATCCATTACAATCAACCACGTAAAGCTCGATGAAAATAATCGGTTTGATTCGATTATTGATTCGGGCCTTAATTATTGCCTGAATACTGAGGCCAATGCTGACCAGACCGGTCGAGGGCTGATTCAGGATATCGTGATGACCTTTTTGGAAGAGGGCGTTGCAGCAGTTGTGCCAGAGAAAACGAACTTTGACCCGCGCTATAGCAACAGCTATGAAATCTACTCCATGCGCGTTGGCGTACCTGTGGAGTGGTACCCGAATCATGTGCGTGTGCGATTGTTCAATGAGCTGACCGGGCAGAAGGAGGAAATCACTTTCCCGAAGAAGATGGTGGCTCTGATTGAAAATCCGTTTTACGCAGTCATGAATGCCCCGAACTCTACTATGCAGCAGTTGGTGCGAAAACTGGCCTTGCTGGATGTGGTGGATGAGCAGGCTGGCAGCGGAAAGCTGGACATGATCATTCAGCTGCCCTATGTCATCAAGAGTCCGGCGCGAAGGGAACAGGCTGAACAGCGCAGGGCTGACATCGAACAGCAGCTTTCCGGCTCCAAGTACGGTATTGCCTATACGGACGGCACTGAGCGAATCGTGCAGTTGAATCGCAGTCTCGAAAACAACATTCTGAAATCCATCGAATACCTGACGAACATGGTATACAGTCAATTGGGTGTGACACAGGAGATCCTGAATGGTACTGCGGACGAGAAAACGATGAACAACTACATGAATCGCATCATTGAGCCAGTCATATCGGCAATTGCAGACGAGTTCAAGCGGAAGTTCCTGACAAAGACTGCCCGGACGCAGGGTCAGAGCATCATGTTCTTCCGTGATCCGTTCCGTCTGGCACCGGTGAGCATGATTGCAGAGATGGCAGATAAGTTCACCCGCAACGAGATCATGACCCCGAACGAGATCCGGCAGGTTATCGGTATGAAGCCCTCGAAGGACCCGAAGTCCGACCAGCTTGTAAACCGTAACATTGCTTCGGCTGATGAGGGAATGCCCGTTCAGGGCAAAGAAAATGATGCTGATGAGCAAGCTAATGCAAATCAGCAGGAAGGAGTGTGAAAAATTCAAAATGGCAATCAATTTCGATTATGACTTTTCCGGTTGGGCAACTAAAGCCAATGTGAAGTGCTTTGATGGCCTGACTATTGCACCGAATGCCTTCAAGGAATGTGATGGTCAGGTGGTTCCTGTCGTGTGGAACCATGATCATTCCAGCCCGGACAATGTGCTGGGTCACGCATTGCTGCAAAACCGGAAAGATGGTGTGTATGCCTATGTGAAGATGAACGACAGTCCCAGTGGACAGACTGCCAAGGCTTGCGTGGACAATGGCGACATTGACGCAATGTCTATCTATGCCAACGGCATCCAGAAAGCCGGAAAGACTGTGATGCATGGTATGATCAAAGAACTGAGTCTGGTTATCGCCGGATGTAACCCCGGTGCTCTGATTGATGAGGTCGTGAAGCACAGCGCGGATGGCACCGAAGAGGACAGTTCCGAAGCCTTCATTTATACCGATTCTGGTTTGAGCCTGAAGCATGGGCTGGACCCGGACGATAACTTGCTGGAGGACGAGAATCTGCAGCACTCGGATGATTCCAGCGAAGGTGATAAGGAAAAGAAAGGAGAAACCAAGATGGCTGACGCCAACGAGAAGACCGTCAAACAGGTATTTGATACCCTGACGGAGGAACAGAAGAACGTGGTTTACGCAATCATCGGTTCTGCCCTGGATGACGGCAAGGACGGTGAGGGTAACGATAACAACGATGGTGAGGAGGAAAAAACTATGCACCACTGCTTTGAAAACAAGAAGGATGGCACCGTGCTGAAGCACAGCTTGGATGAGATCAACAATGTGGTTAAGGGCGCAAAGACCAGCGGCACCATGAAGGCTGCCTTTGCAAATGCCGGCATCGAGGACAGCGAGGTTGATGCACTGTGCCACGGCATTGACAACATCGACTACCTGTTCCCTGAAGACCACCTGCTGGACAACCCGCCCCGCATCATTGATACACCGGATGACTGGGTGAGCGATGTTATGAGTACCGTTCACCATGTGCCGTTCAGCCGCATCAAGAGCCAGTTTGCTGATCTGACTACCGAAGAGGCACGCGCCAAGGGTTACATGAAGGGCAACTATAAGACCGAAGAGGTGTTCGGTCTGCTGCGCCGCTCCACTGGTCCGACCACGGTTTACAAGAAGCAGGAGCTGGATCGTGATGACGTGATCGACATTACTACCTTCGATGTGGTGGCTTGGCTGCGCAACGAGATGCGTTACAAGCTGAACCGTGAGCTGGCACTGGCTTATCTGCTGGGCGATGGCCGTACGGCAGCAACTCGTGATAAGATCGACGAGAACTGCATCCGTCCTGTGCTCACCGATGCCGACCTGTTCACCATCAAAGTGGCAGTGAAGACCACTGGCCTGAAGGACACTGAGAAGTACAGCACTCTGATGGACGATGTTGTTCGTGCTCAGGAGAACTACCGTGGCACCGGAACCCCGACCATGTACACGACCAAGAAAAATCTGACTGAGATGCTGCTCCTGAAGGATGGCATTGGCCGTCGTCTGTACAAGGATGTGGCAGAGCTGGCGCTGGCCATGTGTGTGAAGAAGATCGTTGTGGTGCCTGAGATGGTTGGCCGCAAGGGTCCTAAGGGCGGCGAACTGGCCTGCGTGATCGTGAATCTGGCCGACTACACTGTTGGTGCCGACAAGGGCGGTGCCGTGAGCATGTTTGATGACTTCGACATCGACTTCAATGCTCAGAAGTACCTGATTGAAACCCGCTGCTCCGGCGCACTGACCACCCCGTACAGTGCCATCGTTGTGGAGTTTGCGGCCTAAAAGGAGGAAAAAACAGATGGAAAAGATCTACGAAACTGGTAAGGACCAGCATGTTGCAAGCTACATCGTTTATGGCCATACCGATGGTAAGGTGTATGCCGATGCTGAGCATGAGAAAACTGTCACCAAGGCAGAGCTGGCTCACGCTTTCGAGCTGGGCCGCCTGATCGTGAAGGATGGCACCGACCTGCTGATGGCCGTGGCTTATGGCAGCACTGGCGTGAAGACCCTGACCAAGTCCACCAATCTGGACTTCAAGACCTGGACCGCTTCCGCCAAGGAGTAATTTCTTTTACGCATTGAATTAGATACTTCTAACTTCAAAATGGAGTGAAATGCTATGAGCAAATGGTTTGGAAAACTCGGTCTGGCGCAGACAGTTGAAACGGAGCCGAGCATTTTTGAAGAGAAAATCGTAGAGCATACTTGCTTTGGCGAGCTTTTGAAGAATACCCGGCGTGTCCAGACTGCCGACAAAGTAAATGACGACCTAACCATCGCAAATACTTTGAGCATTTTGGCCGACCCGACGTTGTACAAGCACTTTGACTCCATCAAATATGCAGAGATTATGGGTGCTAGATGGAAAGTGACAGAAGTGCAGATCGACTATCCGCGGCTGACACTTACCTTGGGAGGACTGTACAATGGCGGAACCCCGGCAGAAACTTGACGCTATTTTGCGCCAAATCGTAAAAGATGCGTGCGGTAAAGAGAATGTGTACTACCAACCCCCGGCAAATCTGCGAATGAGTTACCCATGTATCTGCTATGAACAATCCAAAATACAGAATGCCGCTGCCGATAACAGAGTTTATTTGCAGCGGATTTTTTATCAGCTGACAGTCATCGATTCACGACCGGATTCCAGAATAACGAAAGCACTTATGCAAATGGCTAAGTGCCGCTATGACCGACCGTATAAGGCTGATAATCTGTACCACGACGTTATAACAATCTATTTCTAAAAAGGAGGAAACTCGAATGGCAAAAATCGAATGGGATAAGACCGGCGAGCGCAAGTACCAGCTGGGTGTTAGCAATGTTGCTCTGTATAAGCAGGACAAGGGCGCTTACCCCAAGGGTGTGGCGTGGAACGGCATTACCGCAATCAAGGAGAGCCCGGATGGCGCTGATGCTACCGACCTGTGGGCCGATAACATCAAGTACGGCAGCATCCGTGCAGGCGAGAAGTATAACTTCACCCCGGAGGCCTACTTCTATCCGCCTGAGTTCGGCGAGTGCGACGGCAGCGCGGAGGTGGCTCCTGGCGTGACGATCAGCCAGCAGAAGCGTAAACCCTTTGGCCTGACCTGGCAGACCCTCATTGGCAGCGATGAAGATGATGAGCTGGGCTTTATCCTGCATTTGGTGTGGGGCGCAACTGCATCTCCTTCTGAACGCAGCCATGAGTCCTACAATGACAGCCCGGACGCTGAGACCTTCAGTTGGGACTGCGATACCACTCCTGTCAAGGTGACTGGCTATAAGCCCACCGCCCATATGGAGCTGGATAGTACCAAGGTGCCTCAGGCCAAGATGGAGAAGCTGCTGAACATTCTGTACGGCACTGCCAACACCACCCCGTATCTGCCGCTGCCGGATGAGGTTATCAAGCTGATGACCACCTGATCCATTCAAAATGGAATCGACTTTATAAAGGAGAAAGAAAAATGATTACCGAAACTTTGACCTATGTGGACTTTGGTGGTACCGAGCGTACCGAAGACTTCTATTTCAATCTGACTGAGGCAGAAGTGCTGAACCTGTCGCTTTCCAAGGAGGGCGGCATGGAGGCGTACATCAAGAAGATCGTGAACGCCAAGAGCCAGCTGGAGTTGGTTAAGCTGTTCCAAGATGTTCTGCGCATTTCCTATGGCAAGAAGAGCGAGGACGGCCGTCGCTTTGAGAAGAGCCCGGAGATCTTTGCAGATTTCGAGGCTACTCAGGCCTATAGCGATTTCTACATGTCGCTTGTCACCAATACGGAGAAGGCAATTGCCTTTATCAATGGTCTGTGCGATACCAAGCCTACGAAGGCTGAATCCGCACCTCAGATCGCAGGCAATGCGCCTATCGCACTGCCTAATGGCTAACATTTAACAGCACAGGGAGGCAGGCAGAATGCTGAAAATCACAATTCCTAAACAGGAATATTGGGATGCACGAACGCAGGAATTTGTGCAGCTGAACGCTGTAACGCTCCGGTTAGAGCATTCGCTTGTCTCCCTGTCTAAATGGGAAATGAAGTGGCATGTTCCTTTTTTCGGTAACGATTCACTGACAAGGGAACAGATGGTCGATTATGTTCGGTGCATGACGGTTACGCAAGGTGTTGAGCCGAGCGTGTATCTTCGACTGACAGAATCGAACATGGCAGCCATTTACAAATATATGGACGAACCGATGACGGCTACCTGGTTTCCGGGTGAGCCAAAACCGTGCGAGCCCAGAATACCGCAGAAGAGTAAGCCTCGCCCTAAGATCAAGGTGAAAGTAAAAGCCTTGACAAGCGAGGCAATTTATGCGCGTATGTTTGCCGCCCACATTCCCTTGGAATGCGAAAAGTGGCATCTTAACCGATTATTCACGTTGATTCGAGTTTGCAACGAGGAACGGAAGCCGCCTAAGAAGATGAGCAAAAGCGAGGCTCTTAGCAGACAGCGTGCATTGAATGAAAAACGCCTGAAGGAATTTGGTACGAGAGGATAAACGATGCCAAAAGTGGTGATGTTTCGACAAAAAGGTGATTTCAGGCGAACGAGCGATTTTTTGAAACGAGCCAACAGACTGAATTTGGATGTAATCCTGAATCAGTATGGTCAGGAAGGTGTGGAAGCATTACGTGCGGCAACGCCGAAGGACACCGGAACAACTGCAAACAGCTGGAGCTATGCCGTTCATAAGGGGACAGGCTCCATCACCATAACATGGTCGAACTCGAACATTGTGGACGGTGTGCCCATTGCGGTAATTCTGCAATACGGACATGGCACCCGAAACGGCGGGTATGTGCAGGGAACAGACTATATCAATCCGGCGATGAAGCCGATTTTCGATAAAATCGCTCAGCGAGCATGGGAGGAGGTAAAGAGAGGATGAGCAGGGAAGTCGATGAGCGTGTTGTTCAAATGCAATTTGACAATGCGCAATTCGAGAGAGGCACCCGACAGACCATGGGCACCTTAGAAAAGCTGAAGCAGTCACTTCAGTTCAAAGGCGTAGAAAAAGGGTTTGAGCGCATTAGCTCTGCCTCTCAAAAGGTCGATTTTTCGGAAATGACCAGAGCATTGGAGTCTATCGAGAGCAAGTTTTCGGCCGTTAATGTAATTGCCGTTACGGCACTGACCAACATTACCAACAAAGCCATCGCGACCGGAGAACGACTTGTAAAGGCTCTGTCGCTTGAACCCATCATTAGTGGCTTTCAGGAATACGAAACCCAGATCAATGCGGTTCAGACGATTCTGGCGAACACGTCGAGTAAAGGTACTACGTTGGACCAGGTCAATGCTGCGTTGGACGAACTGAACCACTACGCTGACTTGACGATCTACAATTTTACGGAAATGACCCGTAATATTGGTACTTTTACGGCGGCAGGTGTTGATCTGGATACATCGGTCGCGGCCATCAAGGGTATCGCCAACCTTGCAGCTGTATCTGGCTCGACCAGTCAGCAGGCTAGTACCGCCATGTACCAGCTTTCTCAGGCACTGGCTTCTGGTACTGTGAAGTTGCAGGACTGGAACTCTGTGGTCAACGCAGGCATGGGTGGTCAGGTATTCCAAGACGCGCTGAAAGAAACGGCTCGTGTGCATGGCGTTGCTATTGACAGCATGATTGCAAAAGAAGGCTCCTTCCGCGAAACCTTGTCCAAGGGATGGCTAACTTCTTCTATTCTGACCGAGACGCTTCAGAAATTCACCGGCGATCTCAATGAGGAAACCTTGAAATCCATCGGCTATACCGATGAGCAAATCAAGAAAATCATGGAGATGGGCAAGACTGCAAACGATGCTGCAACGAAGGTTAAAACTTTCAGTCAGCTGAAAGATACCTTGGCAGAGGCATTGCAGTCAGGCTGGACCCAGACTTGGCAGACTGTTATCGGTGACTTTGAAGAGGCAAAGGAGCTTTTTACAAAGTTCAGTGATGTGTTTTCAGACCTGATCAACAAATCGTCCGAAGCCCGTAATACGGTGCTGGAGGGCGGTCTGAACAGTGGCTGGCAGCAGTTGCGCACCGCACTGGGCGACAGTGCTGACTTTTATAGTCAGATGCTGGAAAAGGTCATGCTTGCAAACGGTTCCATCAGCCAAAAACAGATCGATGATGCCGGTAGTTTTGCCAAGGCTTTGCAGCAGGGCGGTGTTTCTGCGGAGCAGCTTCAAAATGGATTGGATGAATCGACCCGGCAGTTGCAGGCATTGAGTAAACTGAGCGACAAGGAGCTCATGGCAAAGGGGCTTGACCCGACGCAGGTTAAAGCTCTGGCAAAGAGTTTTGAAGAAGTTAATCAGAAAATTGCTGACGGCAGTTTGAATCTGGATACATATTCAAAAAAGATTGGTGAACTCTCTGGCCGAGAGCATTTGATTCAGTCTATTTGGAACATTTTTGAGGCTATCGAAAAAGTTGTTCAACCCGTGATGAAGGCATGGCAGAAGATGTTTTCTCCTGTCAATGCCGAACAGATTTACAGCATTGCTGAAGCAATTGACAGCTTTACTGCAAAGCTCAGCATCAGTGATGAAACTGCAGATAAAATCGAGCGAACGTTTAGTGGCGTTTTTGCAGTGCTGAATGTTGGAAGAAATGCACTTTTAGCCGTTGGCAAGGTTCTTGGAGAAGTATTCAATGCTGCATCTCCACTTGCTGGCGGCTTTTTAAGCATTACAGCAGCACTGGGCGATTGCTTGGTCGAGATGGCCAATGCAGTCAACAATTCTACCGTATTTAAGACCGTTCTCGATGGTATCCACTGGATTATTGGGAAAGTGTCCGAAGGAATGCAGGCCTTTGCAGGGGTATTGACCAATGTGTCGAATAACGTCTCTGTCGTGTTCGACCCGTTAAAGACCCTTGGCGAGTGGTTCACTTCCTTCATCAACTTTATTGCACCAGGGCTTTATGCATTTGGCTCTTCGGCGGACAAAATCTTTAAGGGGTTTGGTGCAAGCGCAAAAGAAGCCTTTAACAGTCTTGACACTGAGAAACTTGCAAATGTCATCAACAGCGGCTTAGTTGCTGGCATTTTTGCAGGTGTCAAGGGATTTCTGAATAGTGCCAAAGAGCTGGCTTCCAGTGCAGGTGATGCTATTGGAAGCATTAAAGATGTGCTCAACTCCCTTGGTGAGGCAATTGATGCATGGAAGCAGTCCAAGAAAGCCGAAACAATGATGACGATTGCAAAGGCTGTTGCCATTATGGCGGCATCTTTGACAGTGCTATCCATGATCAAGCCGGAGCGACTAGCTGGCGGGATTGGCGCACTTACTGCAACAATTGGCGAACTTGTCGGTGCATTTTTGCTGCTCGATAAATTTGGCGGAAAAATGAAAAGCGCTAAGCTTGGTGCAATGTCAGTGGCAATGGTTGCTATGGCATCGAGTACCCTCATTCTGGCAGGAGCTGCTGCAAAACTGGCATCTATCGACAGTGAAAAGTTGGTTTCGAGCATCGTTGCTCTTGGCTCTATCATGGGTGGGCTTACTGCGGTTTCGGTCGTGCTCTCCAAAACTGGCGGTAAGTTCATGAAGGGTGCTACCGGCATGATTGCCTTTGCGACAGCTATTCGGATCATGGCGAGCGCTGTAAACGCCATGAGCGGACTGAGCTGGGACCAGATGAAGGTTGGTCTTACGGGAATCGGCATTCTTTGCATTGAACTGGGCGCTTTTCTGGCAGTATCTAAGTTTGATAAACTCGGCGTTCTGAAGGGGACCGGACTTATTCTGCTGGCAACGGCTCTGAACATTCTTCAGTCTGCGGTTGCAAAGTTTGGCAGCATGAATTTGAACGAGATTCAAAATGGATTGATTGCAGTCGGCGCTGCGCTGACTGAGTTTGCAGCATTTGGAATTGTTGCAGGTTTTTCAAAGAAAATGCTTGCCAGCTCGGCTTCCGTGCTCATTCTTTCCAGTAGCATGGTCGTTCTCAGCAGAGCCATGAAATCCATTTCCGGTTTGGACGGAGAGAGCATAAAAAAGAGCCTTATTGCAATTGGCGGCGCTCTTGCAGAATTTGTCATTGCACTGAACCTGACGAAGGGAACTCTTGGTTCTGCAGCTTCGTTGACCACAATGACTGTGGCAATCAATCTTCTGGTTCCGGCTCTGACAGGACTTGGCAATTTAAGCCTTGTACAAATCGGAACGGGACTGCTGGCAATTGCTGGTGCATTCGGTGTGGTTGGAGCTGCTGCGTTCATTCTAGCCCCGTTGACACCAGTCATTATGGCACTATCTCTTGCTATGAGTGCACTGGCTATTAGTCTTGGTGCACTTATGGCGTTGGCGTCTGTGTCTCAGTTCTTTGGAAATCTGGCGTCAAGTTTGAGCCTTTTGAATAGTCTGAACTTCCAAGTATTTCTGAATGGAATCAAGGCTGTGGCATGGCTGCTGGTTGAATTTGTAGCTGGCATTTTTAAAGGACTGGCTACGATTGCTGGGACCATTGCAACTTCTATTGCGGCTATTATTACGGCAGTTTGCAATGGTATTGCGCAGGCAACACCAAGTATTGGTAATGCGCTGGCTCAGCTTATCGTGGCTGTTTGTAACGTTATCGTGCAGTGCAGTGAGCCCATTGGACAGGCTTTGTTCACGCTGGGTACTGTGGCGATTCAGACCATCATCGACTTGATTGCATGGGCCTGGGATGGTGGTGGCGGCGAAGGAGGCGGCATTAAGGGTGCTCTAAGCAGTTTGTGGGCGAATATTACGAGCTTTATTGGCGAGAAATTCAACCCTGCAAATTGGTTCAAGGAAGGCAGCTTGCTAGATGGGCTATTCGGAGCAGCCAACAAAGCAGCAGACGAACGTGATGCTACCGAGTATGGCAAATCTGTTGGTGATAAACTGGCAGAAGGCATGAATAACAGCCAGAAGGATGTTAGGGAAAGTAGCGTTAATCTGGCCAAAACGGTAGAGGATGCTACCAGAGAAACAGCTGGCATCAATTCCCCTAGCACCATGATGGAGGAAAACGGTTACTGGCTGGATATGGGTCTGGCACAGGGGATGGAAGGTTCTGCTGGTATGGCTGCTATTACGGCAGCGTGCGGCAATATTTCTTCCACCATCAATAGCCAGTTCAGAGACTATTGGGGTATCCATAGCCCGAGTACCGTTTCACAGGGAGACGCCAGCAATATTCTGGCAGGTATGTGTATTGGCTTTAGCCAGACAGATGGGTTGCAGAACAGTCTCTTGGCATTGAATGGCGGCATCCGTTCGACCCTTCTTAGTGGCATGGATACAACCAAGACTGATGTTACGAATAAAGCTACCAATATTGTTGGTGCCCTGAGCGGCGTGTTTGGTGGAACGACTACAACAGCCGAGGATATTCTGAAGACGTTGGGCGGCTCCGGTTCTACGACCACAAAACCCACTACGACGGGCCACACCAGCCCGACAAAGAAAACCGGAAAAACTCTAGCGGAGCAGATTGCCGAGAACTATTCCAAGAAGCTGAAAGCCAACAAATATTTGTTGGAAGCGGCCGATAAGGAATACTCTCTGTGGGAAGCCCGCGAGGGTGATATTGCAACCAATGAGCAAATTACCCAGAAAAGAAGTGAGTATATCGGCACAAAGATTACTCGGCAAACCAGTCGTGTGAAAATTGCGCAGGAGCAATATGACGAACTTCTCAAGAGAGTGGGCAAGAACAATGATAAGACCCGCGAAGCCTACAACACCCTGATGGACGAGCAGGCTACGCTGGAAAACCTGAAGAAAACCCAATACGAAGATACATATTCCGATTTGTTTGACCGGTACGGTGATGAAAGTAGCGCTGCTGAAAACGAGTACAGCTTCTGGAGCAGCAAGTACGAAAAGACAGCAACTGCTGCAGAAAAGTCGAACAAACAAATCGAACTCATCAACAAGAAAATCGGGATTCAGGCTAAAGCACTGACTACGGCAGAAGAAGAATACACGAAAACCAAGGATGCGTTCGGTGAGGAGAGCCGTAAGACCCAAGAGGCATATGCGCGGTATTTGAAAGAGCAAATCGAGTATCAGCAGTTGGTGAACAGTCTTAACAATGCTGAGCTTGACAGGTTCGATAAACAAAATGAACGCTATGCATTGGAGATGAAGACTTATTCCAACCAGCAGAGCATTCTTCTGAAGCTGTTTGAAGATGGTGATTATGGTGTTGTGACCTCTACCATCAACATGGGTGCTGCGCTGCGAAATATGTCCTACCAACTGAAACGCACCACGAATGCTTACGACAAGTATAACGAGTATGTACAGGCCGGAACGCAGAATACGGATGATGGACTGGCAGCTCTCCATGAACTGCAGGATGAGCGTTATAGCTTTATTGGGTATGCGGAAGCTTTTGCTGATGCGCTTAATATGAGCGATGATGCAAAGAAGGTTACCATGCAGCTTGGCATTGCCATTGCTGATAACTGGAAGTCCATCTCGAACGGATTCAATAAAGCATGGAGCAAAGTGCAGGAGTCGTATCCGGCAATTGCGCAGAAGCTCTCAAATTTCATTGGTTTGTATATGCGCGACGGTGCTGCGGAGACCATTACCGCTTCGATGTCTGCTGTTGTAGCAGCCATGAATGGCGATTATGGTACAACCATCAGTTCGACCATCAGTGCATTACTGAATTTCCTCGGGTCTGACTTTGGAAAGACTCTGATGGATACGGTTAAGAACGGCTTTACGACATACATGCCGAAAATTGCATCTTTTATTGGTAAACTCTTTGAGGATGGCGGTTTGCTGGCAGGTATCGGTAAGGTTGTTATGGGGCTGTTTGGAGAAGGCGGTGCATTGGCAGGCGTTGGAGAAGCCGTTATGGGTGTTCTGACAACCATTGCAGCTGCTATTGGTATAACGGTACCAGAACTCGGACTAATTATGTTGGCGATTGCTGCTATTGGTGCGGCTGGTTTTGCGCTTATCAAAAACTGGGATAAGGTAAAAGAGTGGTTTGCCAATTTTGGCGAATGGATCTCGAATCTGTTCCAGAATATTGCTGAGGGCATCGGAAACTTTGTGTCCAACTTGGTGGAAGGCATTGGTAACGTATTCAAGAAAATCTGGGAAGTCGGCAAGAACATCGGTCAGGGTCTTTGGAATGGTGTGACCAGTGTAGCCTCTGGCATCTGGAATGGTATCAAAGGTTTGGGCAGTTGGATCGTGAATGGCTTTAAGAGTATTTTCGGTATCCATTCTCCCTCGACTGTTATGGCTGAGCTGGGCGCTTACATGGGACAGGGCTTTGCAAATGGCATCACCAGTACCGAGGATGGTGTGAATCGTTCCATGGACGATATGACCAGCTCTGCACTTGACATTGCCACGAATGCGGCCCAGATGCTCTATGATGTTGCAACCGGACAGGAGACTGCTGAACCGATTTTTACGCCGGTGCTGAATCTTTCTGACTATGCATCTCCGACCAGCTGGGCAGCTACACAGGCATATACGCCTTCTGCTGAAACAGCGGAACGTGTGTATCGCAGTAACGAACTTGCACAGAGAATTGGCGGAAATCAAAATGGAGCGTTTACGAAGTCTCAGTCGGATAATAGCGATGTGGTAAACGCAATTAGCCAGCTGGGCAATCGCGTGGACCGAATGGCAGAATCGATCAGTAAAATGAAACTTGTGCTTGACAGCGGAAAGACTGTTGGCGAGTTGGCACCAAAAATCGATTCTAACATGGGCGGAAGAAATATTCTTGCAGAAAGAGGGGTGATTTGATTGGAACGCGAGTATTCTGTGAATTTTGGACAGTACAACACGTGGTCCGATTGGCACCTCATGCCTGCAGAACGCCCCATCGTTGTGCCTCCGACCGAAAAAACGCATAATATCGACTTGCCGGGTGGCAGTGGTGTAATTGATGCGGCACAAGCATTGACGGGCTACCCGGTATTTAACATGCGAGAAGGAAGCTGGGATTTTTATGTAGAAAATGACATCGAACCCTTTATGACGATCTACAGCAAGGTGATGGCCGCACTTCAGGGCAAACGACTTCGTGTTAGTTTGGAAGAAGATGCGGCCTATTTTTATGAAGGCCGATGCTGGGTGGACAATCCCAAACAAAGCAACGGTCACACCATACTCACCATAAACTACAGCTTCAACCCGTATAAGCACAAGTTTGCAGACATTGGGAAAGTTGTGAAAACTGCCGTTAATGGCAGCGCTACTATTTTCTCTGGTTCAGTCAGCAATTATACGGGCGAGCCGATTTGTCCGAAATTGGGCATCGAATTGTCTTCTGGGAATACTATGTCCATCGAGTTCACAACATCTAGCAGACGGTATACAACATCGCTTGCAAAAGGCACATGGGTTGATCCCATTATCATGCTGATACCGGGGGAAACGGCGTCTATTGTTGCGAAAGGCTATGGGACAGTGAGCTTACAGGCGATTGGAGGATGGTTATAGTATGTTTAGCGTATACGCTGACGACAAACTGTTCTATTCACCACGACTGTTGGATGAGAGATATGCCATTACAGAACCGCAGGCAACGCTTGAACTGAATAAAGCAGGCAGCTTTACGTTTAATTTGCCATCCATCAATCCGATGTACTCCAGTTTGAAAAAACTGAAGACGATCATTACGATTCGAGAAGATGACGAGGTGCTCTGGAAAGGTCGTGTATTAAACGACGCGAAAGACTTTTACAACACCAAGGCAGTTACTTGTGAAGGTGAACTGGCTTTTCTGAACGATATTCAATATGAACCGCATGATTATTCCAAAAAAGGAATCAAAATGGGGGAGTATTTCAAGAAGCTTATTGAGCACTATGCATCTGAATGTTCGGAAGAGCGAATGATCAAACTCGGCAATGTACGAGGAGCCTTTACGGATGTGCTTATCTATCCCAAAACAACGGACTACACGAACGTTTGGAATCTTATTTCCGGCAATCTTATTGGTGCATCGACCGGTAAAGTTGGTAAGGACGAGGTAGATCTGAGTGATTACGATAGATATTTGTACATCCGAAGGGAAAAAGGCGTATCTTACATTGATTTTGTGGATGACATTGGAAAAGCATCTAGCCAGATTATCGAATTTGGCAAAAATCTTCTGGATTTGAGTGAGTATGTGGATGCTTCCAATGTTTACACACAGATCATTCCGCTTGGCAAAGCTGACAGCAAAGGAAACCGTGTTGATATCAAACTTGTAAATGGCGGAAAAAACTATTTGCAGTCTGATAGTGCCATTGCACTCTTTGGCAAAATCCAAAAATCAGTTATCTGGGAAGATGTAACCAATCGAAACACTTTGAAAGCAAACGGGCAACGAATGCTGAATAAGGCTGTTGAGATGGCAATTAAAATTACGATTCGCGCATTTGACCTGCATCGAATCAATGTCAATACTGACAAAATTGATTTTGGTGACAAAGTTCATGTTGTAAGTCTGCCGCATGAAATCAGTTCGGATTTTCTTTGCTCGAAGATCGCATATACACTCGATAATCTTGAAAATACAGAGTATACGTTCGGATTGGATTTTGAAACCATGTCTGGTAGCTTTGCATCCTACAAGCGTACCTACCAGTATAAAATGGAAAGCGCACTGGAGATCGGTAATCAGAATACGCAGGACCTTCTCGATGCGATGACCCGTATGGACTCTTTGCAAACACAAGTAGATAGCAGCATCTGCTCATGGTTTTATCCCGGTGTTCCTACAGCAGAAAACTATCCAGCTGTTGAGTGGACAACACCTGAAGCAAAACATGCTCACATCGGTGACCTGTACTATGACAAGTCAACGGGTATTGGATACCGCTGGACAGAGAATAGTGGGGGTTACTATTGGGATGTTATCGAAGACAAGCAAGTTCAGCAGGCTTTGCAGGATGCCTCACGGGCACAGTCTACTGCGGATGGAAAAGTGCGTTGCTTCAGCGCCCAGCCGTACCCTCCGTATGAGGTTGGTGACCTTTGGGTACAAGGTGGTAGCGGTGATATTTTGTGCTGTCAGCACGATCGTGAAAGCGGCAGTTATGTGGCAAGTGATTGGGTGAGAGCATCGAAGTACACCGACGATACCAAAGCTATTGAAGCCGGAAAAACAGCAACAGATTACATCAAAGATGGCGCAGGTGGAGTTCAGGTCGGCCCCAATGGAAGCAGCAATGTAACCATGACTGATGAGGGGCTGGTTTTTAATGGCATCCGTAATCTGGTCCCTCTTTGGGAAAATGCTGATCCTACATCCGGTATGGCAGGAGGAACAGTTATCTGTTCAGATGGGCGTCTGGCATCTTACGCAGCAATTGCAATTGGTTGTCAGGAATATTACACAAGCCCATTTGATAGCGCTTCGACAGAAGGCGGCCTGATCCAGTACACAATCGTAGTGCTGAATGGAAAGGAAGCACGTTGTTCTTATGCGTGGGATAAACCTCGTGCACGTAAGGTAACTGCCAGCAAAAACGGAATCACCTTTGGACCGGGCGGCTACTACGACACCAAAAAACTGGACAAGTGGATATGGCCGTGGACTGATGTGACATACGGCGCAAAGTTCGATGCTCACAATCAGTGCTGCGTGCCAGTCGTTATTTACGGATTTCTTTGAGGAGGTGGTGCTATGTATGTTACTACGTATAAAGCGGATGGGACGATTACCAGTATTGGAAAGGTGAACGATTCTTTCCCTGTAGACCGTGAGCACCCGCCTGATGGCTTGCTGTACACGGATGAGATACCGGATGGCCGGGGCATCATCCTGCAGTATAGAATTCAAAATGGAGAATTTGTTTATTCTCCGCAATCGACCACAACCGAAGATAAGACCGAAGAAGAGGAGGTAACTTATCAATGACTGAATTGAATCTGATCCTTTCTAAGAATGGTCAGGCACAGCTGGCAGATGGCAGCAGCACCCTGAACATGGGCTATGAGGGCAACAAGAGCGTTTATGCTCTGCGTATCTCGCCCCGTGATGAGTGGGCAAACCTGACCATCAGCGCCTACTGGCACACCCCGAACAAGGAAATCACGCCTCCGGCAACCCTGTTCGCCAACAATGTGGCAAACGTCCCGGCTATCGTGACCGCAATTTCTGGCGAGGGCAAGGTGACCTTCCAGGGTATTCGCGATGGCGTAATCGTCACCAGTGCAGATGTGCCCTACACTGTTGGAGAGAACAGCGGCACCGAAATGGCAGATCTTCCCGATGCGGGCAGCACTACATGGGAGCAGCTGATTGCTGCAACGCAGGCAAGCGCAGATGCAGCACGGAAGGCTCAGGCGGTAACTGAAAAAGCGGCCACCAGTCTGAGCGCTGTTCTGACTGCTGCCGCTGCAGCACACAACGGCATCTTCCGGGGCAAGAACTTGGGTTCTACTCCCACGGAGGCACAGCTGGCAGCCATCAAGGCGGGTACCTTTGACAACCTGTACGTGGGTGACTACTGGTCCAATGGCGGCGTGAATTATCGTATCGCCGCTTTTGACTATTACCTGAAGTGCGGTGACACCAGTTTCGATCGTCACCATGCGGTCATCGTACCGGACACCCAGCTGTACGCCCACAACATGAACGCAACCAATACGACCGAGGGCGGTTACATCAACAGCCTGATGCGCCTTGAAGGTCTGGCACAGGCCAAGGAGAAGGCGGTTGCAGTGTTTGGTGCAGACCATCTGTTGACCCATCGTGTCTACCTGACCAATGCTGTGACCAACGGTAAGCCTTCTGGCGGCGCATGGTTCGATAGTGATGTGGAGCTGATGAACGAGAACATGGTCTACGGCAGCCATATCTTTGCTCCTGGCTGCGACGGCAGCACGATTCCCACGAACTATACTGTGGAGAAGAGCCAGCTGCCCCTGTTCCAGCTTGCACCGTATCTGATCTCGAACCGCCAGTGGTTCTGGCTGCGGGATGTAGTTTCGCCTGCGTACTTTGCGTCTGTCGGCGACAACGGCTATGCGATCTGCAACGGCGCCTCGGATGGGGGTGGCGTTCGTCCCGCTTTCCCCATCGGTTGATCAATCATCAGGCGGCCTTGTGCCGCCGTTATTTTTTGTAGAAAGAAGGAACCTGTGTGTCTGATATTCCTAAGAGCAAGCGGAGGGCAACCACTCTGGATGCTCAATCGCTGGCCTATAATCTTCGCTCTGAAATCACAACAGAGCTGATGCTGACCTTCGGGTACAGTGAAAAGAAGCTCAAACAGCATCTGGAGAAGGTGACTGTCTGTTTTCCTGAAGGTGAAATGCGGGAGAAAGCGGTTGAAAAGCTGCTCGCAACCGAACAGGACTTCAGTATGTGGTTTATCGAAGAAGAGCGCAAGGAAGTCATGCGGCTTGCACGTGGAATATCAGCACACATCCGGGCAGCTAATACGATCTGGCCTGTCAACATGCGTGAGTTTGAGGAGCGCAGATTGCAGCTGGATAAAGCGCTGGAGTGCTGTAACGTGCTCCAGGACGAGCTGAACTATATTGCAAAAGTTCTGCCTGCCGACAAAAACAAATACACGCGCATTGTGCTAAAACTTGAAAGGGAATTCACCCTTATTAAGAAAATGCGCCAGTCAGACAATAAGCGTTTCCTGCCTCACCTTCAGACAGAAACCAAGACCGAATAAAACCAATTGGGTAGCCTTTGTTTAGTTTCGCCTGCGTACTTTGCGAATGTCAACAACAACGGCAATGCGAACTACAACAACGCCTCGAATGAGAATGGCGTTCGTCCCGATTTCACATCCGTGCATTATGGACAGGATTCCCGCACGGCAATGGGAAAGGAAAGGCTATCCGTTCGGGAGAACAACCTGATAAATGATAACTGCGACGGCTCCGGTTACGACCGATGAACTTACAGCGCAGTTTATGAGGCAAAATGAATCCTTATTACGACGCAAACGTTCTCTATGATGCGGGAGATCGAGCAATAAAAGGCTCCCGTTTTAAGTACTCTTCAAAACTTTATGAGATGGAGCAGCTTCTTATCACAGCAAAATTACAGGATATGCTTCAAAATGGAACTTATCAGCCGAAAGGCAGCATGAAGTTCGCATTTTCTGAGCGAGGAAAGGAACGCCTCATTTCCAGCATCGTGACCTCCGACAAGGCGGTGAATCATGTGATTTGTGATGAGATTCTTACTCCATATCTACAAAAGTTTCTACAGTACGATAATTCGGCATCCCAGAAGGGGAAAGGTGTAGCATTCCATCGACGACGCTTTGAAAATGACCTGCGCAACTATTACCGCGAAGAAGGCACGAATGAAGGGTATGTGGTCTTTATCGACTTCAGCGGATATTACGCGAACATCCAGCATGAACCGTGTAAAGTAGTATTTTGTGAGCTCCTCGAAAAGAGTGGGCTGAGTGATGAACTTCGGCTTATCACCGAGGACTTGATGGATAAGATTTTCAAGACGTTTGAGATGGATGTCAGCCGATTCCCAGACGAGGACATCCAAGCCATGATGAATGGCAAAGTTGACCCATTTATGAATATGGGCGTGCCGAAAGAGCTTTTGACCGGTAAAAAGATGCTGGCAAAGGGAACCGACATTGGTAACCAGCTGGCGCAAAATATTGGTATCGTATTTCCTTACCGAATCGATAACTACTGCAAAATTGTCTGCGGTATGAAGCATTATGGCCGCTACACCGATGATATACACATCATCCATCGAAGCAAAGAGGTGCTTCTGGAAGTTTTGGAAGGCATCAAGAAAATTGCAGCAGAGCATGGGCTGATTCTCAATGAGAAAAAGACACATATCTGCAAACTTTCCAGCGACTACCGTTACCTTCAGGTAAAGTACACGTTGCTTCAAAATGGAATCGTTGTTCGGCGGATTCACCCAAAAGCAATCACAAGAGAACGCCGTAAACTAAAGGCTTATAAGCGCCTGCTGGACAAAGGAATCGTAACCATGGAAGAAATTGATGGTTATTTTCGCTCCTGGCTCAGCGGGAACTACAAGTATATGAGCCGCGACCAAATCTATAAAATGAACAGCCTGTACGTGAAGCTGTTCGGAAGGAGTGTAACATGGAAGAAAGGGCATGGAAGGTTACGTTGGCTGATGGCACATCCCTCGGCAGCCTGAAGCTGAACGGTAACAACTTCATCAGTACCACCGAAGTCACCAAAGAGATGTTCGAGGACAATCTGACAGAAGTGACCATCGAGGGCGGTGACACCATCGAGAAGCATGAGAACATGGAACTGGTGCAAATCAGCAAGATGGGCGAAGAGTGGTGGTTCATCCTGCGGGATATTCCGGCAGAGGAACTGGAGCAGATGGCTCTGAAGGCACAGCTGGATTATCTGAGCATGATGGTTGACCCCGAGCTGTAAGGAGGAGTTCAAAATGGCAAATCACAGTAAGAAGTTCAACGATGTGCGTTCCTACTACAAGTACCACATGTGGAAGAAGCGGCAGGTCGTGAATGCCGTGAAACAGGGCTGGATCACGGAGTACGAGTACGAGGAGATCACCGGCGAAAGCTATCCCGTACAGAAAGAGGAAGAAGTGGCCGCGGCAGCCGCGCCGGTTACTGAGACTCCTCAGGTTCCTGTTACGGCGGAGACCGAGAACAACGCTAAGGGTACAAGTGAGGAAGCAGATGTGACCTCCGAGGAATAAGGAGGGCATATGAGCATCGAAGCATATTCTCTTCTGAAGAACGGCAACCTGAAGCTCTCGGAACACTTCAAAGTTCGTGAGTTTTATTGTCGAGACGGCTCTGACCCGATTTTCGTGGATACAGAGCTTGTGGAGATTCTGGAGAAGATTCGTACCCACTTCAACAAGCCTGTGACCATCACGAGTGCATTCCGCACGGCAAGCTGGAACGCTAAACAGAAGAATGCAGCCAAGTACAGTCAGCACCTCTATGGTAAGGCGGCGGACATTCAGGTGCAGGGCATCAGCGTGGAGCAGGTGTATGCCTACGCGGACAAGCTGCTTGCAGGCAGGGGAGGCGTGGGCATCTATCCTCCCGGCCTTGGCAGAGCGAACGGCTGGGTGCACGTGGATGTACGCAAAGAAAAGAGCCGGTGGAGGGGGTGATGCCAATGCAGAGTATTCTTTCCTTCATCAGCGCTCACTGGATGGAATGGGCAATCGGATTACTTAGTTTTGGCTGGGGCTATCTCATCAAAAAGATGACCGAGTACAAGAACATCAAGGACGGTTTGCTCGCCATCATGCACGATCGGCTGTATCAGATGTCTACCTTCTTTCTCAAAGAGGGGTACATTAACACGTCGGCTCTGAAAAATCTGGAATACCTTTATAACAGTTATCATGCTCTTGGCGGAAACGGCACTGGTACAGAACTGTACACCCGCGCCAAGGGGCTGCCAATCAAGGAGGACTAACATATGAATGCGCATATTGTAACGAACCGCAGCATCTCGGCTGGTACCATCGCACGAACTGCTGTTCTGCTGCTGGCCCTGACCAACCAGGTGCTTTCTGCTCTGGGTAAGCCGGTTCTTCCCATCGAAAGTGCTCAGCTGGAGCAGTTGGTAAGTGTCGGTATCACGACCGTGGCTTCTCTCGTGGCCTGGTGGAAGAACAACTCGTTCACGCAGGAGGCTCTGGCCGCTGATGTGGAATACGAGCGCCAGCGGAAGCTGAACGGGAAATAATTGATATTTGAGGCGAGGAAGAGAAAAGGGTAAACAATATCCTGACTGAATGTTTTTCTCCGACCGCCTGAAATAATTTCATCTGACACTCATCGTTGACCCGATAGGTCTGTTTTAGATTGGAGTGGCCGGTAAGATGAAGAAAGACCCTGTGATATTTATGCTGGCCCTCTAGGGCTGCCATGAAAATTACAAGGTCTTTTATTTTTGCCCTAGAAAATGTTGCAATTTGAGCGTAGAAGTCGTATACTGGCAACATAATGAATCATTTGCACGCACACCGATAAATACAGAGATTTTTGACTGAATTTATTGCCTACCTATTATATACCAGTTCCTGCGGGATGCCATCCTGCTCACCATGAACGAGCCGGAGTACATCAACGCCGTGACCAAGCGCCTGTACCCGGAGATCGCCAAGAAAAACGGCACTACCGCCAGCCGTGTGGAGCGCGCCATCCGCCACGCCATCGAGGTGGCATGGGACAGGGGAGACGTGGATACCCTCAATAGCTACTTCGGCTATACCATCCATAACCTGCGCGGAAAACCAACGAACAGCGAGTTCATTGCGATGATAGCCGATAAGATGCGGCTGGATAAGCGGCAGCGGGTGGGGTAACATCTGCAAATTGAAAATACGGCTGATTTGAGCACTGCTTTTGAAAAGCGTGATAAAAACTAAATTAACAGAAGAGCCGCAGTCGGGGATTTTCTTCCCGGCTGCGGCCTTTTGAATATGCGGATATTATTAGATGTTTCATTTTTGTGATTGAGTGCTCTCCTCTTTCCTTTCAGCAATATACGCCACAAGGTCATACACCAACCTCTTTTCCTGCTCGTTCATGCCACGCAGTACTATCTGTTCTTGTGATTCAAGCCCTAAAATATCGTCTGTGGTCGTATGAAATAGCTGTGCAAGGGCTATCAAATACTGTGCTGTGGGTGCAGAAAGTTCCATTTCCCAAGCGTTGACACTGGCGCGCGTAACGCCCAGCTTGCGAGCAAGGGCAGCTTGTGAAAGCCCGGTATTCTCCCGAAGACGCTTGATATTGTCTGAAATCATGTTGTTCACCTTCCTGCATCTACTTTACTATACAGCTTTTGATATTAAATTATCTAAACGAGTATAGTTTTATTGACGTTCGGTTGGATGAAGCGTATAATAAAAGTACGGATATTTACCTTTTAGGAAAGGAATCATCGAAATGAAACGAAAAATTGCTTTGGCGATTGGGACTTCTCTACTATGTATTGCAATCCTTACAGGTTGTAACTCGTCAGTTGCTGCCGAAGATGCTTTTTCCGCTGCAAATAGCGGTGATACCGAAAATGCACAAAAGCTTTATACGAATATCATTGATAATAGTTCTGAGCAAAAAGAGCAACTAAACAAATTATTAAGTGCCGAATTTGAGCAATTACTGGATAACTACAACCATGAAGAACTGACTGACGACCAAGCAAAAGAAGAATTTAAAAAGTATTCGGAGGCATTTGAGGGAATTGAGTCTGTTGAAACAGCACGAGAAAACTTGAAAGAACTTATCGACTCCAAAAAATCTTTCAAATCTGCAAAAGAGTCCGAAGCAGAAGAAAATTATGGACGCGCATACGCTGAATATCGGCATGTTAGTGCTTTGGATATTAATTATGATGAGGCGCAAAAGCAAATGGATGTATGCCTGAGCGCCTTTGAATCGGAAATTCTAAGACTTTGTGAGGAACAAGCATATTATAAAGCAATTTCTAATACCATCGATTTAATGGAGGAGCTTGGTATTAGTATGCCGATGTCAGACGATGATACACTTGGTATTGATGATTGCTTTTTGTTTATCGCTAAACAAATGGCAGAATCGTGTGGTTTTGAAAATGCTCAAGCATCAATGCAAGAAAACATTGCAAACGGACGCTTCCATGACCATTTCTATGATATAAATATTGGGTGCGATTCTTTGAACGGTACATCACTGGAAAGGATCTCTAACAAAAAGATAATAGACAGCTATGCACAATTGGATAGTCTTTTCAATGATACCTTTATGACAGCATGTGTATTCAAAGGGTTTTATATCACTTTAGGCGACATTCATAGTAATGGAAAATGGTATGATGTTTTTATTTGTGATGGCATGGAAAGTGATGTTACTGTAAGAAGTGATGCCGAAAGAGGACCTTTTAATGCAACAATGAAATCGAAATTTGATAACTGGGGCAAGAGCTCAAACAATAGTACAAAGAATAATGAGAGCACTTCTGGTGGTAATGTTACGCAAGAATATCTCAATGCCTTGAATAGAGGACTGTCTTATGCTCAAAATCTTCATATGTCAAAGAAAGCAGTATATGACCAACTGACATCTTCTTATGGAGAAGGCTTCCCGGCGGATGCTGCACAATATGCCATTGATAATATGACGGGCGTAGACTGGAATGCAAATGCCCTCGAAAAGGCAAAGCAATATTATTATAATATGTCGATGTCCAAAAGCGCAGTTTATGACCAGCTTACTTCTGAATATGGTGAACAGTTTACAACGTCCGAAGCTCAGTATGCCATTGACCATCTGAATTAAGACACAGTGACCCAATAAGAGAAAGACCGCAGACGGAACAAATAGCCGTTTGCGGTCTTTCTCTTTGCATTTTCCTTCCCATCTGGTACAATGGTGCAGAAGGGAAGTGACGAAATGCCGGAAGTGGATATGATCCGTGCGCAGCTGTTTGCGCTGCAAGATAAGGAATATCAGGTCTTTTACAGCCGCCTGATGCCCACTCTGCCACCGGAAACGGTGATCGGGGTGCGGGTGCCGCTGCTGCGCAAGCTGGCAAAACAGCTGGCGGATACCCCGGAAGCGGAGGTGTTTCTGCAAGAACTGCCGCATTTTTATTATGAAGAAAACGCTCTCCACGCCTTTCTGCTGGAGTCTGTCCGGGATTACGGCACAGCGCTGGCGGCAACGGAGCGCTTTTTGCCCTATGTGGATAACTGGGCAGTCTGCGATTGCTTCAGCCCCAAGGTGTTTGCGCAGCATAAGCCGGAGCTGCTGCCTGCTATCCGGCGCTGGCTGGGCTCTGACCAAGTGTATACCGTGCGCTACGGGATCGGGATGCTGATGCGGTATTATCTGGACGATGCCTTCCGGCCGGAATATCTGGCTTGGGTGGCGGCGGTGCACAGCGAGGAATACTATGTCAATATGATGCGGGCGTGGTATTTTGCCACTGCACTGGCAAAGCAGCCCGCAGCGGCACTGCCGTGGCTGACCGAAAAGCGGCTGGACGTGTGGACGCACAACAAGACCATCCAGAAAGCAGTAGAAAGCCGCCGCATCCCCCCGGAGCAAAAGCAGGCTTTGCGGGCGCTGCGCATTCGTTCACAAAAGCTTTGCGAAGAACGACGCGTTTGACTGTTTACAATGTGGCGAATTTATTGTAAAATAGAATATAGCAAAAATGCCGGGTCTATCCGGCGAAAGATAAAATAGGTGGTGTTTGGATTATGGCATTGAAATATAAGCGTATCCTTCTGAAGATCAGCGGCGAGGCGCTGGGCGGCGAAAAGGGCATGGGCTTTGACGAGCCCACCATGGACGCCATTTGCGGCGGCGTGAAGAAAGCTCATGAGCTGGGCGTGCAGATCGGCATCGTGGTAGGCGGCGGCAACTTCTGGCGCGGCCGCTCCAGCGGTAAGATGGAGCGCACCCTGGCCGATAAGATCGGTATGCTGGCTACGGTGATGAACGCACTGGCTGTCTCCGATAAGCTGGAGCAGCTGGGTGTGCCCACCGAGGTGTTCACCTCGATCACCATGCCGCAGGTGGCCCCTGCCTTTACCCGCAAGGACGCTCTGCGCGCCATGGATGAGGGCAAGATCGCTGTGTTCGGCGGCGGCACCGGCAACCCCTTCTTCTCTACCGATACGGCTACCGCGCTGCGCGCCGTGGAGGTGAGCGCCGACGTGATGTTCAAGGCGACCATGGTGGACGGCGTTTACGATAAGGATCCCCACAAGTACCCGGATGCCAAAAAGTACGATACCCTTACCTTTACCAAGGTGCTGGAGGATCAGCTGGCCGTTATGGACGGCACCGCAGCTACCATGTGCCGCGACAACAGGCTGCCCATTCTGGTGTTTGATCTGGCCGACCCGGACAACATCGCACGGGCTGTGCAGGGCGAGAACGTGGGCACGCTGGTCTACGAGGGCTGAGCATAGCGCCCCGGTGCAACTGCATACGATTGGATAGAGCAGCAGCGGCGCAGTGCGCTGCCTGCATGGATCAATAGAATAAAAGAAACAGGAGAACAACGACAATGAGCAGCAACACCAAGGTTTACGAAGATAAGATGAAGAGCTCTGTGGAGCACCTCAGCCGCGAGCTGGCCGCTGTGCGCGCAGGCCGTGCAAACCCCGCCGTGCTGGATAAGGTGGTCGTGGACTACTACGGTGCTCCCACCCCCATCCAGCAGTTGGCCGCTGTGGCCGTCTCTGAGGCACGCACCCTCACCATCACCCCTTGGGATCGCACCCTGCTGCGTCCCATCAGCAAGGCAATCATGGCCAGCGATGTGGGCATCACCCCCATTGATGACGGCGTTACCATCCGCCTGAACTTCCCCGCACCCAACGAGGAGCGCCGCAAGCAGCTGGCCAAGGAGGTCTCCAAGCTGGGTGAGGACGCCAAGGTTGCTGTGCGCAACGTGCGCCGTGACGCTATGGATAAGGCTAAGGCCATGAAGAAGGCCGGCGAGCTGACCGAGGACACCCAGAAGACCATGGAAGAGGATGTCCAGAAGCTGACCGATAAGTATATCAAGAACATTGATGCTGCCGTGGAAGAAAAGCAGAAGGAGATCATGGCCGTCTGATCCGCAGCACACAATAACAACTGGGAGGTGCCGTGCGCTGGTGAAAGGTGCGCGGCACTTTTTGCAGGGCAGCCCTGCTGCCGGGAGGTATAAATGGCACACCCCAAAGAATTTGCCGAGGGGCTTTCCATCGGCATCATCATGGACGGCAATGGCCGCTGGGCGAAAAACCGCGGCCTGCCCCGCACCGCAGGACACAAAAAAGGTGCGGCGGTGTTCAAGGATATTGCCAACTACTGCGATGAACTTGGCGTAGCATCGGTGTATTTCTACGCCTTCTCCACCGAGAACTGGAAACGCCCGCTGGAAGAGGTGGGTGCCATCATGAAGCTGTTCGCCCAGTACCTCATCGAGGGCTTTGACTACAAGAACCGCAATATCCGCATTAAGTTTTTGGGCGACCGCACCGCGTTGGATCCCAAACTGCAAAAGATGATGAACGAGCTGGAAGGGGACTCTGCCTGTAAGACCGGCATGACCCTGAACATTGCCATCAACTACGGCGGCCGCCCGGAGATCGTGCGGGCAGCGCAGCAGCTGGCCGCAAAGGCTGTGGCAGGCGAGATCCGCCCCGAGGACATCAACGAGCAGATGATGAGCGATGCCATGTATACCGCCGGACAGAAGGACCCGGACTTTATCCTGCGTCCCAGCGGCGAAAAGCGGCTGTCCAACTTTATGCTCTGGCAGGCCGCCTATTCGGAACTGGTGGAGATGGATGTGCTCTGGCCGGACTTTACCCGTGCCGATCTGGATACCGCCATTGAGGAGTTCAACCACCGCAGCCGCCGGTTCGGCGGCATCTGAGCGGCAATCTGTCCGTATTGCAAACCCTGCACCTATGGTGCAGACCCGACAGACCCGGTACTTCCTCGGGTCGGAATGCGTTGCCCTGCAAGGGGCTGCTGCCGGAAGAACAAAGGAGATCAAACCTATGAAAACACGCATTATTACTGCGATCGTGGGCATTCTTGTGCTCATTGGCGTGATGTTTACCTTCAACACCATGGTGTTCAATCTGGTGATCGCAGCCATCACCCTGATCGCCATCCACGAGATTTACAGCGCCCTCGGCTTTGAAAAAAAGGACTGGCTCATGTACGCAGTGCTGGTACCCTACACATTGCTGGTCATGCTTTCCAGTTACAGCGCCATGCGCAAGCTGGTCATGCCCATGTCTTTTGTGCTGGTAACCTTTTTTGCCATCTATCTGGTGGTGCGCAACGGTACCATCAGCTACCAGAAGGCCAGCGGTCTTTTGGTGTTTTCGGGCATCGTGATCTTCTGCTTCTACTCTTTTATCCTGCTCAAGGAGCGTCTGCCGGTGGAAAAATTCGGCTATGACGCGGTTTTCTTCATCCTGCTCATCCTCTGCTTTGCATGGGGCGGCGATACCTGTGCCTATTTTGCAGGCCGCGCCTTCGGCAAGCATAAGCTGTGCCCGGTGGTCAGCCCCAAAAAGACGGTGGAGGGTGCCATCGGCGGCGTGCTGGGCACTATGGTGTTCGGCGTGGTCGCTACCCTCATCTACTCCATAGCGGCAAACCGCATGGAAGCCTTTACCCGCTCCAATATCGGCGTTTCCATGTATGTGATCATTGCGCTGCTGGGCTGCATCGCTGCGGTGCTGGGCATCTACGGCGACCTGTTTGCCAGCGTGGTCAAACGCCAGTGCGGCATTAAGGACTACGGCACCATCTTCCCGGGGCACGGCGGCATTCTGGACCGCTTTGACAGCGTGATGTTCATTGCGCCTTTCGTGACCATGGTCATTACCGCCGTGTTCTACGCCTGATACAGGGGAGGAAACTATTATGTCTAAAAAAATTACGCTGCTGGGTTCTACCGGCTCTATCGGCACCCAGAGTCTGGATGTCATCCGCGCCCAAGGGTACGAGGTCTACGGCCTTTCTGCCCACAGCCATGTGGAAAAAATCTTGCAGCAGATCGAGGAGTTCCACCCGAAATACGTCTGCATGACCGACCTGGACGCCGCCGCAAAGCTGGACGCTGCGCTGGCAGGCCGGGCAAATGCGCCCAAGCTGCTCACCGGCCCGGAGGGGCTGAAGGAGCTGGCTGCGCTGGACGGCCCGGATGTGGTGCTGAACAGTGTGGTGGGCATTGCCGGCCTTGGTGCCAGCCTGTGCGCCATCGAAAGCGGCCACGATCTGGCACTGGCCAACAAGGAAAGCCTTGTTACCGGCGGTCATCTGGTCACGCAGGCTGTGAAAAAGCACGGCGTGCAGCTGCTGCCCGTGGACAGCGAGCACTCCGCCATCTTCCAGTGTTTGCAGGATAAGGAGAGCGCCCCCAGCCTGACCAAAATTCTGCTCACGGCCTCCGGCGGCCCTTTCTTTGGCATGACCACCGAGCAGCTGCGCGGCAAGACCCGTGTAGATGCCCTCAAGCACCCCAACTGGAACATGGGCGCGAAGATCACCATCGACTCCGCCACCCTGATGAACAAGGGTCTGGAACTGATCGAGGCCGTATGGCTCTTCGGTCTGCCCCCGGAAAAAATCCAAATCGTGGTGCAGCGCCAGAGTATCGTCCACTCTGCGGTGCAGTTCAGCGATAATTCGATCATCGCGCAGCTGGGTGTGCCGGATATGCGCATCCCCATCCAGTACGCCCTGACCTATCCCAAGCGTGTGCCGGGCGTAGTGCCGGAGCTGGACTTTACCACCCTGAAGCTGCTCACCTTCGATGTGGCCGACGAAGAGACCTTCCGCTGCCTTGCCGCCTGCAAAAAGGCCATTCGCAAGGGCGGTCTTGGCCCCTGCGCCGCCAACGGTGCCAACGAGGAAGCCGTTAAGCTGTTCCTTGAGGACAAGATCGGCTTTTTGGATATCGGCCGCTTGGTGGAGGCTGTTGTGGACAGCGACAACTTTGGCGGCGACTATACGCTGGCAGACGTGTACGAGTGCGACCGCATGGCGCGCGCATTCGTGCGGGCACACCTGTAACGCTTTATCAGCAATATACGCCTCGGCACTGTTTTTGTAACAGTTCCGGGGCGGTATAGGAGAACGAATGTCATTTATTATCACCATTCTTGCCGCGCTGCTTGTGTTCAGTGCGGTGATCGCCATCCACGAGTTCGGGCATTTTACTGTGGCAAAGCTCTGCGGCATTCAGGTCAATGAGTTTTCCATCGGCATGGGGCCGGTGCTCTGGAAAAAGAATCATAAAGGCACCCAGTACAGTCTGCGTGCCCTGCCTGTGGGTGGCTTTGTAGCGCTGGAAGGGGAGGAAAGCCCCGAAAGCCAGCAGGCAGAAGCTGTCCATACTGTGCAGGAGCAGCCCGCCCCGGAGACGGAAGCATCTGTGCAGCCCACCGGCGTCCCCCTGAATGAAGCACCGGTTTGGCAGCGGGCACTGGTCATGGTAGCCGGTGCGGTCATGAATTTTGTGCTGGGCTTTGTGGTGCTGGTGGTTTTGATCGCCGCCCAGAATGAGCCCATCACCAGCAAGACCATCTACGCCATTCAGGACGGTGCCCTCTGCGGGCAGACCGGCCTGCAGGCGGGGGACAAGGTTCTGGCGGTGAACGGCCGCCGCTGCTTTGTGGCCAATGATATCCTGTACGAGCTGGTGCGCACCCGGTCTTACAGCGCAGATTTTACCGTCCTGCGGGATGGCCAAAAGGTGCAGCTGCCGGGGGTGCAGTTCGACACATGGCAGGACGAACAGGGTGAGACCCACATGAGCATCGGTTTTTCCGTCTATGGACTGGAAAAGACCCCCGGTAACGTGCTGCGGGAGGCGAGCAACAGCGTGCTGTATTATGGGCGCATCGTGTTCACCTCCCTTGTGGACTTAGTGCGCGGGCGGGAGAGCATCAACAACCTCTCCGGCCCGGTGGGTATCGTGTCGGCCATCGGGCAGGCCGCCAGCTATGGCTGGCAGGACTTGCTGGAGCTGCTGGCGCTGATTACCGTCAACCTTGGTATCCTCAACCTACTGCCTTTCCCGGCGCTGGATGGCGGTAAGGTGGTATTTTTGGTCATTGAAGGCGTCACCGGCCATGCAGTGCCGGAAAAGCTGCAAAGCATGCTCACCCTTGCAACCTTCGGGCTGCTGTTCGGGCTGATGATCTTTGCAACCTACAACGATATTCTCCGGCTTATTACCGGGACAGTATAAGAAAGGGGAACCCTTATGCGGCAGAAAAAACGTGAAGTGAAGATCGGCAATGTGACCATTGGCGGCAGCAACCCCATTGCGGTGCAGACCATGCTCAATGTGCCGGTGGAGGACATCGAGGGCAATGTGGCGCAGGCCAAGCGGTGCGAAGCCGCTGGCTGTCAGATTTTGCGGGTCACCTGCCCCAGCCCGGCAGATGCAAAGTGCATCGAGGCCGTCAAAAACGCAGTGAACATCCCCATCGTGGCAGATATCCACTTTGACTATAAGGCTGCGCTGGCCTGCGCGGACGTAGGCGTAGATAAGATCCGTATCAACCCGGGCAACATCGGCGATGACGACCGGGTAAAGGCGGTGGTGGATGCCTGCCAGCAGAAGAATATCCCTATCCGCATCGGCGTCAACGGCGGCAGCCTGGAAAAGCACATTCTGGCCCGCTACGGCGCACCCACCCCGGAAGCTATGGTGGAAAGCGCTTTGTACCATGTGCGGCTGCTGGAAAAGTTCGATTTCAATAACATCGTCATTTCCATTAAAAACTCCAACGTGCCCCGCATGATGGAGGCTTACCGTCAGCTCAGCGCCGTTACCGACTACCCGCTCCATGTGGGCGTCACCGAGGCCGGTACCTACCAGATGGGCCTGCTGAAAAGCGGCATGGGTATCGGCGGCATGCTGCTGGAGGGCATCGGCGACACCATCCGCGTGTCGCTGGCTGCCGAGCCGGAAAAAGAGGTAGAGGCAGGCTTCAACATCCTGCGCGCCGTGGGCTTCCCGGTCACCGGGCCGGAGGTCATCACCTGTCCCACCTGCGGACGCACCCAGTACCCTTGCACCGAGATTGCCAACGAGGTGGAAAAGCGGCTGCAAGGCTACAAAAAGTCCATCAAGGTGGCCGTGATGGGCTGCGTTGTCAACGGCCCCGGCGAGGCGCGCGAAGCCGATATCGGTATTGCAGGCGGCAAGGGCGAGGCTGTGCTGTTCATCCATGGCAAGCCCATCAAAAAGCTGACCGGCGATAACATTCTGGATCAGTTCATGGACGAAATCTATAAATTGTAAGTATTCTTTTCCCTACTGCCACACCTGCAAAAACGGGTGCGGCAGTTTGTGCTGTAAAGAACCCACCAAAAAGGAGTACCATTTGTGAAACCACTTGTTTCCCAGCTGTGGCCGCAGTTTATGGCGGACCCGGATTTTGCGGCCTGCTTCGGGCAGGTGATTGTGGAGCACGCCCGGATGCTGCGGCAGGACCGGCAGGTCGAGTTTACCCTGCGCAGCGCCGCCCCGCTGGACCAGAATCTCTGCGCCCGGCTGCTGGCTTCCCTGCAGCCGGACTACGAGGGCTTTGAACTGAAGATCAAAAACCTGTTCGGCTATGCCATGCTGGACGAGCACGCTTTGCGCATCCTGCTGGAGGACATGAAGCGGGACGGTGTGCCCATCAACGGCTTTCTGGACAGGAGCAGCATTACCATCACCGGGCAGAACATCACGGTGGGGGTGTGCCACGGCACAAAGTTTTTGCAGGAGATGGGCTTTGAAGAACTGCTTGCAAAGCGTATTGCCGAGCATACCGGCGTTACCCCCAAGGTAACGCTGCAAAGCGCAGTGACTGCGGCGGAGCAGCAGCAGATGGAGGAAAAGCTGGAGCGCAAGATCGCACCGCCGGTGGTCAAATTCGAGAAAAAGAACACCGCACCGTCCATCAAGGTGGAGGGACTCAACCTTACCGACAAGCCGGTCACCATCTTCCACGGCAAAATGTTCACCCCCAAAAACCTTACCCCCCTCAAGGATCTGGGCGGCGAGGGCGGCAAGTGCATGATCTGGGGCGATGTGTTCTTTACCGAGGTCAAGGGCAACTACCGCAAGATATACACCGTGTCTATCACCGACTATACCGGATCGATCAATCTGAAGGTTCGCGCACAGGAAGGGGAGGACTGCTCCAAGTGGGAGGGCATCGGCAAGGGCAGCACGGTCATCGTGCGGGGCGACTGCTCCTACGATAAATACGAGCACGACTACATCGTGTACCCCTACGATGTGCTGATCGTGGAGCGCAAAAAGCGGGAGGATACCGCCCCGGAAAAGCGGGTGGAGCTGCATCTGCACACTAAGCTTTCCAGCATGGACGGCTTCTGCGACCCCGGCGGCATCGTCAAGCTGGCGCACCGCATGGGACACCCCGCCATTGCCATCACCGACCACGGCGTGTGTCAGGGCTATCCGGAAGCCATGCTGGCAGCCGATGACATCCACAAAAAGGACCCGAATTTTAAACTCATCTACGGGTGCGAAGCCTATTTTGTGGACGACATGGTGCCCTGCGTTTACGGCGTAAAGGATCAGCCGCTGGACGGCGAGTTCTGCGTGTTTGACACCGAGACCACCGGTCTTGACCCCGGGGTAGAGTACCTTACCGAGATCGGCGCGGTCATCATCCGCAACGGCGAGGTGGTGGAGGAGTTCGACACTTTCGTCAAGCCTGGTAAGCCTATTACCCCCAAGATCACCGAGCTGACCGGCATCACCAACGAGATGGTAGCCGATGCGCCCGGCGAAAAGGAAGCGCTGGAAGCTTTTCTTGCCTTTGCAGGTGACCGCATTCTGGTGGGACACAACGTCCACGCCTTTGATATGCGCTTTCTGCGGGCAGCAGCCAAGCGCAGCGGCATCAAGCTGGAGCCTACCTATATCGATACCCTGACCATGGCGCAGACCATGTACCCCGGTCTGCACAATTATAAGCAGGGCACCATCAACAAGCATCTGGAACTGCCCACCTATGAGGCGCACCGCGCCTGCGAGGACTCCGCTGCACTGGGACGCATTTTCTGTGTGATGCTGAACGACTTAGCGGAAAAAGAGGTCACGAAGGTCAGCGAGATCAACACCGGTCTTGGCGGCAACCGCGAGGTGCTGAAAAAGAAATACTACCACCTCATCATTCTGGTCAAAAACCAGATGGGCCTGAAAAACCTGTATAAGATCGTCAGCGAGGCGCACGTCAACTACTTCTTCAAAAAGCCCCGCGTGCCCCGCAGTCTGTTGAACAAGTACCGTGACGGCCTGCTGCTCACCAGCGCCTGTGAGGCAGGCGAGTTGTACCGCGCCATCGTGGACGGCACCAGCTACGAGGAACTGAAAAAGATCGCCGCCTACTACGATATCCTTGAGATCCAGCCGCTGGGCAACAACGCCTATATGGTGCGGGACGGCAAGGTGGACAGTGAGGAGCGGATCAAGGAGTTCAACCGCACCGTTATCAAGCTGGGTGAGGATCTGCACAAACCGGTCATTGCCACCGGCGACGTGCACTTTACTGAGCCGGAGGATGCGATCTACCGCGCTGTATTACAGGCGGGCAACGGCTTTAAGGATGCTGACAATCAGCCGCCGCTGTTCTTCCGCACCACGCAGGATATGCTGGCGCAGTTCTACTATCTGCCCAAGGAAAAGGCCTACGAGGTGGTAGTAAAGAACCCCCGCAAGATCGCCGCCATGATCGACAACAATGTGCGCGCCATCCCCCGGGGTACCTACCCGCCCAGCATCGAGGGCGCAGAGCAGCAGCTGCGCGATGCCACATGGGAACACGCCAAGCGGGATTACGGAGACCCCTTGCCTGAGATCGTGGAAAAGCGGCTGCAAAAAGAGCTGGACTCCATCTGCGGCCACCTGTACGTCATCGCGGTCAAGCTGGTGGCCTACTCCAACGCGGGCGGCTATCAGGTGGGCAGCCGTGGCTCGGTCGGCTCCTCCGCTGTGGCGCACTTTTCCGGCATCTCGGAGGTGAACAGTCTGCCGCCCCACTACCGCTGCCCCAAGTGCAAGCACAGCGAGTTCATCACCGATGGCAGCGTGGATGATGGCTTTGACCTGCCGGACAAAAACTGTCCCCACTGCGGTACCCGGATGCTGGTGGACGGCCACGACATCCCCTTCGAGACCTTCCTCGGCTTCTACGGTGATAAGGAACCGGATATCGACCTGAACTTCTCCGGCGAGTACCAGTCCAACGTGCACCGCTACACTGAGGAACTGTTCGGCAAGGCCAACGTGTTCAAGGCCGGCACGGTGTCCGGTATTCAGGATAAAACGGCCTACGGCTACGTTAAAAAATATCTGGACGAGCGGCAGCGCACCGTGAACCACGCCGAGGAAAACCGCCTGACGCTGGGCTGCACCGGCGTCAAGCGCACCACCGGTCAGCACCCCGGCGGCATGGTGGTCGTGCCGGACACCTACGAGATCTACGATTTCTGTCCTATCCAGCACCCGGCGGATGACGTAGCGGGCGGTCTGCTGACCACCCACTTCGAGTTTAAGTACCTGCACGACACCCTGCTCAAGCTGGACGAGCTGGGGCACGATATGCCCACCTTCTACAAGTATTTCGAGGAATACACCGGCATCCCGGTAGACAGCATCCCCATGAACGACCCCAAGGTGTACAGTCTGCTGACCAGTCCGGAAGCGCTTGGTGTGACCCCGGAACAGATCGACAGCCAGACCGGCACCTTCGGCATCCCGGAGATGGGCACGAACTTCGTGCGCGGAATGTTGGTGGAGGCACGGCCTAAGAATTTCTCCGAGCTGATCCAGATCTCCGGTCTGTCCCACGGCACGGACGTGTGGACGGGCAACGCGGACGAGCTGATCCGCAGCGGCACCTGCACCATTGCAGAGGTCATCGGCTGCCGTGACAGTATCATGCTGTACCTGCTGCGCAAGGGGCTGGAACCCAAGATGGCCTTTGATATCATGGAGGCCGTGCGTAAGGGCAAGGTGGCTAAGGGCGGCTTCCAGCCGGGCTGGGAGGAAGCCATGCGGGAGCACGAGGTACCGGACTGGTACATCGAGAGCTGCCGCAAAATCAAGTATATGTTCCCCAAGGCCCATGCTGTGGCCTATTTGATGAGCGCCATCCGGCTGATGTGGTACAAGATCTACAAGCCGCAGGCCTTCTATGCGGTGTACTTTACCGTGCGCGGCGACGATATCGACTACGAAGCCGCCATCGGCGGTGCTGCCGTGGCGCGTGCCCACATGGAGGCGGTCAAGCGCCGTCTGAAGGAGGAAAAGAACGCCAAGGATGAGGACGTGCTGGTCAGCTTGCAGCTGGTCAACGAGATGCTGAGCCGTGGGTACGAGTTTTTGCCCATCGAGCTGGGCAAGAGCCGCGGTTCCAAGTATGTGGTAGAGGACGACAAGGTGCGTCTGCCCTTCAGCGCCCTGAAAGGATTGGGCGGTGCCGCCGCCGAGGCACTGGAGCGGGTGACTATCCACGGAGAGGAATATATCTCGGTGGAGGAGCTGCAGCAGGCCTCCGGTGTGGGCAGCAGCATTCTGGACCGTCTGCGTCAGGTGGGCGCACTGGGCGACCTGCCCGAGAGCAGTCAGGTAAGCTTTTTCTGAGAAACAAAGGCCGTTGCACAGATTTTGTGCAGCGGCCTTTTATCAGGTCTGGACGATTTTGAATACCCGCCGCGTGTGCTTTGGGCATTTTCAGCGGAAAGGTTTTTATAATTTCCAAGTCTGGAAGTTCTGCGGAACTTCCAGACTTGCTTTTTCACCAGAAAAAGAGGCTGCCGCACGGAATACCATGCAACAGCCTCTTTATATTTTGCGATAATATCAGATCAGAGCAGGGAAGTGCTTACTCCACGCTGATCATATAGTAGTAAACGGGCTGGCCGCCGCGGATGTGGCTTACTTCCACATGGTTGGGGCACTTTGCCTTTACGATCTCGGTAACCTTTTCGGCGTCCTCGTCGCTCACGTCACAACCGGAAATGATGGTGACAAAGCTGGAATCCTTCTTGCACATATTGCGTGCCAGACGGTAGGTGGCCTTGGTGATATCGGTGGAGGTGGAAACGATCTTGCCGTTCTCCAGTGCCATGATCTCGCCCTTGCGGATGCGCTTGCCATCGTACTCGCTGTCGCGGGCGGCGTAGGTAATCAGACCGGTGGATACCTTGTCGGCAGCAGCCATCATGTTGATGGTGTTGGTCTCGGCGTTCACAGAGGGGTCAAAGTTCAGCAGCGCGGTAATGCCCATGGGCACAGTGCGGGTGGGCAGCACCACCACCTGACGGTCCGCCAGCTTCTGTGCCTGCTCGGCAGCCATGATGATGTTCTTGTTGTTGGGCAGCACGAACACGGTCTTGGCGGGCACGCTCTGGATGGCGGCAAGGATGTCCTCGGTGGCGGGGTTCATGGTCTGGCCGCCGGAGACGACAGCGTCCGCAGCCAGGTCGGTGAACACGGCCTTCAGGCCCTCACCGGCGGCAACGGCCACAAAGCCGTAGTCACGGCTGGGGTCCACGGCAGCATAGATGAACTCGCTGGCCTGAGAGGGAGCCTTCTCGGCAGAAGCCTGCTTTTCAAGGCTCTTGCCCTGCTTCTGGCGGGCGAGGAACTGCTCGTGCATATTCTCGATCTTGAAGTTGGTCAGGTAGCCGTACTTGATGGCCTCGCTCAGGATCTTGCCGGGGTCAGCGGTGTGGACATGCAGGTTGATGACATCGTCATCCTCGATGCAGACCACGCTGTCGCCGTTGGATTCGGCAAAGGCGCGCATCTTTGCGGCGCTTGCGCCCTCGTACTTGTTGATGAGGAACTGGGTGCAGTAACCGTTCTTGATGTCCTCCACCTTCATCAGGTCGTCGGTGAACACGCCCTTGCCTGCGTTCTCGGTGGAGAGCTTGGCCTTGTTGGGGGTGCCCTCGCCGCCGGCCACCATGGGTTCGCCGTGGAACACCTTGCCCATGCCCTCAAAGATGATCATAATGCCCTGGCCGCCTGCGTCCACAACGCCGGCCTTTTTCAGCACGGGCAGCAGGTTGGGGGTATCCTCCAGCGCCTTCTGGCCTGCGGTCATCACCACGTCCCACAGGGCGGGGATCTCCTCGGCACCGCAGGCGGCAGCTTCCTCGCTGGCCACCCGGGCAACGGTCAGGATGGTGCCCTCGGTGG
>ERZ779852.372-NODE-372-length-49696-cov-20.466087_pt1 | contig 49696 bp, 64 predicted proteins | sample MGYA00511559_ERZ779852 | MGnify/ENA primary metagenome ERZ779852 (study PRJEB29588, sample SAMEA2157977) | human gut metagenome | biome: human gut; feature: human-associated habitat; material: faeces | place: Denmark | collected 2008/2010 ...
CCCTCTCTCTCCGCAATCTCGCTTGATTATCAAGCATTTACAAACAATGTACACGGATTTGTACACGAAAACGCCCGATTTTAACACTTTCGGGCGTTTTTTATGCGCATTTTTCGCCGGATTTTATTCTTTTTTGTACACGACCGGGCAAAATGTACACGACCAGGGTTTCAATGCCTTTTTCCTTGTCATTGAAGATTCGTTGAAAAATGATTGAAGAATCGTTGAAAAATAGACAAGGATTGAAAGAACGTCCATTTGTTTTTGACACTTTTTGACCTGGGAAAGTCAAAACATCCATTTCTTTTGACGGGATTTGACCGCTTTTTGACGCAAGACATCAAATTTCTGTCAAAAGTTGAAGTCAAAATGAACGATTCCTTGTCAAAACTTGATGGTTTTTGACATCTGAAAGAAAGTTGCCGGAACTTTCTTCCAGGTTTCGCGGCTTAAAAGTTAGCCGCAAGCAAAAAACAAAGATGCCGGGGTGCAACTCCCCGGCATCAACCATCATCGTTCCGGGGTGCAACTCCCCGTTTCGCAACAATGACGGTGCAAAGATATGAATTTTATTTCAAAAACCGCCGAATTGTTGCGACAAAGTTACGAATCGCGCACAAAATCGGTTGCCTTTTCAAGTAAAGAAGAACCAGGACGGCAAGAATCGCGGCGACAATAAAAGCAATATATCGCCAACGGTACGGGTCGGGCGCGGGTTCTGAAAACTTGTGTTCATCCAGGTCACGCCGTTTCACGTTGGCATTGCTCTTTGTTTCCGCCTTTTCCGTGTTTTCATTGCTTGTTCCTTTGCGTTCATCCTTTGTCTTGATATGTGTCTGTTTGATACGTTTGACCGCGCCCGCGTTCTTCACGCGTCCATCTGACAAGTTCACGTCCGCAAGGATGTTTCCGGCGTTGCCTACCTGGAAACCCGTTGAATCGCCGTTGTCTGCATCACCAGGCGGGAAAAACTCAATTTCCGTGATGATGATTTCCCCGGTCTGTGTCCGGGTCGTGTCAATCGCCTTGTTGGTGTTTTCCGACACGGCGACATTGGTTGACGTACTATCAATGACGGTTTCTTTCACGTCCTTGGATGCCTTGCGCGTTGACGCGCATGATGCAAGCAATAACAATGCAAGCAATAAAAAAACAAGTTTCTTCATGTTACTTTAAGTTTTTGATGTCATTCAATCGGTTCAACCACCCTTTCAAGAAGCGTTTTTGCGTGTACTTCAACAACTCCTTTTCAGTCGCTTTGCGACCGATTTTGCGTTCATAGGACGCAACGGAACGGGTCACAATGCCCTTGAAGAACGCTTCACGCGCCTTGAATATGGCTTCAAACAATTCATCCGGGTCTGCAAAGTTGACGGCGGAAATCGTCTTGTTGCCGACAATGCCGTCATCAACAACACCAAGGATGCGTTGCGGGTTCTTGATGCCGTGAACGCCCGAACCCCAAACCCAATCAACAAGGATGTTGGCAATCTTTTGTGATTGGATTGAATCGGCTTTCCACTTGTCCCAAAACATTGTTTTGTACACGGCTTTCCACTCTGCATCCGAAATGTTTTTGAGGTCTGCAACCGATGGTGTTGCGCCGCCTTTCGCTTTCCGGTATGCCCGGAACGTTGCCAACGTGATTCCACGCATTGTTGCACCGCCCCGGTCTGTTGGGTCGTTGGCAAAACCGCCCTCCCACTTTTGGATGAACGGAATCAGTTTTTCGCAATTAGCCATTTTCTTTTTCGTTTTCGGGTTCAACATCTTCTTTTCCCTTGTCGCCTGGCATCAATATGTCAGACAACGGGACGTTCAAGTGCCTTTCCGCCTTGTTCACCATGATTCTTTGTAATGCCTTGGCAATTGGCTTGTCATTCTCGGATGACCAATTTTCCAGGCATGACCAAAGTTCATAAAACAAGAACACGGCAACCGCCCAACGAACCGCCAATCCGTCAGACGCATTGCGAACGTTCACGTCAACGTAACTTGCAAGGATGATGAACAACCAGGCAATAATCATTGTCACCATGATTCGCAACTTATATTCGGACTTGAACTTTCCATCCGACTTGTCCGGGAACTTTTTATGAACGCGGCGACCAAGGAAATACGCGGATATTACGTCCAGGATGACCGAAATCAAACACGGGACAAAGAAGTCGATTGATGTTTCAACCGCAACCAGGAATCCGGCAATCATACTTGTCAACCATTGCATCAGTCTTTGATACAATTGATATTTCAATTCGTTCATGTCGTTTAGGTAAATTGAAAACACTTTCCAACCTTGACAATTGTCGTGTCCATTGGGAACAACTTCAACGGTTGTTCTCCGCTATCCGCGCGCCGCTTGTTGATTTCGGGCAATTGCGCTTGGGCTTTCTGAATGTCACCAATCAGAATGTCCGACCCGGTAAAGCATGAACGCCGTTGTCCGACCGCCTTGCCGTTTTCGTCTTTGGTGAAGAAATCACCGTCCGCGTCCGGCTTTTCGTTGAATGTGGCAAGAACGACTTGCATCTGCATTCGAAGTCCGGATTGATTCTTTCCCGGAAATTTCGTTGGCTGAATCAACACTTTTTCAATCAAGATTCTTTTGTCGAAAAGTTCTTCCAGGTCGATTCCCTTGCCAACTATCACATCCGCTTCGATTCCAAGGTCACTAAATTTCGCCATTTTGGTTGTACGGTGTTTTAGATTTCATACTCGGTCAATATCTCACCAACAAGGGTGTCCACGTCCTTTCGGAACTGCAAGAACTCCTTGTATTCGTCAACTGCATCGGGATTGATTTCAATGCCAAGGACGTGCGAATTGTAGGCATTCACAATCGAAAATTCCTGGCTTTCATCAATCACATCACGGATGATGGCTTTCTTCAAGGATGCTTTGGTCGGATTGTCCCAAATACGGACTTCGTGACATTGCCAACCGATTTGGCGTTCCTCGCTCTCGCCGTCCGGTGTTCCCATTTCGGGTTCGATGTTGTAACGGATGATAGTTGAACCATCGTTGTCATGTTCCAACGCGGCGGGTTTGCCGTGTTCCATGTCGTAATGCGCGTTTGGCGCGATTGAATCTAATTTCATAGGGCAAATCTTTTTGAATTTTTGATACTAAATTGATTGAATCACAATACTTGCACCAACCCCACCAAGATGCGATTGCTTGCTTGTATTGCGCTTTGGTCGGCATGACCTTTCGTTTCCTCAACCTTGCCACCCGGCGGCAAAGGTGTTGTTTGATGGTCTTGCGCAACCTGGTATGCGTATGGAAAAACACATATCCCAAGAAGTCGATTCCGCGCGAATCAACCGGGAACACCTGGTCGTTCTTTTTGATTTTCAACTTCAAGTTGTCATGCAAGTATTTTCGCATATCGACAAGAAGATGATGCAACCAATCCTTGTTGTCCGATAGAATCACAATGTCATCGGCATATCTGAAATAATACTTCACGCCCTTTTCCTCTTTCAACCAATGGTCGAAATATGCAAGATAGACGTTGGCAAAGTATTGTGAAAGATAATTGCCGATTGGGACACCATCTTGAACGGAATCAATAATTTCATCAAGAAGCCACAACAACCGCGCGTCCTTGATGCGGCGGCGGACAAGTTGCTTCAAGATTTCGTGATTTATGTTCGGGTAGAAATGCCGGATGTCAATCTTCAAGCAATACTTTGTCCCGTCCGGGTCTGTGTCCAGGGCAAAACGCAAGTCTTGCGCGCACTTGTGGATTCCCCGGTTCTTGATGCAAGAATAAGTGTTCTTGACGAACAAGGACACCCAAATTGGTTCAAGATAGTTCATCACGGCATGATGAACGATTCTGTCCGGGTAATATGGCAACCTGGAAATCAAGCGTTCCTTTGGTTCAAAGATTGTGAATTGATGATATTCGGACGTTTTGAAAGTCTGATTCTTCAAACTTTCATGCAAGGCAAGAAGATTCGCTTCACGGTTCTTGTCATGGACGCGGACACCATACGAACGCAACTTTCCCTTGCGGGCTTTTTCATCCGCAAGACGCAAGTTGTCGATGCTGATTATCTTGTCATATAGACCGCCGATTCGCTTCATGTTTCTTCACTTTGCTTGTATAGTAGGACTTTTCGGGTTTCCCCTACCAAGACCGTTTTACGAATGAAATTTTTTGCCCCTGGTTTTATCCAGGTCATGCGCCGGACATTCCGGCGTTTTTGTGGCAAGGTTTCCTTTGATGCAAGATTGTATATTTTTGACAAGCAACGCTGCGACCCGATATTCGCATTCGTATTCGTAGGCGTATTATTCGTATTCGCATAAACGAACCCCGCATTCGCGTCATTATTCGCATTACCGCTGAACAGAACACCACGACAAAGGACAACCCTTTAATATCTATTTTTGAAAGGCGGGGCGGCTTTGTTGCCGCCCTACCTTTTGAAGTTCCACATCATCCCGTCATGCGGCAAGGATGATTTCGATTTTGCGCTTCGCGCCGATTACGCCGCCGGGATAAAGCAAAGCCGCGACCCGAAATTCGCATTCGTAGTCGTAGGCGTAATATACGTAAACGCAAAAACGAACCCCGCACTCGCGACAAGACTCGCATTACCGCCGAACAGAACACCACGCGTTGCGCTTCCGCTTCCTGGGATGTCTGTATAGAAGTTATCGCAAAAATAAGTTGTCGAACCGCCGCCGATTGACAACGGCATGATTTCGCCATACTCACCAAGGATGACTTCTTTCACATAGCCATTCGAACGGGGCAAGTCGCCGCGATAGTCGTAATTTGCGGAAATGCTTGAAGCAAAGTTCGCCGGATTGTCGCATACATAGAACATGGACACGCCGCCCGCCGCTTCACTCTGAATGTTGCACAAACAACCGTCAGTCCATTTCCAAATGTGACCGAACGGGTTTTCAACGCCGCGATATGATGGAACGGGCGCGGCATAGTGAACCGTTGTTCCATCCGCTTTCATGGCATTGTATGTGACAACACCCGTGCGATTGCCAAGTGAATTTGTTGTTCCGCAAGGAACGAAAGGCATATAACCATTGTAGCCGTTCCAATCGGAAATCTGTGTCACACCCGCGCCAAGACCGCCTTGATGGTAGCCGTTTGAATCCAGGGCGGCATTGTATTCGGCTTGCGAATTGAAATTGCAATACTCGATTGCAAAGAACCACCAAAGTTCCTTGTGCAACTGATAGACGTTGCAATTCCATTCAGTCGAACGACCCTTGCGGGCGTATGAACGGAAGTTGGTCAACGAAATGTTGGTTGCCGGGCGACCAAGCAAAGAACGATAAGTCCCGTCCCAATCTGCATTGTTGCCGCCGCCGCGATAGTCTGCATCCATGTTGACAACAGACATCAAAGTGTTCGTTGAACGCTGCACGGTTGCTTCATACGCGGAAATATACGCCTTATTCCACTTGTGGAATCCTGGCAACTCCTGGGTTGAAATCAATGCACGGCGTTTTGTGCCGTCCATTTCGAAACGCGCATAACATTCGGGCAACTCGACCATGACTTGACCGTCTGCACCGGAAAGGTTTGCCGCCGCGCCGTTGTCACGCTTCGTTGAATCGTTGGCGTTCAAGTAGTAGTTCACCGTTCCATCGGTTTTCAGAACACAACGGCGGATAAGTGACTGCACGGGCAATTCCGCATGAAGTTCCGCTTTTCCGATACGGGTTGGCACGGGATTGGACACGGTTGTGTCCCATTCGATTCCATAATAGAAATCATAAGCAAATTCGGGCTTTGTGTTGCCCATTCCAATGAAAAGTCCCATTTTAGTAACCAAATTTTAAGTTAAGACTTGACAACGATGTTGCCTTGATACATTTCACGATTTCGGGATTCCAACCACAATCGAACTTCGTTGTGATGGTTTCGCCGTCCGGCATCCCGGCAAGTTGCACTTCAAGCACAACCGGGGTTGAACCGTCATTCTTGATGTTGAACGGTTGCCCGTCTGCAAGACTGAAATCGCCCTGGGTGATGTCACCGACAACTCCCATGATTCCGACTTGTGCGGACACCATTTCACCGCTTCTTGTAATCATATTCGATTCTTTTTTAAATTTAACACATGCAAAAGTAATGATTTTGTGTCATAGTGATACACACTTGTTGATAACTGAATCATAACTTTTGCGTTCACTCACCATCGGCGGGCGTTTGTTCATCCTGGATTTCCCAAGACTGAACCAATATCCCGTCAACGATTTCAAGCCTTTCAACAACGACCTTTCCCGGTTCGGGCGTTGGTTGTTCGCTTGCCACAAAGTCGATGAACCCGGAATTTCTCAACTCTGTTAGATATTCGCCCGCCCGCGTGTCAACGCAACGCAAGTCAAGCGGTTCGCCTGGCGTGTATTTTGCCAATAGAATTTGTTGCACCATATCAATTTCGATGTTGTATTATCATGTAACCACCATTATAATAGCGCAAGACAAGAATGTCGCCTTTCGCCATATCAATGTATGAATGCGCACCACCATCATTGTTGTAAATTTGCGCACCCGTGCTTGAACGGACGCGGATTGTGTTCGGCATATTGCGGTCACACACAATTTCCAAGTCAAACATGACATTTGCATTCGAAACGGCTGAATCAATACTTGATTTTGTCGGCAAATCAACACCAAGCAACGAACTTGCATTTGACGTGAAATGAAATTTGTGTGTCAACTCAAACCAGGTTCTAATAATGTCCGTGTATGCTTGTCCGATGTAACCCTTACTGAACAATGCAAATTTTCCGATATTCAATTGGTTTCCGATGATTTCAAGTGCTTTTGGATGATACCAATGTTCCATTGAACCGTCCCCGGCTTCACACTTGATGAATGCCGCCGTTCCCATTACATAGTTGTCGCCAACCAATTCAATGTCCAGGCAATTGTCATATCCAATCCAATTCAAATCACCCATCGCCGCAAGAACCTTTGTTCCGCTTCTTTCACGGCGGAAACGAATGTTTGAATTTGTCAATGAAAGTCCCTCACCGCTTGAATAAGAATTTTCGCCGCCGATGCGTCCCTGGTTGATGGCAAAACCACCAATCGAACCAGTGATGGCTCTTATTACACCCTCAACGGTCGCTTTCGTCATCACAACCGAACCGTCTTGCATGACACGATAAGGCGCGGTTGCTCTGTTTTCAAACGATGCGCCCGCCCAAAAACGGATGGATGCGGCGGTTGTTCCTTTTCCGGTCATACCCGCAAGGATGCTTTGGTTGTCGCCCGCAACCTGGATTGTCCCGGATGTCACAAGACCGCCGTCAATGGTTGTCTTGGTGTTGTCATAGTTGACCGCAACGACCCAATCGTTCACGTTGTATGATTGTCCGGATTTCTTGGCGGTTGCACAACGGCGCAATTCTTTCCCGTTGACCCACAAATCACCGATGTCATAAGGCGGATAAGGTGTCGCAACGAACACGCGGCGTTTGCCGTCTGCCGTATCTTTCGCGGCGGCTGCATTGGTGTACGCGTCAATTGCCTTTTGGTCGTGAATCTCAACCCAAGTGTAACTTGAAGAATATCGCTTCAACAAGTTCGTTGCACCACTAAACCACATGTCGCCGACATGCTTTGCCTTGATGGTGTTGTTTGTCCAGGCGGTCGCCGGGTCTGAATTTTGAAACCAGGTTTCAATCTTGCCGTCAATCTGACTTGTCAAGTTGTCAATTGTGTTGGAATATGCACCGTTGATGAATGTAGTCAACGCCGAATTGTCCGTGTACTTTGATGCCTTTTCCCAATCGCTTGAAGAATACGCGCCCGTTGACCTTGCAGTTTTGCAACGCATGATGTCGCCGGAAGAACCTTGAACCCATAAGTCGCCAACCTCATAAGGCGTGTACGGCGTTGACGTGAAGATGCGGCGTTTTGTCCTGGCAAGTTCCAAGGCATCGTTCGCAAGTGCCAACGCTTGTGCAACCTCTGCATCCGAAAGTTGTTGCCACTTATAAGTCCCGTTTTCCTTGACAAAGCGGAACACCGCGCCCGTGTCTGTGTTGTAGAACAAATCGCCAAGGTGTGTTTCTTTCAACGCGGTCGTTGTCCAGGTGTTCGCCGGGGCGTTGTTCATTGTCGGGTCGTATGTTTCGAAGAATTGTTCAATCTGACCGTCAAGTTGCGCTTGAATGTCATCCAGGATGCCGGGCAAGGTGTTGTTGATGAAGTCCTTTGATTCGCTTGATTCCGCGCCAAGTTCTGCAAGGGTCTTTTCCTCTCCGTTCCTGGTGAACACAATTCGACCGCCGATTTCGCCGTTGTCCAGGTCGAAATATGTCAACCCGTCCGCCGATTCAACGCGTCCGGTCTTGATGAAACGTCCGTTGATGGTCGTGAATCCGTATGTCAACGACATTGAACGGGCGTGAATGTCCGGGTCAACGCTTGACAAGACACCAATCAAGAAGTGATAATAATTGGCATCACTTTCAACCTTGATTTGGCTTTGCGTGAACAAGAACGTTCCGGTTTGGTCTGAACGTGAACATTTCGCGTAAACATAGAACGCCGCGTTGCTATCCGTGAACGTCAAAGAACCGTCCGCAATCACCCAAGAAACGGCGTGTTCCTCGTTGATGGTGTAATGTGTCAAGACACCGCCTTTCCATTGGATAACGTTGACGTTTCCCAAATAATTGGGTTGGAACACGGTGTTGACCAATCCGAATTGCATTGACTTCGCACCAACTGACAACATTTGCGTGTCGATTGAAAGCGGTTTTATTTTCTCGGAATAATAATCGCCGTCAGCATCGAACACCATGTCAAGAACCTGGCGTGATGTACGCCAATTCGCCCTTGCCCTTGCCGGGTCTTTTAGGTTGTTGATGTTGATGATGTTTTCAATATCACCCAATTCTTGCAAGATGGTTGTCTGAACGCTTGTTGTCTTGGTTGTGTCCGAAATCGTCAATGTATATTGGTACGGATTCAGAACGTCACGGGTGAAACCCTTGATGCGGATGTGCTTGTCAACGCCGATGTCCGGGTCAACGATGTGGATGTAATCACCAGGAACGAACGCGTTCACAATCACGACATCCGAACCGCCGACAATCTTTTTCAAGCAATTCTTTTCGATGCTCAACGAATATTGAACCCTTGGTTGCGAAATTTGCGGATAATAGGTTTCCGCCGCTTCTTGAAGTTCAAGTTCCGCCGCGTTCGTCAAGGAATCCGGATAAATGACACCAAGAATCTTGTATTTGTCACCCGCCGCGAACTGAAACGCCGATGATGAAGCATTCGGGAACACATCACCCCGGTCATCCTGGAATGACTTCAACGTGAATGTGTGTGACCCGTGATTGTATTCTTTCACTTCGAACTCATATCCGGCAAGATTTCCCGTGTTGAAGTGAATCTTTGGTGATTCGTTCGGGATAAGGTACAAATATTCTTCGCCGGACTTTGCGTTCAAGTCGAAAGGAAACGCCGTGTCCGTGAACTTCAAGATGTTCCCGGAATCAATGGAAGTGATTTGCCCGTCATAATGCGGTTTTATTGCTTCGAACACCTTTTGCCCCTCGATGATTCCATACATTGCAACGGCGTTGTCATCCTGGATATAAGATTGCATCTTGCTCTTTCCTGGTAGGCAAAGACGTTTTGCACGATAGCGGAACGAAATATTTTCAGACGAACCGAACACGTTCAATCTTGTCACAATGTCGGATGATGTGACATTTTGGCGCGTAAGTTCATACAGACCGCCGCCGCGTCCGAACTTGAACGTGTACGGCAAGACCGTTCCGACCTTTTTCATGTTGATGGTGTTCACGCCGCCCGATGTGATGATTTCAAATTCAACGTGTTCGTTTTTTCCATCGTTCGAAAACTCGTTGCAAAGGGTCTGCAAGACTGCAAGGCAATTTTCGCCGTCAAAGCCGATTGTCTTGTATTCAGTTTCCGGACATGCGCCAAGTGACCATTTCCCAGGAAAGACACGGTTCGCGTTCGCAATCAACACTTGCATGAACTTTTGCAACGTTCCCGTCAACGTTTCCGCCTGGACATCTTGAAGCGTGTTCCCGGTCGTTTCGATGTTCAAGTTGTAGAGAACACGCAAAAGGTCATATTGCGCGCCCTCAAACGTCAACGTGTATTGGAAATCGTGCATTCCGGTTTTCTTCATCACCGGGGTTCGGTTCAACGTATAGTTACGCCCGAAAACGGTTATCTTGTCGCCGATTTCGTATTGTTGTGGAAATGGTGATTCAACGATGATGTTGATTGTTTCATCACCGTTCAAGTTCCATGTTTGCGTTGCTGACTTGATGGAAGTTGCCGTGCGCCGAACTGCAATCGGCACACGGTTTCCATTTGGTCGCGTCATCATAATTTGTTCCATACAATGATTGCGTTTGTTTCAAAACTCTGTATTTCGTCAATGCAACCCGTGATAATAGGGAAATATTCGCCCGTATTGTCAAAGGTGTGTGTGATGTGCTGCACTTCATCACTTCCGGCAACATCCATGTCAACCGTACCATCGCCCCAATATATGTTGCAATACTTCAACGAACGGATGTCTATTGTGCAAACCTTGGTTTCGTTTGATGTCACGGTGTGTTTCAAGACGCGCTTCACGGGGTCGGGTTCAATCAACTTGATTTTGAACGTTCCGACCATCAACGATTCGTTCCAGGTCTTTGAAATGGTGATGGAATCCTTGCAATATACTTCATACACCAAAGGTTTGACCGGGTGAACGTTGATTGACAAACGTTGTGTCCCTTTCTTGTCGAAAAGGTGTTCAAAGTCGGAACAACGCTGCACGAAGTCTTGTTTTGACTTCGCCTTGATGAAGCATGACAAGGTGATTTCGCGCGGCTCATAGAACTTGTGTTCCAGGTCAACGACTTCGCCGTGATAGTTGTCCCAAGAAATGCTTTTCGGCGTTTTCAGTTTCGGGCGGTCAACGACACCATCCGAACCGGACACATAAACGCCGTATGACTTCAAGTTCACGCCGTCCAAAAGGTATGTCAACGTTGTTTGTGACGCGGTTTCCTCGATGATTTCTTGTTGCGACAACGCAATGTTGTACACTTTCAAGTCATCAAGAAGCCCGAATCCCAGGCAATCGCCGCCGTAATAGTCTTGATTCAGCGAAATTCCGGTTGGTGTCCCGGTGTGTGATACCGCCTTGACAAGTTGCGAATTGACATAAAAGCGATACGCCGTTCCTTGCTTGGTGACTGCAAGATGAATCCACGAACCGGGGTTCACGTCAATCGCCGCTTCAATATAGTTCTTTTCGCCGCTAAACGCAACAAGCCAAATCAATTTCCTTGGCGAACCGCATTCGCATGTCTTGTTCTGCACAAAACACATCATCGTAAAGTTGCCGGACAAGTTCGGAAGAATGTTTTTCGACACCTCGCACTTTCCGACACCATCCGGAAATAAGATTGCGTTGCCGTTGTTGCCCTTGGCGAACGCTGCACCGACAACATCACCATCGGCGCGCGATTGACTATAATCATAAGCCTTTGCCGACCCGTTCGGTTCATCGAAAGGCAAATTCAAAATAACGTTATTTGCATTCATATCATTTTAACTTTAAAGTTTTACATTCCTTGCGAACGTTCCGAATCGCCAAACCTTTGTTCCAAAAGGTAAACGATGCGTTCAATCCTTTCAAGGTGTGTGCAATATCTGACATATTGCGTTATTTGATTTAGGGCAATCAGTTGTTGGCGTAAAACCCCGGTCGCCTCGACTTGATTGATTCGCATTGCGTTCATTTGTCCGGCAACAACGGATGCCGTTTCTTCCGACACGCTTTGAACGCCCCCGGTCAATGTTGTGTCATCTTCATCTTCGTCCTGGTGATACTCCTTGAATTGGTCGTTGATGCGTTGCGCCGCCGCCGTTGCGCCGTTCACAATGGAATTGCGCAAGGTATCAAGGGCGCGTTGCTCATTCTCTGTTATGGACGCGCCGCCCTCACCCTCCGGGTTCATCGCGTTCGCCCACATCTTATACCACTTTTCAAGTTCGGCTTTGTATTGTGCTTTGAACATCTGTTGAATCAATGCTTTTCGCATGTATTCCGCCATGTTCGCGGCAACTTCCTTGGCTGACAAATCCCATTCTTGAAGCATGGAAAGGAAATCATCATTCAAGGCATCCATTGACACGCCCGTCAACGATTCGTTCAATTTTTCGCCCAGAGTTTCGGCTTCTGCCTGGCAATCAATGATTGCTTGAAGATAGTTTCGTGTTTCTTCGTGAAGTTGCGCCCAAAATATAGGGGCGTGTTCTTTCAGATACTGCAATTGTTCAACCGTCAAGTCGAACAATCCGGTCATTCGACCGCCGCCCGCATCATTACCATTAAACCCGGCATTTGCAGCCGCCGCCCAAAACTGCTCCCAGGCTTCGCCGGAAATATCGTCACGTTGTGCAACACCATGTGACGGTTTTGAACCGATTCCCAGGAATCCGGATGATGCACCCGCGTTCAAGTATTGGCGACCAAGTTCACGCGCCGCGTTTTCTTGCTCTCTGATAAGCGAAAGGGCGTATTTGTATGAATTGATGGCATTTTCGCTTGACATTGATTCCATCAATTCTTTTTGCTTGGCGATAACATCATCAAGGACTTTGATATAAGCCTTGTATATTTCTTCCGCTTTCTTGTATTCGGCTTCGCCGTCATCACCGGAAAAAAGGCTCATTATCTTTGTGGCAATCTGATATGCCGCCGATATGATGGCAAGAATCACGGACGCTTTTTCCATCGTTTGAATCGCCTTGGAAGATGCTTCCGATGCGGTTTCAAAACCCTGGATTGCGTTCATTGTGAATGAACCGATGTCACCAATCAAGGAAATAATTTGTCCGGCTTCGCCGCCAATGGATTTGCCGACATCACTTAAAGCATTCGAAAGGTCGCCGATTGCATCCGTGACCGTCTTTTCGGCTTTCTTGACTTCATGGTTCTTCTTGATGTAGTCATCTTTCGCCTTGTTGACTTTCTTGATTGCCGCCGTTTCTTCCGCCGTTCCCGAACCGCCATTCTTGCGGATGGTCGCAAGTTCCTTTTCGGCGGCTTTCAGTTCTTTCGCCGCAATCTTCAATTCCTTGTAACCTTGTTTCAATGCGGCGAACGGGTCACGCGCATTCAGTTCATCGGCGATTTGCTTCATGGTGTTGGCGAACTCGCGCAAATCTTCCGGATTCAGATTTTCCGCCGCCGACATCTTCACTTCCTCAAAGCGACCAAGAAGATACGTCAACGTTTCATCGGAAACGTTCTTCAAATCTTCAAACGCGCTGACATATTCCGGGGACGCTTTCAGTTGGTCGAAAGAATTTTGCAATTGCGCCTTGGCTTCCTGGACATTCAGTTCGGCAAGAAGTTCTTCGTTGCCGTGCAACCTGGCAATGCGGCGTTTTTCCTCAAAATCATCATGGATTGCCGCTTTCTTTTGCTCATACGTCCGGAATTGCTTCAACATTGCGTCATAATCGGCATCACCGGAACTTTTTGAATCCTGGTTGAACTTGTTCTTGCGGTTGGCGATTGCGGCTTCAATGGATTTGCGTTCGGCATCCGTTGTTGCCTTACTTCTTGCTGTTTCAAGTAACTTCATGTCGTTGTTGTACTGCATTTCCATCTTGATTTTGCGGTCAAGATATGATGCGTAATCGTTCAACAACGCGTTTGTCTGTTCTTGTTGCTTGGCAATGACATCGCGTTCGGCTTCATCCAGGCTTTCGCGCTTTTGCTCTGACAACCCGGATTCGTCACTTTCAAGTTCCTTGCGTTTCTGCTCGATGATTCCCAACATTTCAATGACCGTTTGGGCGTTGGTCAAAGAAGATGAAAGTTCTTCGTTGAACGATTCAAGGACGGTTCGTTTTGTTTCCTCTGCAATGGCATTGTTCAACGCGCGCAATTGGACGTTCTGTTGCTTTGTACGCTCATTATCACCAATTGCAAGAAGTTGGTCACGCTGATTCTTCAAATAATCAATGTACGTCTTGCCCTCTGCGATAAGTCCCTTGAACTCTGTCTTTGCGGCATTCACCAGGATTTCATCACCGGAATTGACCCAATTCAAGAAACGTTGGTATTCCGCTTTCCTGGCTTTCAGTTGCTCAACGAACGGGTCTTTGTCCGAACCCGAACCGGATGACTTGCTTGAAGAAACGCGGGGCTTCGAAGATGAACTTGTGTCAATCTGAATCTGTTTGCGCAAGTCCGCGATTTCCTTGACGGTATCTTTATATTCCTTGGTGTTCGGCTTCAAGTTCTTCAATGCTTCGTTCTTCTTGGCAATCGCTTGTTCGATTGCACCAACCGTTCCGGCGGCATATTCTTTCATGCCACCGATTCCGGCTTTCTTCAACTTGTCCGCGCCCTCTTTTTCAAAGTTATATGCCGATTCATAACCCTTTTTGATTTCGGCGTTCAAGTCCGCAAGTTCCTTTTTCTTTTCTTTCTTGGATGAATTTTCGACTTCATAAGAAGTTGTGTACAATCCCGTGCCGCCCGTGATGTATCTTGTCACCTTGTCCGGCATTGTTTCAATCTCGTTTTGAAGTTCCAACGCCTTTTTCACCTTTTCTTGCGTCTGTGTAATCATCACCAGGGCTTTTGCTTTGGCGATTTGCGCCGCAATGAACGCGTCCTTGTTGGCGATAAGAAGATTTTCCGCATCACGGACATTCTTGACGGAAACGCCCAATTCATCAAATCGTTGGCGGTTTTCGTCAATGAACTTTTCCTTTGCTGCAAGGTTGTTGCCCAACTTGTCCCACTCGTTAGACAACTGCATGATATTTCCAATTGGCTTGTATGCGTTTTCGGCAACGGCATCGCCAAATTCCTTTGCCGCTTTCTTGGCTTCGTTCGCCTTGCTGACAAAATGCGATACAACGGCAATCAAAGCGGATATTCCGGCAATAACCCATCCGAACACGGGAATTGTCTTGATAGCAATGCCAACCGCACGGAACGCGCCCGCAAGGGTCAAGTTGGCAACCGTTCCGGCTTTTGCTGCAACCGTTTCCGCCGCCATTGCCCCGGCGTTTGCCGTGTGTGCGGTTGATGCCGTACCGGATGCCCCGGCGTTGGCAACCTTTGCGGCGGTGTTCGCCGTTGTAGCCGTTGTGTTTGCGGCGGTCGCCGTTGTTTCGGCGGTTTCGGCGGCGGTTGCCTTGGCAACGGCATTCGCCCACCATTCTTTCAGACCTCGCAATGTTACCAGGGTGAACGCCGAATCCTTGTTCAAGGCTTCCGACACTTGTTGCAAACCGATGGTGATTGCCATGACTGATTGAACCTTGGTCATCACCTTTTGCAAATCTTCATTTTCCCCGGCGAACAAGGACATTGCACCCGTTGCAGCCGAAAGACCGCCCGCAACGCCGGAAAGACCGGAAATGATACCTTGATATTGCGCTTGGTCATTGGCAAGGATGCGTCCTTGCTGCATGACATCGGATTGAATGTCTTGCAAACGACCAAGTTCGTCTTTCAATGCCTGGTAATGCGCGCTTTGTTCATCAATTCCCTGGTCAACAAGTGACATCATTTCTTCTTTCAGTTCCTTGATGCGTGTGCGCATAGATTCCGCCGCATTTGCATTTTCTTCAATCTTTTGGCGGTGTTCTTCTTGCTTTGTCGCTGCATCTTCCAGGATGTTAGAATATTCACGAAGTTCATCCAAACACGCCTTGCGGACGGTGATTTCTCCCTGGATTGCCGCTTGTTGTTCCTTGATGCGGCGAACTTCATCTTCACGTCCTTGCATGAACGCGGCGGATGCTTCGCTTCCAAGTCGCTTGTATTCGGCTTCAAGCGATTCAATCTTTTCTTCATGTTCTGCACATGCAACGCCGATTTGCTTCAATGCGGAACGGATGGATTCGGCGGTCGCATTGAACGCGCGTTCCATCTTTTCGCCGCCAAGCACGGTTGCATCTGTCAAACCCATAACACGGCGCAAGGTTTCTTCCGTTGCCGCGTCAAGTTGTGAATTATCTAATAATGCGCTAAATGATAACGCGCCATTGTCAACGTCTGCCATTACATCATGCTATTTACATAATTCAAAATACTTTCACTATTCTCATTGGTCAATTGTACGTTCTGAACGTCCGCGTCCTTGTCTGCATCGAATCCCGGCGCGTCAACCATCATCTTTTGCACCGTTGACCAGGCAATGCCATTCAATAAGTAGTCATAAGTCCAACCGAAATGTTCACATATTGCACCCCGGCGACCGTATGGACTTTTTAGACCCCGTTTTCCTCTATCCGAATCGGCATTGTCGTTCGGTCTGCTGACATCAATCGAATAGAGTTCAAAAAATCCCCAAGATTGCACATCGTCTGAATCAAGATATAAATCTGATACAAACGGGATGGTTTGATTGTTCGGGCAAACAACGATGTCAATTCGTTCAAACGCTTCACATCTTCACGCATTCTGACAACGCCGTTCTTGTCTGTCACCGGAATCTTGTATTCACTACCAATGACGGCGATTGCAATGACCTTTGCACAACGCAAGGCATTGTTTGCAGCCAACGACCGGGCGTTCTTCATGCCGTCCTTGCCTTTCAACGATTCTTCGTCAATGGCAAGTTCAACCCATTCACGGGAAAGGCGGTCAAGTGTTCCAAGGGTCGGTTCTTCAATCTTGAATTTCTTTGTTACCTTGACAAGTTCGCGTTTCTTGAACAGACCGAAAAAGGAACGCTTCGTCACCATTGCTTCAACATCTTCGACTTCGAACGTCACGCCGTTGTTGACAATGCGATTCAGTTCTTCACGTTCAAGTTCAAGTTGCTTTATATCGTTTTTTTCTTCCATATCCTTGCGTTATTTAGGAAGAAAGCCCCGAAAACACGGGGTCTTGGGGCTTTCTCTGTTTTTGAATGTAAGACTTTCGCCGTCTTATGGGTTCTGATTGCTTGAATTTTCAGCCTTTGGAACGGCGTGAATTGCCTTTTTCGCGCTATCGGAAACGGCGCAAGGTGTGACGGTGAAGTCCACCAGGACAATTCCGGATGTTGACAAGTCGCCGTTGATGACGGCTTCGATGTCGCCGTTTGGAATCTCAAAGTCAAGACCTTGTTCGGTTTCAACCAAGATTGCCTTGTTTGCGACAACTTCATCACCATCGAACAACCATGCACCCGATGTTGCGTCAACAGAACCGCCGATGTATGCGGCAAGCATTGTTGGGTCGGGGTTCATGATTGAGAATGTGACCTTTGGAATCTTCTTGGACTTCTTGCGAACCTCCGGGGCGGAATGACCCTCTTCGAAGTGTTCCGTTACGTCTGACGCGTCTTGACCAATCTTGGCGGTGTCCTTGTAGGTCTTGCCAATCTTCGCCATTGACTGCGGCATTGCGCCCGTTGCTTCACCCGTGTTTGCGTCTGTTACGACATCACCAACCTTGATTTGGCAAAGTCCAAGGGTGATAACTGTTTTCTGTGACTGTGGCATAATTTTGAATTTTAAATTGTTATTTACTCACTTTGAATGTTCCACGAAATCCGAATGTTCACGAAGTGTTGCTTCATGTTCGTTTCGGACAATGTTGATTGTGAATCTACCTTGAACAATAAACCGGGAATCTTCGTTTCCCTCAACACTTGCATGACCTTGGTCGTGATTGCTTTCAAACGCGTTGTATTGGCTTTCATCATCGACTTTCCTTTCACGGTCTTGGGGACATCTGCAACGTAAATGTTCACGTTGCTTGTCGCAATCTGTGGCAAGAAGTCTTGTGTTGAAGATATGGTGTTGATGCAAATATCTTCATCCTGGGAATCTTCCGGGCGGTCATCGCCCTTGTATATTCCGCCGGAAATCGCATTCTTGACCGTTGGAACGTTCAACATGCGAAAAACGATTGTGTCAATATCAAAAGAAGTTTTCATTCTGCTGCGCGTTTAATGTTTTCGACAAGTTTTGCAAGCATCTTTGGCAATTCCCTTTTTGCTAATTGCTCGGCGGATGTTATTACATCACGTCCCTTTGATTCTACATGAACGGCGTAATTCATTCCGGCGGTCACGACCAGGCAAACGCCCGTTGTTTCGCTTCCAACCTTTCTTGCAAGGGATTGTCCGGCTTTGACCCCGGTCGCCCCACTCAACGTTTGTTCATATACCGAATGAACGGCAACACCATCAACAAACACGGCATAACCGATTGAGGAACGCAAGTTGCCCGTTTGGTCATGGAAACCGATTTCGGGCGGAACTTCGCGGGCGTGTGTGACACACATTTCACCAAGCATCATCAAGCGTTCAATCTGTTTTTGTTTGACCGCTTCCAGGAACGCATCAATGCGCGCCTTGACATCTTCGCGGGTGAAGTTCGGTTTTATAGCCATAATCGCGAATGCAATTGTGATGGGTCGAATCGCAAGCAAACCCCGGTGATTCTGACATCTGCACCCTCTGCATCGTTGGCAACAACCACTTTTGCACCAAGTTCGACTTTCGGGCAAGTCTTTGGCAACTGAATCAAGGATGTAATCTTGTGCATGATGCCGCCGACCTGGATTTCAGTTCCGCGCCCGTCCGTTTCCTCTCGACACATAGAAAGAAAGGTCATCCCGGATGTTGATTCCTGGAAGTCACCATCTTCATTCTGTGTTGATTCCTCGGATGGTTGAACCAAGAACAGAAAATGCGGGTATTGTTTTACGATTTCCATTATCACCAAATGTTTGATTTATTGCGGATTTTAGGACGGGAAAACAACACGTTTGGTTTGCCAAGTTCATTGCAAAGGGCGTTATAAAACAATTTGACGGCATCCATGTTCCAGGAAACGGAATATCCGCCCTCTGTCACATTTTGCGTCATCCCTTTCAAGACTACCGACATACGGTTGTACACGGCATTGTCGCAACTTCCGGCATCGGCATCTTCATCGGCATTGATTCCGGCTTTCAACATGATTATTTCAATGTCATCCGCCGAAACGTTCAATCCGTTCAAGGTCTTTTCCAAGTATTGTTTATTCGTCATATCGCATTAGCAAAATGGCGGACGGCAAAGACACAAGGCTTTCAACTCCATGCCGCCGCCCGCCCGGTTTTTAGTTCTTGTTCCAGGATGTTGCGTTGGTCTGCATAAGAACAGAACGTCCCGCAAGATTCCAAGCGGGGAATGCGTTTGCGATTCCCTGGGTGACTTCCTGGACGGGTTCTTCGTTGCTGAACTTCTTGACCAGGGTGTGACCGTGCATGACCTTTTCGGCAACTGAACCGGGAAGTTTCTTGGCATCAATAGGCTTTTTCCACCATGTGTTGCCAAGGACTTTCGATTCGCTGAACAGAATGACATCATCCTCAAACGGATTGCCCGTGTTGCGTGAACCATCGGCAAGTTCGATGGTGATGTCCTGGTCGATGACGATAATCTGCAAGCCCTTGAACGTTTCTTTCTTCTTTGCAAGATAGTTGTTGACGGCTTCAAGGCTTGGCACGTCCTGGGTGTTTGCGATATTCTCGACAACCGTTGCACAACGCTTCACAACTTCCTCTTGTGCTGCCAACTTGTCAAAGGTTTCGACATTCATGAACGCGAACTTGTACTTCGCGCCATAAAGCGATTTGCCAAGTTTAAGTGCCTTGGGGAAATCAACGGTCAAAGGCTTTCCGGATGTTCCGGAATATGCGGTCTGAACGCCAATCTTGTTTGAAGCGGGAACAAGGTAATCGACATTGTATTCACTCACGATTGCCGCGTTGTTGGACGTTGTGAAAGTGACCTTGCCAAGTGAAATTTCTTTCAAGGCAATCCACTCCAAACGGGCGGCAACGCCATCCCAACAGAACTTGGTGTCCTCTGCCCAAAACTCAACCAGGGCGCGCAAGTCGGGGTTGTTGGATGACATAGCGACCATGATGTCGTATTCTGTCAACTCGTCCTCGTTCTTCTCGCGGGCAATGGTAATCTTGGGGATGTCACCCTGGATTCGTGAAATGGCTTCACGGGTCTTGCGTGGAATTGTAGAACCGCGTGACACAAGGTCGGCGGCAATCTTCAAACCCGCCTGGGCTTCAAGCATCTTCCAATCAAGACGGGTTGTTTCTTTCAAAGGGAACAACGTTGGATAATAGTAGTCCTTCAAATCATAAGTATGAATGACGGCTGCCATATCCTTTTCGTTCAACCCTATCATCAATGATTTCTGCATATCTTCTTGATGGTTTTATTGGTTAGACATAAATGATGCCTTTCAAGGCGGTCTTTGCGGCATCTGTTACCGCCGGGGCGTTGGCTTCGCGAACAACACCCATCACCCATGCGTCAACAAACAAGTTGGTGTTGGATTCAACATCCATGTTTGAACCCGCAATGGCAACCGGGGTGTTCTTGACGGTCTTGTTTGCGCCCGTTGTTTGGAAAGCGGTTGCGCCCGCCTGGATAGCCGCGCCAAGGGTTGTGCCAAGGGTGATAACATCCTTTGCGGCATCTGACTTGTTGATTGCGGTTATCTGCTGACCGTTGTTGTTGCCAACGGCAAAGTAATCGCCAACCTTGAAGTGATGACCCTTTGCGACCTCATAATCTGTTGCGGTTGCGGTTGCTGCGGTTACGACCTGGGCGGTCTTGCAAACCTCATACAATCCGTTTGAACCCTTGGCAAGCGGTGTTCCCTCATACAGAGCCGAACCGCCAAGGTTCGCAACCGATACGGTCACGCCGCCTGGAATGTCTGCAACGCGGTGAAGAATGCACTTCACAACGCGGTTGTCTTTCTGTCGTTTAATTGTAAGTGACATTTCTTTTTCGGTTTTAATCGTTAAACTTGTTTGCCCGTGAACGTGTCACTTCCGGGCTTCTGCGATTCCACAAATTCGGCAACTCCTTTGGAAACGCCGTCATCGCCCTTGTTCGCAAAGAATGGGCGGGTTTCGGATGAAAGATTGGAATCGGCGACACGCTGATTTGCGGATTCAACATCGGTCTTTGTGTCGTTCAAGAACTCATTGAACGCGTCATCATCGTTGAATGTCATGCGACCAAAGTCTTTCAATGCTTTCGCCTTGAATGCTTCGTCTTTGCATCCGCCAAGAATCTCGTTCAACTGCTTCAACCTGGAATCCGACAATGCGCTTGCGCGATAACCGTTCAATTCGTCTTGCAACGGCTTGACGGCATCCGCGATTGCACTTTTGACCATTTCGGCAATGTCGTTCGGGTCTGTCTTTTCGGATGGGTCGCCGCCGGGTTCGGTTTCCTTTTCCTTGAAGTCATACTTCTTGCGCAAATTGCTTTCAAAGGTCTTGTTGGATTCGTTGACCTCTTTGTCCACATCGGAACGATAGTCTTTGACGAAATCATTGACTTGCGCATCGGTCAACTTTTCGACAATGCCTTTCGCTTCGTCCTCGGTTGTTGCTTGTAGGGCAAGAACACCCGCCAAGACTGCCAAACCGTCTTTTCGCACGCCCGAAAACTTTGCAATCAGTAATGCGAGAATTGTTTTCTTCATTGTTCGTGAATTTTAATTGTTAAACTTCAAATCAGTTGCAAAAATAAGCAATGTATTACAATAATACACGCGTTTTTTCGTGATTTTATGCTTTATTTATCAACATTTTTGCAGAAAAATGAAAAAATTTTCTTCAAAATGCTTGTTATATTGAAAATAATTCGTATCTTTGCACCGTGCAAGTGAGAAATGCAACAAGTATCACAATGACACAACAAACAATTTGCAACGTCTAACAATTTAAATTTCGCAACAATGAAAGCAATTATCGCAAAGGACAATCAGTTCAACACAATCGGATTCCAGGTCGTAACAAACGCCGAATCAAACAACGTCATCTTCACTTGGGGAATCACCCCGAACATGGCGTTCAACTTCGTCAAGGAAATCAAGGTCGATGACAAGGAAATCATTTCCCTGGTCATCATGAACACAAAACTTCAAGACCTGGAACGTTTCGATTCCCGTTTCTTCGACATCTGCATCAAGAACCAATGCTTGAAGAAAGCAAAGGACGGCAAAGGTTCGGTTGCGGTCAACTTCCAGGAAATTGATGATGAAATTTCAAAGTTGAAGCGCGACATCGCCTTGAAGATTCAGTCATTCGCATAACAACAACCGGGGCGGGTTCGCCCGTCCCACCATTTCAAACATACATCTATCATTCTAAATCAATAAGGACATGGCAACAATTAAGCAAATCACCAAACAGATTGAAACGGCAACCAAGCGCATTGCCGATTTCGACCGCAAGATTGCAATGTACACCGAACGCCGGGACAAGGCAATCGCCGCCGCGAACAAGAAGTCCGGCTTGAACATCTGTGTTGATGACATCATCGTCAAGGAAAACACGAATGGACGCTACACTTGGAAAGAATATTCATTGCCCGCATCCATCCGGGATGCCATCGGATTTGAAGCAACATTCAAAATCACCAACGCTTGCGACTACATCAACGACAACACCAAGAACAAGGGAATTGAGGAACGCAACCTTGCCCGTCTGCAATCAGAACTTGCCGCCCTGGAAGCAAAGGCAAAGGCTGATGCCGACAATTACGACAACGCCCTGGATGCCGCCTTGCGGTCTGCAATGGCTGATTTCCGCGTTGTATGGTTCGAACGCATGATGACATGGCACGGCAAGCACTTCGACATTATCCATGAAAGAACCCCGGTGATGAAAGACCGCCGCGCCCGTGCAATCAACGCAAAGCAATACTTCAATAGTTACGGCACATATTCCAAGCATCGCCGGACATGTGGCGTTATTGACGCAATCATCGGACGTTGCAACGAAGTCATTTATGATGCCGCCAACAATTATCCGACCCGCGATTCATACCTTGCAGACATGAAAGAAGAACTTGAACGTTCCTGGGAACGCGGCATCGTCAATCTGACAAAGAAATGCCAGGTGTTCGGCGTTGACCAAAGCAAGGTTTCCACTTGCGCCCCGAACATGACATCAAAAGGATTCGAAGTCATCATCCAGGATGGAAATCCCCGTGTCATTCACGCCCGCATCATTTGGGCGGCGGAATACTCCGACATCGTTGAACCACATATTCGATATATTGTGACCGAAAGAACGGTCAAATGACCCCCAAAAACGCCCGGAAATGTTAAAAATCACCTATCAAGTGAAAATTTCCGGGTGTTTTGCTTGTTTTATTAAATATAATGTGTACCTTTGTAGCACTATAACACATATTTCTAACATTCTAAATATAAAAGGTATGGCAACAAAGAAGTATTTCAAGACCCGCCAGGAAGCAAACAAGGTTTGCAAGGAAAGGCAACAGACCAACCACGCAATCAAGGTTTGGAAGATGCCGAAAGGCACAAGACATCACGGCGAATTTGCCGTTTGTGACGAAATGACATTTTTGAACACTTACTAAAACGTTACGACCATGACAACAACAGATTTGAAAAAGTTCATCAAGAACCTGGTTGAATCCAGGTATATGAACAAGACCGTGAAGTTCGATGACGATTGGAAGTTCCGCGTCAAGGGTTACAAAATCCGCGAACGCAAGTCAGTCATTCCCCGTTACGAATTTGAAGATTACGGGGTCGATGAAGATACGCAAGTGTTCATCATCGTTGAATTTTGGGACGCAAAGGATGAATCGGACGCAACCGATGCCGCTTGTGTGTTCTTCACTATCAATTCCAAGGGACAAGTCGGAACGGCGGACGTTCCTTATGACTTCGAAGTCCAGGGCGCAAATGCCGACCTTGCCTTGAAGATGTGTGACGAAATGTTCAACCACGACAAAAGACAAAAGTGATATGAACAAGCAAGAAAAGAAAATCGCAATCGTCAACAATCTGTTGGACATTGCCAATAATAGCGAGAAAGACCACAAGCACAACTTTTCGGACGTGACTTTCTTTTGTCCAGGCATCGGCAACCTGGTTGATGGTGCAAACGCCGTGTTGGTCAAAAAACTTTGGTCGTACAACCACATTCAAGATTCATCACGGTACACCTACAAGTTGCACTTTGTCCATATCTCGGAAAAGTCGTACATCGAAACACCCGTGACAACCTGGGACAAGATGGATGAAATCACCCGGAATCAAGTTGCAAGTTATCTTCGCACGGTTCACGACAACGGGACGGCAAAGGTTGGTTCGGCATATTATTTCGCACTCAAATAAATAACCAGGGCGGGGATGCAACACCCGTCCACAAATTCGCAACAATGACAAATAAACAAGAACGAAACATGTTCATCGTGCATTGCCACGATTTGAACCAGGACATTGAAAGGTACAAAGAAATGTTCCCGGAATCCTACACAAGTTATGATGCCGTCAAAGAAAGGCTTCAAACCAGGATGGATGACCCGGTGGGCGCGAAATTCGGCATCGAAGTTTCTTCCGAATGGCAAGACAAGTGTTTCGGTTTCGAAGTTGACAAGCAAACACCAAGGACAACGCATTTCATTTACCTGGGTACATGGAAAACTTAAAGTTTTGAAGTATGAAACCAAAAGGAAACGGATTGATTGAACTTGTTGATGACAAATCGCAAGACACCGGGTTCTTCTGCATGAAGTTGGTCGGATTCCTAAACAAAGAACGGAACGACCAGGGAATCATCCCGCCCGATATATGGGAAAAACGTTTCAATGAAGCGAAAACCGGGGTTTGCTTTTATCGAACCATTTGCCCCGTGTACGAAAGGACACGAAAGGCGCATCACGTTCAACCCCGGCAATTAACATTCAATTTTTAAATATCACCATCATCATGATTGAATCAAGTATCAACACATTCGAAGTTCAAAAGGGAAAGTTCTTGAACGCCGCCCGGAAAACTCTTTTCGACATTCAAAAGAACGGAATGCGTCTTGACAATGACGGCATTGTCGCCCTTTTGGAAAGCGCGTTTTCTTCCGGATGGACATCTGCCAAGCAAGACACCCAAAACGCCGTCATCGGGGCTTTATCCGGTCAAATCCGGGTTGATTTTGCAAAGGATGTTGCAATTCCTGGTGTAAATTCACCAAAGGTTGACATCCCGGACGTTCCAAGGGAAAGAAAGGACATTGATTTTACACCATTTTAACAGATACAACAATGAACGAACAAGAATTGAAAGACCTTGCGGCAAAGTACAATCTTGATGCCGCTTTCGTGTCCCAACTGCATGACAAGTTGGTTGACAAGTCAACAATCGAAAAGGCGTTGCGCATGTTCATCGCCGGAACGTTGAAGTATGACGTTGCAACCGGAAACGACCCGGTTGACATCGCCGCAATCCGGCATGAAGTCGCCGGGAACTTCCAGGATTTGAGGAAACGCACGGCGGAATTTGTCGAAAAACAAAAGGCAATTCACGACTATTATGCCGAATGCCTTGCACTTTCCCGCAAGGTGAACGGAAAGATTGTCGATTCCGTGTTCCTGGACGGCGGAAAGATTGTCGCCTTTGCTCATTACGAACCCAAACAAGGCGGAATCTATATGGCGGACAATGAAGTGATGCCGAACTTCAATTGGAAGCCCCGTGAAGCCTTGAAGCGATTCCGAAACATCGACAAGGCGTTCTTCAAGGCAATCAAGCAACATGCAACGGAAGAACCACGTTCGATGTTCATCTTTGACGAACGAACAATCAGAAAGGACAAGTCATGAACGGAACAACTATCTATCATGTACAATTCCGGGATGCCGGGGAAAGTCATCATTATTTCGGGTCAATATCCGCGATATATGACACATTCACGCCGGAACAATTGGGCGTTGCGAAATCAACCCTTTGGGGTCGCAAGATAACGCCCGGACACCCATACAAGAACAAGACGGTCATCATCCGAAAGGGTATCATGTACCGGAAACCAGGGAATCGGACAAAATGATTGATTTGTTTTCGCCCGTCTGTTGTTGGTCATGCGTTCATTGCATCCTGGACATCGGGGAACACTCCGACAAAAGGCAATATCGTTGCACCAACAAGAACCAAGACATCAATCACAATCCGCATCTTCCAACGGAATGCGACAATTGGAATAAATAAACAGACATGGAAAAGTACAAATTCATCAAGAACAATGAAAATGATGTCATTTGGTGGGTTGACAACGCAAAAGAAGTGAAAGGTCAATGGCTTTTCACGTTCGACAAGACGAACATCTTCAACATGTTCCAGGACTACCCGCACAAGTTGACAAAGAAGCAACGCGAAATCTTCGACAAAGAAAACCCATATTGGGCGGACTTTTTCAAAGATAGAAAATGAACGGACGCAACGGGTTCACTTGATTGTTCCCGTTGCGCCTTTTTTCTGTTCTGATTCTTTCGTGTTGATATATCCCATTATTTTGCGATATGATGATTCTTTCGCCAACAACGTTATATCACACATTTCCGCCGACCATTCACGCCCCCTTGCGCTAAACCTGGATGCAAACACGCTTGCATTAAGCGGTTTCCAACCATTGAAACGATACGATTGCAATTCAAGATATTCGTATTTGCCTTTTGATACTTGCCGGACAACCGCCGCATGGCGACCAATGGCAAGATAATACATTTTGCCAATCTCTGTTTGACGCATCATTTCCACACCGGAAACGTTGAAGTTGCGAACGCCGCCGCATTTTGTGATGATTTCGGCAATGTTGCTTGTTGTCGAAAAGTAGTCCAACGAATTGCCGCCGCGAAAATCCAACACATCCAACCCGCCTTTGTTTGCGGCAAATGCGAACGCCAGGGATGAACAAGAACCCTTTGTCATGTCGCCGCCGCCAAGACGTTCGATGATTTCCGTGTCTGTCAATGCCTTTGGCAAATCTTTCACGTCACGATATTCAACGTTCTTTTTCTTCAAAGCCGTTTCAACGGGTGCAAGAACGCCGTTCTTCTTAGAATCAAAGGCATCTTTCACCGCCTTGCATTCCTTGACAATCTCATTTGTGATTCGTAACGCGTTCCGGACTTCCGTTCGTTGCTCATTCACCAGGGCTTGCAGTTTCGACACGTCAACGTCTTTGCCATATTGCGCAATTGTGTTGTTTGCCATCGTGATTGCGTCCGCATAGTCGCTTTTTGACAAAGCAATCTTCGCCCGGATGGATGCAACGTCCATCGACCCGCCTTTCATTGAATTGGTGATTGAAATATAATTGGGGTATTTCTCGGATGCTGCATCGCGCATTTCTTGAAGAACAAGGTCAAGACTTGGTTTCAACGAACCAATCCATCCGACCGCTTCTTGAACCACGTTCCGGAACTCTGCAACGCCTTGTTCGGCTTGTTTCTTGACTTCCGCAATCTTTGCCATCAAGGTTGATTCAACACGCTTGCGTTCCGCAATGATTTCGTTCTTGCGCCAATACTCGTTTTTGTCATCGGCTTGTTTCCACATGTTTTCCCAAGACGAATAATCAACGCCGTACAAATTGCAAGCCCGTTCCAGGTCATAGAAGTCCATTTCATCCGAAATGAAGTTGTACCATTCCGTTTGTTGCTTGTCTGAAAGCGTTTCGAACGGAACGTGATATTCGATTTTCCCGGCTTCGTCAACCGTTGGCAACTTTATCTTCAAACCCTGGGACAAATCACCGTTCTTGAAGTTGTCCCGGATGAAATAGGGCGTTGAACCCCAATTCCCTTGCGCTTCGATATGGTCTTGAACCCATTCTTTGAAGCCGTCCGGAACGTCATTCACCTGGTTCTTGGCGGTTTGTTTCTGATATTCCTTGCCGTGCAATGCCGCTTTAAGGTCTGCAAGTTCGTTTTGGTCGAATGTTTCTTCATCCATCAAGATAGGAACACAAACACACATACATTGTGGATGCCAACCCGTGAACTTGAACGTCTTTGGGTAACGACCGACCAGGCGTTCACACAAGTCACACTTGCACTTTGGTTCATGATTTGAACGGCGGATTTCGAATCCGACAACAAAGTCCAGGGTTTGCCATCGCGCCCAATCGCTTTCACGGTATGCCATATTGATTTCCGTTCTTGCCAGGCGTTGCGCGTTCTTCACGCTTGAACGATAAACGCCTTGTCCTGGATGGAATGCTTGCGCCGCCTTTGACAGTTGCAGATTGCCGCGTTTGTCACGGACACGGCGGAAAAGACGGTTCGGGTCTTTCAAGTTCTGTTTGACATCACGCGCCAATTGTTGCGCGCTTCGACCCTCACCAAGACCAACGTCAAGGGCGGATTCCATTTGGATTTTGTATTGTCCAACCGTCCGCCAAACGCGTTGTGAAAGGTTCATCCCGTCAACCTTGCGCCCCTGGAACGTTGAAAGGGCATCAAGATTGCGGTCTTGCATCTTGCGCAATTGGGATTTCGGCAACTTTGACGTGTCAAAGATGGAATTGATGAAGCCGTCATTCTTCTTGCAAGCAAACAACCATTGATTGCGTGAACCTTGTTCAATGACCGCTTGCACCTTGGCGGCAAGTTGCTTTCCTACCTTTTGAACAAGCCCGTTCAATGCCGGGTAATCGGCAAATGTGAACGGAACGTCCGGATTGTACGTCCCTTTCGCCGCCGCATTGGTCACTTCGACCGTTGCCCGGTTGAAAAGTTCATCGACCAGGGCGGCATATTGTTCGGTTGTCTGATAATGCGCCGTGTCGAAACCCTGGATTGAAAATCTTGTTGTCTTGTATCTCTTTGCCATCGTCAACGCTTTTTGGATTCGAAATAACTACACTTGCCGGGGTTCGTCATGCTTTCACCCGGACTGATTCGCGCACAAACGGCGCAATACCATTCGCCGCAAGCAAGATTCCAATTCCTACATTCGCGGCATTTGCTTGTCATTGGCTTCATCTTATCTGTCTTTTGGTTCAAAAAATCTGCATTCCCTGGTCTGTTGCATCGTTGGCGGTGTCCATACGGCGGAACAATGCCAACACGCGCCGGAAATATGGTAATTGTTGCACTTCATACATTCATCATTTGGGTTCATCATCGGGGTTTCCTCTCTCAAAGTGTTCGCATGTGTCGTGACGCAAGAAACGCGCCCACTTGTGGAACGGACACCAACACATGAAAAATTCGCCGTTGACATCTTTTTCAATCCGGTCGCCGGAATGCTTGCAATCCTTGCACAAACCCGTTTCTTTGCCCGTTGTAGGCGTTTTCGCGCGCCGGGGTGATACTTTTCTTGTCGCCATTATTTAAAGCCCTTGACGGTCACGAATTGCCCTTTCTGTAACCTGGTGAATGTTTCCTTGGTGACATGGCAAGGTGTCACGCGGCAAGAATCGGCGACAAACACAACCCATTGTTCCCGGATGTGCTGCACCTGGTTCATGTGCAACACGGGGTTGTAATGGATGGTGTTGTGTTCCGGGACATACTTCTTTCCGACAACATATCCCGAAACGGGACGTTGCCCGCATGAAGCAAGCAACAATCCCATTAGGATAATGATTGAAATATATCGTTTCATCTTGTGTGGCATCATTTATTCTTCGTCATCGTCATCATCACCCTTTCCGGACTTTCCGCCCTGGATTGGGTCGGTCACGGGTTCGCCGATGATGAATGAATTGTCCAACGATGATTGTTCTTTCAACTTCTCCATCGTCTTTGCCGTGTTCTTACTGATTCCCGCGCCCTCGATTGATTCTTCCTGGGAAATGACGGGCTTGTTGCCGTTGGCGGTCAACCAATAGTTCAATTCGTCAATCTCGCTTGTAAGCATGTACGGGGTGACTTCCGGTTCAATGTCCAGGTCATCGGCATCGGCTTCAAGTTTTTGGTTGAACATGGCAATGTAAGCCTTGACGATGTTCGTTCGGCGTTGCAGATATTCATCGAAGATTTCCATCTTGTCTTGCACTTTCAGATGTGCGTCCATGAACAACAACTTCAAGGCAAGACCGGAAATCGCGCCAAGACCCTTGACGGCATCGAACGAAATGTCCGGTGTCTGTGTGATGGTATAAATCAGTTTCAAAAGGGTTTCGATTTCCAACTTCACGGATTCCGGGGCTTGTTGCCAAGACACATATTGCATCGTTGCGCCCTCCTCGCCCTCGATAACCGCGCCGGATTCGCCTTTCTTCGCCCAACCCTTGATGTCGCCCGTTGTGAAGATTTTCGGGCTTGCATGATAATCGTTGGTGTCTGCAAAGTTGGAAAGCAACTTTTCAAGACGGTCAATCAGTTTGTCAACATCCGCCGTTTCGATTTCCGGCTGACAACCGAACACAACGGGAATCTTGTTGATTGCAACCTTTTTGGGATAGCCGTCAACGACATTGTAACCGTTTTCGCCGTTCACCCAAAGCCAATGTTCTTCGTCTGTCCAGGTTTCAAAGTAGTCGGATTTCACCTTGTTCCCATCTTCCAGGGAAAAAGAACGGGAAAAGGCAATCATGTCGCCCGTTTCATCGAAATACGGGTACAATGTATCGCCATTCTTGGGTGAAAGGACGGTGCAACGCAACTTGAACTTGGTTGGAAATCCAAATTTGGTGTGTGCCTTGGGCTTTTCGTATGCCGACCAAAGTTCGGCGCATTCCTTATAACTGAATATCGAACGCGCAACTTTGCGGTTCACGGATTTCTCCTTGGCATCGCGCATGATGCGGTCGAATGCTTTCTTGACAAGTTCCTGGTTCGCGTTGTCCGGGCTTGCAGAATATGCAACCGGATTGCCAAAGATGAACGACACGGCGCGTTTGATGATAAGTTTCTGCAAGGCAACGGCAACGCGGGCAACCTTTTCGGTTCGATATGTTCCGTTGTCCTCTCCCGTGTCGATGATTTTCTTTGCCGAATCCGAATCTTGCACGTCATCATCCTTGTCAATCTTCACTTTCTTGTCCGGGCGCAAGATTGGGTCGTTGATGTCATGCAACTTGGGGTCAAGTGCCTTGTTTGCGGCTTCGACATCCGGCAATTCAATGTAACGATGTGACTTCAACTTGGGGATGAAGTCGTTTTGATTGGCGGCGGATTCCTGGTTCGCGCCGTTCGCTTGTGGGAATAAATCTTTCAGTTTCATTTTTCTTTGGATTTTTATTGTTCATTTATCTGTTTACCTACCGAACAACCCGGCGACATCCGCCGAACCATTCTTCTTTCGTTTCTCAACCGTTCCGGTCAATGCGTCCGGCGCGTCATCATGTTCGTTGTTGCCAACTTTCATGTACGATGTTATTGCCTGGTAGAATGCCGGGAACAAGATGTTCCATCCCTGGGGCATGAAGCAAATGTTCTGAACGTCCGCCGAATTTTGGAAGATGCGTTGTTGCTTGTTGTCCTTTTGATGGAATGCCGTGAACTTGGTCTTGTAGTTGCCAAGGATGCGGCATTCTTTTTCAACCGCGTTCTTGAACAAACGACCGCCGTTGTTGGCTTCGATGATACATTGTGCAACGCCGTGTTTGGTCAACATCTTCGCAAGGTATGGTTGCGTGTACTCGACCGGGCGTTGTGTGTAAAGCACATCCACGATGAAGTTGCCGATTTCCGTTTCATCATAGATGATTGCGCAAAGGTAGTCCGAACCCGTGTCCGCAACGTCAACGTAACACTTCCGGATGCAACGCTTTGTTGCCGGGCGGATTGCATATTCGCTGAACCCGGTTTCATACATAAGTCCTTGCAATGGTTTCGGGTTCTGCATGTACTGCGTATCGAACACGAACGGGTTCTTCTTGCGCATGTCGTGCAATTCCTGGATGGTGTGCTTGAACTCCCAAAGGGCGTGTTCCTCTCCCTTTTCGTCATACCAAAGACAAGGCAATGAAAGAACCGTCCATTCGCCGGGTTCTTGCGTCATAAGGAATCCGCAAAGGTCTTGTTCGTGCAAACGCTGCATGATGATGACAATCGGGGTGTTCCTGGAATTGACGCGGTTCTTGATGGTCGTGTCGAACTTGTTGTTGACCTTGTTACGAACCAGGGCGGAAAGCGCGTCATCCGGCTTGATTGGGTCATCAATGATGATTGCGCCGCCAAAGTCCGTGCAACCAACTTCCGGCATAAATTCGTCAAGTGCTTCGTTCAAGTCCTTGTCGGATTCGGCGTTCTTGACATCATCCACAAGACCCGCGCCGAATCCCGTTACTTGTCCGGCGGATGAAACGGCATAAAGTCCGCCGCCTTGCCTGGTGAACCATTTCTTCGTGTTCGGTGATGTTGGCTTGGCATCGAAAAGGCGTTGAAATTCCGGGTCACGCATGATTTCTTGAACGCCGCGTGAATTGTCCCTTGCCAGGTCATCGGAATATGAAAGATGAATGAACTTTGCCTTTGGATTCAAGGCAAGCCCGTTCGCAATGAAGTTCTTGACCGCTTGTTCTGTCTTTCCGTAACGGGGTGCAATGTTGATGATAAGTTTCTTCGTTTCACCGGTATAGACCTTGTTCAATGCGTCCGCAATCATACGATGGTGTTGTCCGACAACGAACTTCCGGTGATACCTGGATTTGAAGAAATACCGGGTGAAGTTCAAGGAATCGGACAAAAGCCAAGTTTTCAATATGTCGATGTCACGGACTGCGTTCATTTACACTTCATCTTCAAGTTGTTTCATAAACTCCTTTGCTTCTTTCTTGGTCAAGATGCGGGCGGGCTTGACAAGCGGTTCGCCGTTTGCACCCGTCAATTCCGCATTTTGGCGGTTCTTCCAATGGTCGGGGTCGCCGTTGGTCAACACGAAGATGATTGCGCCCGTGTCCGGTGCAATATGCTTCGTTGTGGTGATTTGTTCCTTGATTTTCGGGATTGGTGTCTTGCCGTCCGCTTCCATCTTGCCGGATGGAACGGTTGTCACCTTGGTTTCCTGGACATCATATCCCTTGACCTTTTTCAACAAAGACTTCTTGGCTTCAAGAACAAACGTTTCCATTCGTTCATTGACGGCATCTTCAAGGTCTTTGGCAAACTCCGGATGTTGTTCTTTCCAATCATAGAACGCTTGTCGTGATATACCGACCTTGCGGCATATTTCGCCGATTGTGAACGTGTCCGTTTTCACGAACTCCACAATCTTTGCGGCAATCTTCTTGTTGAATTTTCCCATTTTTCTTTGTTGTCAAGTTTGTACACATGCAATGCAATTGCATCACTCTTTCAATTCACACTTGAACCCCCGGTCTTGCAGTTCCGAAAACAACAATGACAACTTCGTGACATCGCCGCATTCGACAATAAGGCGGGTTGAAATGACTTTCTTTCCCTGGGGTTCTTCTTTTTCGGGTTCTTCACCCGTGTCAACGGGGATTCCCCACTTTGGCGGGTCGATGTTGAACTTTTCCGCCGCTTTCATTACAAGGTTGGTGTTCCATTTGAGGTTCGCCGCCCCGGTTGCGTTGTCTGCCATTGCCATTTCACGCCCTTGGGCGGTGTCCAGGTCAATGTCCGTTCGCTTGACGGCAACAATCTTCTTGCCGTCCGATTCAACGATGATGACATCTTCAAGACCAACGTTCACGGCATTCTCGATTGTCTTGTTTCCGGCAATGATGCGGTTGTTCTTGTCAAGCAAGATGGAACGTCCCGCGCCGAACTTGCGCAATGAATCTTCAATCAGATGTTGCCCGAACTCCGTTCCCTCGTTGAAGTTCATGTCATCCGGAATCAGTTGTTCAATGTTGGATTCAATAATCTTTGTTGCCATATTCAGAAAATTAGATGGTTGATAATTATAGCGAAAGGACACCCGGACAACGCGCCAAGGATTGTGAAGATTATGTCGTAAAGTTCAACCGTTCCGTGTCCCTTTGAATCCCACCATTCTTTGATGAATGCGGCGACACTTCCGGCGAACAATCCAAGAAGCGGGTTGAAGATGCCTACAACCAGGGAAATGATGAATCCGGCAATGAAGTGTTTGCGTTTGTCCGGTTCTTGCCACATGGATTTGATGCTTTTCACCATTCCGGCAATATCATCGCGGACATCCGACAACCACGCCTTGAATCTTTCCAACATGGGCGGTTCTTCAAAGACCCTTTCCGCCGCAAGGAAAACGGGCGGTTGTGTCTTTCCGGCGATAACGCCAAGCCAAATGTCTTGACCGAAAAGAATCTTGATGCGTTCCCACATGGTCGGTCGCCATTTGGAAATACATTGTTTGCCATCGTTCCAAACGTGAAGTGACCCGCATTCTTCATCGGTCATCGTTCCTGGACGTTGCAAACACTTTGTCGATTGTGCAAAGTCGATTGGTTTCATACTTTTGTCGTTTAAAAATTGCAATTTCAAATTGCAAAGATAAAGGGTGTGCCACAATAACACACCCTTTTTCCAAAAAAGTTATTCAAAAGTTATGCAAGTTTCACTTCCAAACCTTTGTCCGGATAGGCATTCCGGCATAGTTCCACGCAAGAAGTCCGGCATCCCTTGCGTCCTGGTTTTCCCGTCCGGTTATCCCGGTGAAATACGCAAGTTCTTCGTGTGTTATCTTACCATCCTTGCCGCGCCAACACTTGCGCAACGGGGCTTGTGCAATAACTTCGATGCCGTAATGTTCGCACATTTCAATGATTTTACGCCCGGTTTCATGATTCGCGCCAACGTCCTTTGCAATCTTTTCGGCGGACTTGCCTTGTGCCTTGTGAAAACACGACTTGGCGTTCATCCATCCGGCTTCAACGATGACAATGACTTTCCGGTTGTTGTCGGCTTCGTCTTTCTTCCAGGCTTGCAGATTGTCAAGCAACACCGGGAATGACATGTTCGTCAATTCAAGTTTCCTTGTTGACATGTTCAAGATGCCGATTCCGGATTTCTCCTTGTCCGGGTCAATGCCGATGATGACATCATGTTTCTTCCTGGGTTCAATTATCATTGTCCTTGTGCTTTAAGAAGTGCAACAATCTTGCCGCCGGGCGGATTTTCTTGAACGCCTTGACCGTGTGCCACCAAAGCAACCCGCGAACCTGGACAACGTAACGTGTCACAAGACATGGTTCGTGATACGGGTTCAAGTAATCTTCCATCGAACGTTCGTTCATGTCGATTGTCACCTTTCGGATTCTGTAATCGTCTGCCATGATGCTTTCAGTTTAGAACGGGCGGTCATCGTTGGTTTCCTCTTTCTTCGTTCCGCACAACTGAATTTCAGTCACGCGGACATCACATGTTGCACGGGTCACATGGTTGTTGTTGTCCTGGTATGTGCGCAACTTGCCATTTCCGCGAACGAACACTTGCTTTCCGGCTTTCAGATATTGCAGCAACCCGCCGCCATCGCCGTTCAAGGTACAACCGAACCAGGTTGTTTCCTCTCGTTCGACACCCTGGTTGTCTTTCCACTTCTCCGAATGTGCCACGCTGAATGACACGAACTTGTTTCCGTTGTAGTCAACGACCTTTGCGTCTTGACCAATGTTTCCGATGATTTCAACTTTGAACATAATTGTTTTGTTTTAAAGGGTTATTTATTCAATGACTTCATGCCATTTTTCTTTCGCTTCATCGCCTTTCCATTCGGCGACAAGAACCTTGTCTTTGTATTTCTTCAAGGTCTTTTCGTGTCCGTTGTAGTAGTATTCAATCAGACACGTTCCGTTGTTGTACTCACATTTTGCTTTCATCTTCGTCTTTTTTGATGCAAGTGCATTGCAAATGGATTGCAAATGCAATGCAAGTGCATCGTTTTTGAATCAATATTTCTTTCCGTGCCTTTCCGGGCGACCCTGGTTGAATCTCATTTTCTGTTTGACGTGCCATTCCAGGTTGATTCCGTTGCACTTTGACCATCCGACCAGGTATTCAAGCCCGAATTGTATTCGCTTTTCAACGGCGATTTGCCCTTTTGATAGTCCCTTGATAAGACCAAAGGCGTTTTCGGTCATGCTGAATCGTTCGAACGCCCGGTGATAGCGACAAGGCAACATCTTGTCGAAATCAACTTTCAATTCCCCGGCAAGGTCGCAAAGGCGGATGAACGTGTCGGCAAATTCATCTTCGATGGTGTCCTTGATGTGTGCCTTGAAGCCATCTTCAAACGCCCTTGGTGAAAACTTCAAGAACAAAGGAACGTTGGCGTGTCTGTCCTTGCGGTCGGCTTCGATGATTTCCGCAATCTCTGTGCATACAAGCATCAAGAAGTGTTCGTTGGAATACTTTGTTTTCCAAAAGCCGTGATTTACGGCGGTTTCATGTGCTTGTTTCGAATATTCGTTGTAATTCATATTGATTGGTTGTTATGTGAATAATTCCGTTGGATTCATAATTCAAATAAGTTCGGTTGTGCCGGAATTGACAAGATGCGTTCGTTCGCGGCTTTATAAAACTCTTTTTTTATCTCAAACCCATACGCCCGGCGCAACAGATTCTTTGCAGCCAAAAGCGTTGTGCCGCTTCCGGCGCAAGGGTCGATGACAACATCCCCTTTGTCTGTGAATATCTCGATAAGGCGTTCCAAAAGCGGGACGGGCTTTTGTGTGGGGTGAACTTTCGGTGTCCTGGTATCTCGCGTCCAATCCATGCAATTGAAAATCATACCCCCCCCATTATTGAACTTTGGCAACTTGTCCCGGTATAGTAGAACACCATATTCGCAATTTCCGACAATCTTCATGTTTGCTTTCAGAACTTGGGCGGAAAAGTTCTTTCGGAAAACCAAATTGATGTAATGGTTGAACCCGTAACGCTTTCCAAGTTCGATGTATTTGAATTGTTGTTCAAACTCACAAAAGACTATCATGCAAGGTGCTTTCCCGGATTCCTTGGGTTCTTTGACAAGCATCTGCGAACAAAAGTGCATAAATTCAGCCGGGCGGAAATCCTTGTCGGTGTCGAAAAATTCTTTTCCGGCTTTGTCTGATTCCCCGTTCTTATTGTCGCCGTCAACATACCATGACGGGTTACTTGCATAGGCGTTCACGCCCAAGTTATAGGGCGGGTCGGCAATTATCAATTGCGCCTTTGGGATTCCATAAACCTTGAAGTTTTGGAAATGGTCATTGAATAATTCGATTTGATTCATTAGAAATAAATATTTTATAGTAACACACTTTCGGATAAATAATCAATGCTTTTGTTCCTGGGAACGCTTCAATTCCCGGCTTTGCCACTCTGCAAATACGGCATCGGCAATGTCGCAAGCATCCGCCGCAATGCGATTGTCTGACTTGTTGCGTTCAACAACCGCCGGGATTGCCGCAACCATGATTTTGAATCGGCATTCCTTTTCGAAGTTGTGTTGAAGTGCTTCAAAGAAAGGCGTTTCGATTCGTTGTTCTGATTCGTCAATCAATTCCACTTCATCCGGCGACAATTCAACCGGATTGCCCCAAGAATCGCATTGTTCCAGGGTGATTTTTGCATATTCGGACACATTCACGATTTCGCCCGTTTTCTTGATTCTTGCTTTCATATCTTTTATTTGTTTTCAGTCGTTTTATTTAATATACTTTGCACCCGTTCCGCAAGTCCCCGGAAATAAGGGTTGTATTTCACTTCATCTTCATACTTGTTTAGCAAGTGAAGCATTGAAGAATGGTCACGATGGACGTATTTTGCAATTTCCGTCAACTTCATCTTGTGTTTCCGGCAATGGAACACGAACAACATGCGGGCAAAGAACCCGTCACGCTTCCTGGACTTGGTGACGTATTGTTCGAAACGCATTCCGGTCGCTTCCTGGATTGCCGACTTGATACGCATGACCGTTCGGGATGTCTGCATCACTTCCGATTGATACAAGACGAACTTGTTTTTGCGATTCGCGTCAACAAATTCGTGATACGCGCTTTCGTCACTCTGCCAATCATTCAACAAGAAGATGCCATCGAAGTTGTCCATGTTCCGGTACAAACTGAATGTTCCAAGGTTTCTTTCTGTTGACATTCCGCCGTCAAACGGTGTCACGGATTCGAAATTGCCGATTTCGTCAAGCAATTCTTTGGCATTGTTGAATTTTTCAATTGCCATCTTCTTTTCGGCGGGGTTGGTTACATCGCCGATTTTTCCCGAAATGTAAATCTTCATCACTTTTGGCATTGTTGTTGTTCATACAAAAATTTGTTCACGAAATATATTTGTCCCTTGCCCGTGACCTTGGTCGTTGTGCGAACAATTGTCCGGTGCGCGGTCTGAATGGTCGTTTTCTTGATTTCGAACAAACCCATTTCGATTGCCCTTTGTGTCGGTTGGTTGTAGGATTCGCCAACAGTGCAAAGATATTGGTTATCACGCAACCATTGGAAAAGGCGGATTTCTCCGATGTTGACCCCGTTTTGGCAAATAATCTTGGCAAGTTCGCCAATCAAGATTGATGTTTCCGCCGTTTCGACCGCCTGGGAAAACAATACACGCGGCGCGGATTCTTCAATCTGTTTGTCCTTTGCTTCAAGAAGTCGTTGTTGTTCCTCGATTTGTTCTTGTTGCGTTGCAGCCAGGCGCAAGGCTTCCGCGAATGTTGCCGGGATTGCCGGGTGTGCCTGGGCGACATTCTTGATGGTTTCTTCCATCTTGTCAAATTGTTCGATGAATGCAACCTTGAATTGAAGTGCTTTTTCGCCCGTCAAGGACATTGCAAGAAGCGAAAATCCGTCACGGTTCATCACGAACATTGGTTGTTGTTGTCCCCTGGAATCTGTGTACCTGGTTTCATAGAACCATTTTGTCGCGGCTGAATTTTGAGCCGCCAAATTCCGGATTGACTTCAAGACATTCTTGTGTTGCTTGTCGAACACTCCCGCAACCTTGACCGAATCGGTCACGGGCGTTCCTTTCTCGGTCTTATAGACCACGTTTTGAATAATATCGTTTGCCATTGGATAGATAATTTTAATTAGATAATATTATTCCGTTACATCTTCCGGCGGTCTTTGCCCCGGATTTCAAAGTAGTTGCACATTGCGGACAATCGGCTTGAAACGCGGTCGCCGTATCTGTCAACAAGGATTTTGTGATTCATTGGAAAGTTAGACGTGAACAATGTCACTTGGTCTGTCCGGTCGCCGCGATATTCAAGAAGTTGCCGCAATACTTCGATGCGGTTTCCCATGTACACCGATTCGGCGGGTTCTGAACCAAGGTCTTGAATGCCGTAAATGTTGCGGGTCTTGAACTTTTGGAACGTTCCGTTTGCGGCATATTCTTCGCAAATATCATCCGCCCGGACGTTATCCCAATACAACATGCGTTTTTCGGTTTCCCCAAGGGTGATAACAAACCCGAACGCCATTGCATAAGCCGCCATGACTTCAAGACACCAGGATTTGCCCGTTCCGGTGTTCCCGGCAATGTAGATGCCTTTCTTCAATCCGCCTGGGATGACTTTCTTTGTCACCGGGTCGATTGCTTGCATCTTCGTGTCGCAATGACACCAACGAATCATGTTTTCGTATGTGAATCGGTTTTCATCATCAATGACGAATGCCGGATTCCTGGACTTGCCGATTGCTTCAACGATTTCCAATGATTCTTGCATGTCATAGTCGGCGTAAACATACCGGGTTATTCCCTTGAACAATCCACGATTGCCGATGCGGTTCAATACCTGGTTTATCAATTCCGTTCTTGCCATAAGTCATTCACGTTTTCTGATTCATTTTTTCTGTTGTCATAGTTGCCATCTTCAACCTTGCGCCAATTCGTTGCGTTCTTGAAAACCCAACGGAAAGAACACCATTTTCCGGACTTGCAGAAATCAGACGCGCCAATCTTCGTGAAGATGTCTTTGATTCTCTGATAAGCCGTTTCCGGGTCATCCCCGGCAACCATTTCATTGAAACGTTGGCGGACTTTCACCTTGTCATCGTCTGCAAGCGTTCGGGGTTGCGGAAATCCTGGACAACATTCTTTCCAGGTCGCCATGATTCTTGAATAATCAATGACGAATTTCTTTTCTTGCGATGCCGGGTCAACGGAAGTTGACGAATCTTCGTTAGAAGATGATATATTATTATCTTCGTTAGAAGATATATTTTCTTTTATTTCCTTTTCTTTGGATTGCATGTGCATTGCATTTGCATTACATTTGCATTCAGACCCCCAACGATGTTGCGCCGCTTTCTTGCGTTTCTCCTTGATTTCGACACGCTTTTTCAAGCGTTTGTTGACTGATTCAGACCAAAACGATTCGTCATCACATTCGAACAAGTCAAAGTCCCGGATGATGCTTTCAACGACCTTTGGTTCAACGTGAAGTGCAAAGGCGATTCCCTTGATGCCGTCCAACGGCAAGATGCCGTCTTGTTCGTGAAGTTGTTCGACAATGCACCAAAATACACCAAGCCCGGCGCAACCGTGTTCCATCAACACGTTTTGCAACTTTGGGTCGTTGCGGGCGTTGAAGTCATGTTGAAAATAAAATGTTTCTTTCATGTCTTTTGGTGTTTAAACCCGCCCCGGTTTTGGTTGTCCGGGGACGGGTGTAGAACTTAAATTTCGATGATTGCGATTTCCGGCGCGATTTCCTTGATTTTGGCAAGTTCATCATCAATGACCTTGTTGCGTAAATCTTCCAAGGTCTGATTTGCACCGGGTGAAAGAAGAATGAATGCAACTTCACGTCCATCAACCTTTGCGAAAGTTTCAACTTCCAGGGTTTCGGCGGGCATACCCTTGAAAATGGCAATCTTCAAGGTAAACTTGCCGGGCAAGTTAGAGTTGACAACCTGGGCGAAATTGTCCGTTCTGTTGCCGTTCTCTGCAAGTGAACGTTCCATCTTGACGTTGACATCCGCCTTGAAGTTCATCAAGGTTGTCACAAGGGTCATGTTTTCCTTGGAATCTGCAAAGAACGCGCGGTTCATCTTACAGAACAAACCAAGTTCGGCGGGTTGCCACTCCTTTTCGGCGTTGTTGATGCCGAAACGAACGAATGACGGGTTGAAAGCCAACGCGCCCTTGACGATGCCGCGCTTGTATTCATCGGCTTCGTTGATGACAAGGGTGATGGACACCTTTTCGCGGTCAACCAGGATGTGACAATCTTTCTGCAAGAATTGTTCGGCGTTGATTCGCTTTGTCAGATACTCGACAACCGTTCCGATTGTTCCGGACAAGTTGGTCTTGACGGGTGCTTTTGGGTCAAGAACCTTTGGCGCGTCACCCTCTCGGATAATCACTTCGTTTGTGCCTGGGGCGCAATTGATAATCATTTTCTCGTTTTCCATTTTCTTTGAATTTTTAATTGTTTGACATGTTAGTTATCTGTTCCGGTTTTCTCCTGGTTACGGATGACACCGAACAAGGTTTGTTGAAGTTCATCGGCGGTTGCCGGACGTGATTCAATCAAATCACCCTCTTTGTTGTAGTAACCCGTTTCGCGGGCTTCCTGGTCAACAAACTTGAAACAAGGTTCTTTGACGTACTCGGATTTTGATTTGATGTCGCCGACCATCTTTGCGCGGGTTTCTTTCAAGGGCTTCAACTTGCCTTTGTAATACGCGGCGGATTCCTTGGCTTCTTGTTCAATCTCTGCAATCTCGATTGAAGCATTGGCAAGTTCTTCTTTGCGTTGCTGCAATTCTTCCGGCGAATAGGGCTTCATATAACCCTTTTCTTCAACTTTGTCGCAATTGTCTTTCAAGAACGCTTCGCGGGCGACAAGATTCGCGATGTCCTTTCCAAGTGTTTTGTCCATAATGAATGAATTTGATGTGAATTAAAATGGTGTTTTATTAAATAGAATTTTCAAACCCGGTTCGGCAACATGAACGTTCTTGTGTGTCGCTTTCTGTATGCCGTCACGGAATGCGGCGGCATCGGCATTGCCGGATGAAAGGTGAATCAAGACGATGTTGTTGACCTTTGACAAGTCGTTGGCAAGCAACGTTTCCTTGCATGTGTCGAAAGACATGTGTGACTTGATTGTTCGGTTTCTCAACGCCGGGTTCAACTTTCCGGATTCAATGTTTGCATCCAGGATGTCAAGACGATAATTGCATTCAATCATGACGTTGTTCAATCCGGCGAATGTGTATGCCAAATAATATGTGTCAGTCGCAAACAATGTCATTCCACATTCCGGGTGATAGATTAAGAACCCGAACGGGTCGGCGGCATCATGTTCCGTTTCGAATCCTTGAACCTTGAAATTGCCTACATGGTACACGCCGCCCGGCATCATTCCGCAAACAAGACGGTTTTCTTCAAGATGCAACGCTTCTTTCGTTCCCTGGGACATATAGCAAGGAATCCTTGCGTCAAGGAATCGTTGAACGTGCTTCGCATGGTCGCCGTGTTCATGTGACACCAACGCGCCGGAAATGCGGCGGATGTCGAAGTTGATTGCTTCTTTGACACGGGCGAACGGGATGCCGCATTCAATCGCAATGGCTTCTTTGTCGTTGCCAAGGATGTAGCAATTGCCGCTTGATGATGAACCAATGACTTGTAACTTCATAATTCGTTCGGGTCTTTAAGTGTTAGAATCCAGGTGAACGGGTTTCCGGGGCGTTTGACGGCGTTTCCGGTGTTGGGGTGGGTGATTGTCCCGCCTGGGTGTTATCGCCGCCAACGTTCATGACAATTTGCTTTTTGTTGGCATTCTCTTTCTTTTCCTGGTCAACCTGGTTGGTCACATCTTCGTAATCAACGAACCCGGTTTCCTCGCGGGTGTACATTGCGCCAAGTTGTGCGGGGAATGCTTCGCGCAAGGCTTGAACCTTGGCAATCTTCGAAATCATGGTTGACTTCTTTTCGTTCCAAATTGATTGCTTCTTGTCATACTCTGAAAGGTTGACACTTGAATAAATCGGGAACTTTCGGTCATCACGATATATCTTCGCCCAACCGCCAAGAAGTTTGTCGGATTCGCGGCAAAAACAACCCTCGACTTCCAGGATTTCACCATTGCGTTCGATAATGATTCCCGCCTGGAATCCCTGGTAATGCGTGCAAGCATCGGCGCGCTTCAACAAGGCTTCCTTTGATACAATCATTTGTGCGGGTTGTGTTCCGAACTTCACAAGGTAGGCTTCATTCAAGAACGGGTTCAACTGATTAAACTTACAGATTGAAATGAACTGCACAAGGTCGGTGTCTGACACATTGCCGCCGCCCTTTGTCAAGTAGTTGCGGACAATCTGATAACTCAATTTCACTTCTTGCCCGGCGACTTCATAAGTCACAAGACCTTTGTCATTGTCAAGGACGGCGGGCGCGTTGTTCTGATTCGTGTTCATAAGACTAAATTGATTATATGTTAAACTTGGAATTTTACTTCACAATCAACTCATTGTCAGTTGTGACAACAAGGTTGATGATTTGACTTTCTGTTGGAATCAGTTCATTGACCGATTCGCGGTTGTCGATGAAGATTGGCGCGCATACACCATTGAACTTGCAAAGGGCGTTGATGATGTCAAGTCCGGCGTTCACTTGCTTTGCGGTGTTCGCAACCTGGAACGGTGTTCCATCAATAAGCGGAACGCATGTTTCGAACTCGTTGCCGTCAATCGTATAGTCGAACAAGCGGAACTTGACCATTGTGAACATGCCATTGATGCGGCGTTCGCATTCATCAATCTTGGTCTTGGTGAATTGTGCAACGGTGTATTCCTCTTTCTCTGCATCGGCAATCTGTTGTGCAAGGTCTTTTCCGGTCTTTTCAAGACGTTCGATTTCTTCATTGCACTTCTTGATTTGGTCACGGCAAGAAAGACGAAGTTGTGCTTGACCGCGCTTGTCCTGGATGTCTTGCAGTTCCTTGACAAGTTCCTGGTTGTAGTCACCCGCGTTGTCCGTTGATATGGTCGCCTTGATGTCTGCAATCTTTTTGTCGATGTCAATGACTGATTCCAGGTTGCCGCCGTCAATTGTTGCGGGCGTGACTTCCGGATGTGCTGCAAGGAACTTGTCGCATTCCTCGATGAAATCCGTTGTTTCCTTTTCCTGGGATTCGATTTCGGCGGTTGCCTTGCGAACCTTGGCAAGAACCTTTTCAAGTTCTTCGATTTCCTTTCCCATCTTTTGCCCCTTGGCGGTGATGTCTGCAAGTTTCTTGTCCTTGGCATCTTCGAAGTGTTTGCGTGATTCCTCAACGCGGTCGGCGGGCAATGCTTGTCCGCAATAAGGACAAACGGTTGCCGATTCATCAAATGAACGGGCGTTTTCCTCTTGCCATGATTCACGCAACTTGTCTTGTTCGCCCTTGATTTTGGCGATTTCATTTTCAAGGCGTTCGATTTCACGGCGGTTGCCGGAAAGTTCGTTCTTTGTCAGTTCAAGCAAACGTGCCTTTGATGACCTGGATGCCGACTTTTCACGGCGTTCCGCATTGGCTTCAAATGCCTTGTCCTTTTCATCCTGGTTCGCCTTGCGGATGGCTTCTTTCTTTGATGCTTCAAGTTCGGCAATCTTGGATTGCTTTTCTTGTTCGGCTTCGTACTTTGCGCGGTTTGCCTTTGCCTGGTCTGCCATTTGACCGTTGATTTCCTTTTCGCGGTTGTTGTAACCCTCAATTTCAGATTCCAACGCCGCCCAATCTTGTTGTTCCGGCATCATCTTTTGTGTTTGGTCGATGCGGGGTTGAATGTTGTCAAGTTCAATCTTCAAACGCTTCTTGCGGGCTGCAAGTTCTGTTTTGAAGTCCGCAAGTGACTTGCCGGAAATCTTGTCAAGCAATGCGGCGAAATCCGGATTCTTTGATGCAATGTCGGAATCGTTGATTGTTCCGGCAAGCAAGAACAATTGTTCGCGCTGATTCTTCCAAGGCATATTGACGAAGAACAACGGGTTCGTAATCATCTTGAACACGGTTTCGTCAATGATGTCCTTGATTCGTGCCTGGTAGTCGGTAACTCGAACCGGGGTGTCGTTCCAGGTGCATTCCGTGTGATTGCCCTTGAACACTTGTTCGGTTTGTCCCTTTGGTTTCACCCAATCTTCAACGAATGAACGCTTGATTGTCAGACGTTCGCCGTCAATGTTAAGAACACCCGTCACGGAACACTCGCATTTCTGCAACGGATTTCCGTTTTCGTCATTGGACTTGATTTCGAAATCCTTGCGGTCTTTCGAATCCTTGCCGAAAAGAAGCCAAATGAACGCGTCAAAATGGCGGGACTTGCCAAGACCATTCGCGCCCATGATTGTTGTCACATCGGCGTTGAAATTGGTCGTGCGTTCCTTTGCGCCGCGCCAATTCACCAACGTCAGACTTTCCAAAATTACTTTCTTCATAGAACTAAAATTTTTTAGAAGTTATTAAAACGATTTTTCAGTTGTAAAGCCCGGTCAACGTCAATCACAATCATGCGTCCGCATTGTGTTATTGCATCGTTGATTTTCCCGGATGCCTTGATTCTGTTTGCGGTGGCGATGCTACAATTGAACACCCTTGCGATTCCGGCGATTCCATATTCCAGGTTGCGCGGCTTTTCCTGGGGTTGAACACTTGCGGCGGTTGTTTCCCGGATAAGGTCAACAAGTTCGCCAACCGTCAAGTCAATAATTCGCGTGTTTGGGTTTAACATCTTTCGTGAATATTCCTTTGATGAATGCCTTGGCGCATTCAACGCCGCCAATCAACATGACGATTCCAAGGATTGCGGCAAACCCGATTGCCTTTGACACGAAGAACGCGACAAACCATTGACCGAACGACAAAGATTCATCCGGACAACCAAGGATTCCAAAGATTGCCACAAATGCAAGTGCATAGATGGCGGCGATTCTGATAATAAATGATACTTTTTTCATTGTTGCGAATGTTTTTAAATGTTCATGTAAAATGTTGCATCTTCGATTTCAGACCTACGTCTTGCAACGCGGGTCGTTCTTGCAGTCCTTGCAGACCTGGAAGCGCGGATGATGGATTCGCCGTTCATGACCATTTGGAACAACACCAAAAGAAGCAAGCAAGTTGCAATTGCGCTTCGCTTCAATGGCGAAAGGTCGAATGAAATGTTGAATGTCGTGCAAAACCACCACGCGGACAATTCGTTGATTTTCGTCACCCCGGTCTTTTCATAGATGTTCCGGGTGTGATTCTCAACGGTTCGTTCTGAAACGAAAAGACGGTTGGCAACATCTTTCTTGGTTGCGCCCCATGCCAATAGTTCGGCAATTTCCGCTTCGCGTTTGGTGAGATTCACGGCATTCATTACGCTTCCCCCCATACATCGGTAACACCGTACTTCGCAAAAATCCGTTCGATTTCTTGCGCTTCACTCACTTTCGGTTCAACGTTGCCGTTCAACCTTGCAGACCATGACGAACGTGTTGTGATGTTCAACGCCGTCATGATTTCGGCGCGAACGTCAACCGCGTCTTTCTGCATCACCTGGGAAAACCCTTTTTTGAACGAAAATTTTTCCATTTCTTAAATGTTTGTTTTAAAATTGTTTAATTTCACATGTCATATTGCGTGTTTTTCGCAAAAATGACGTAAATTTGCTATTTCAAATGTGCCGTTTTCGCCGTACATTTGCAGCGTGGAACGAAACACGATGCAAAGATACGAAATATTTCGCGAAATTAAAGCACAACAACACGAAAAATTTCACGAAACAACGAGTTAAAAAATGTGAACAAAATGTCGAATATAACATAACTTACTGAATATGAATGATTTATGCGATGTTAAGGCGATTCGGGAAAAATTAGGTATTTCGCAAGAAGAATTTGCGAAACGCCTTGGTGTTTCATCCAGGACGGTTCAAAATTGGGAATTTGGCAAGAAAATCCCGGATTCAAAACGCGAAATCCTTGCAAAGATAGCCGGACAAAGCCCGTCCAGGTTGAAGTCTGTTCAATATTACGGCGGCGCGTCTGATTCGGTCGTGTCCTTGCCTTTGATTCCACTTGATGCGGTCGCCGGGCTTCCTGGCAATGACAATGACGGTGTGTGCCTTGATGACTGCGAACGATACACCATCCCCGAATTTTCGGCAAAGGGCGCGCAATATCTGATTCGTGTTTCCGGGACATCCATGTTGCCGAAATACAACAACGGGGACATCCTGGCATGTCGCAAGATTGATGAAATTACTTTCTTCCAATGGGGAAAGGTTTATGTCATGGACACCAGGCAAGGCGCATTGGTGAAGAAAGTGTTCCCGGATGATAACAACCCGGACAACATCTTGTGTGTATCTGAAAACAAAGAAGATTTCCCGCCGTTTACATTACCAAAAAGCGAAATCCGGTCAATCTCGATTGTTGTTGGTGTGATTGGTGTCGAATGATAGATATATATAATATAATAAGGTGCATTTGCATTGCACATGTAATGCACTTGCATTGCAAAACACTATTATAAAAGAAAAGAAAATAAAAAGAAAGATATTATAATATACTTTTTCACTTCGTTCAAAAGATATATTCGTGAACTTCAAATCAAAAATTCGTGTTTTATGGGAAAGGTTGAAATCAATGTATCTGAATTTTACGGTGTCCCGGCTTTTTATTCCGTGATGCCGCGTCCGATTTTCGAAACCCTGGAATCGGCATATTTGAACGGCGACACAACGGCGGTCGTTGACAAAGACCTATTTGACAAAATGATGTTGGACTATAAAAACAAAATGCAATAATGGATTGGTTTTATTACGGCGTGTTGCCAATAGTCGCCGGGATGTTTCTTTATTACATCATCAAAGGCGTTGCGAATCAGAACGACAAAGAACAGACAAAGGAATGAAGAAAGTTGGAATCATATTCGTTTTATTCCTGGCATGTGTGATGACCGCGTGTTCGTCAGACGATGAAAGACCAGGTGAACCGCAAGTTGTGAACCTGGACAACCCGGATTCGGTTCTTGGAAGATGGGATGAAGTCGGCGGCGATTGGTATTTCATATTCGACAATGCGGGCAATTATATTCAGTACAACGGGCAAATAACGTCCGGGACATACTTTTTCGAAATGGCTTCAAACATCATCCATTGCAAAGTGAATGGAAGTGACAAGAAAGATGATGCCTTTCGTATCAATGTGACATTCGAAAGTGACAAGAACCTTGCAACATTCACAACGGGTTCTTCAACCATCAAAGTGAAACGTAATACAATGCAACAATGAAAAAGTCAATCAACAATGAAGCCGTTGCAATCACGCGCCGTTTCTTCCAGGCGTTGCAAATGGCAATCGACAACGGTCTTTGCACCGGGGTCAAAGGATTTTGTGAGGAACACAACTTGAACCGGGAAAAATACCAATACATCAAGAACGATTTAGAAAAGCCCGTTGAAGAATGGCGTTACAAGGTCATTGACCTGGACGCGCTGCAATACCTTTGCAAAGATTTCATGTTTTCGGCGGATTGGTTGCTTCTCGGACAAGGTAAAATGATGAAACGCAATGATTATTGAAAAGACAATCAAGTTCCTTTTGCACAAGCGAAATCCAGGTGACACGAAGAATCTTGGAATCCGGATGCGTGTGACAATCAAGGGTCAACCGCCGATTGACTTTTCTTTCCCAAGGAACGTGCGAATTGACGCGGATGATTGGGATTTCGAAAAGATGCGCCCGAACCAGGAATCAGACAACCCGGTCTTGAAAGATGTCAACCGAACAATCGCCGATTGGTCGGAAAAGATGGATGATGTGTTCGCCCGTTACGAAATCATAGAGAAACGGACACCGACAAACGATGAAGTGAAGATGTTGTTCAATGACTTCATCGGCAAGAAGTCAATCTTTGACGCAAGCGACAAGCCTGGGTTCTTCCAGGTGTTCGACATGTTCACCGAAACGATGGGTGACAAAAACGAATGGACGGAAAGCACACAAGAAAAGTTCCAGGCATTGCGCAACCATCTTGAAAAGTTCGACAAACGTCTTTCCCTGGACTTGTTCGATGATGACAAGGCACATGCGTTCGTCACCTATCTTCACGGATGCGGATTCCGGAACACAACGGTCAAGAAACAAGTTTCGTTCCTCAAATGGTTCTTGCGATGGGCGGCAACGTCCGGGTTCTATCCTGGACACACACATGACACGTTCAAGCCGAAATTGAAAGGAACGTCCGTTGAATCAAAGGAAATTATATATTTGACCAAGGATGAAGTCAAGTGCCTGGAAGAAATGACGTTCACGGAAAGCCAATCATCACTTGAACGCGTCCGGGATGTGTTCTTGTTCTGTTGCTTCACCGGGCTTCGATATTCGGACGTTAAGAAGTTGACCCGATACGACATCCGGGACGGTGTGATTGTGTTCGTCACCAAAAAGACCGTTGACGGCATCCGTGTTGAACTCAACAAGCATTCGCAAGCAATCCTTGACAAATACGCCAACGTTCCTTTCCCTGGGAACATGGCATTGCCCGTTATCAGCAACGAAAAGATGAATGCCCGGTTGAAAGACCTTGGAAAACTTGCCGGGTTCGATACACCAACCCGCATTGTCTATTTCCAGGGCAACACCAGGCATGAAGAAATCTTTCCGAAATGGCAATTGATGACAACACATGTTGCCCGCCGGACGTTCGTTGTGAACGCCTTGCGACTTGGCATCCCTCCGGAAGTCATCATGCGTTGGACGGGTCATTCATCCTTTGAAGCGATGAAGCCTTACATGAAGATTATTGATGAAGTGAAACGGACGGCAATGTCAAGGTTCGATGATTTTTAATGAAAAGTAGTCCGGAAATGACCCCAAAACCATTGTACACGATTTTGTACACGAATTTGCCCCGAAAAGTGATATTTTGTGACACAATAACATATCACCCAAAAACCAGGAATCCAGGTTTTACGGGGCTTTGCGATGTTTTGATATTCTGTGAAATGGTGGGTCGTGCTTCCTC